>OMLO01001756.1_pt1 | contig 17007 bp, 8 predicted proteins | sample 1674811 | NCBI WGS metagenome assembly OMLO01 (sample SAMN06265003, study PRJEB25207) | coral metagenome | isolation source: Coral host | place: Mexico:La Bocana,Puerto Morelos, Mexico | collected 2008-11-13 | reverse complement strand
ATGTTCAAAATCTATACCTGTTTTCAGACCAAAACGGCTCAAAAACCATACCCTTTGGGGCGGCACATACCTATATATGTACCTTATATAGGGGAGTACCCCCCCGAGATTTTGCAACAAACAGAGGAATAATGATCGTTAAGGGAACAATGTGCGAAGTTTAGTTACTCAGCTCACCAAACGCAGAATGTAAAAAGCGACTCAAAACAATTTCCAGCAGTTGGATTTGGATGGGTGTCATTATAATCACTCTTGATGCAAGGGTGTTTTTGTTATGGCAACCTTTTTTGTCACGAAAATGATGGGAACGATTGGATTGGTCGCTCATGGCAATCTTGCATTCCTACTGACTGAGTTTTAAATTCCATCTCTTAGGGACAATGATTACTTGGACGAAGTCCTGGAAAAACAAGCGGACATGATTCGTTACCTTCAGCAACACAATGCCAACCTGGGAAAACGGCTTATGAAGCTTACTGCACAGCAAAGCCGTAGCAGCCTGAACGCAGTTTAAGAATGCAGTTTGATAAAAATTGTCCCGTAAAATTTTCCTTCCTTTCGGCCCATACTTTCTACACACTAGTACACAGAGACTCTCTTCGCTCGTTACGCAATCTTTTATCCGTGTTCGTGACGAGCCGGTATGAAACGCTTAAGTAGAAGTGTGTTCCCTCTAGAGAATTAACGAGCTTCTGACTTCACACACTGAAATCTTTTTCCGCTCGAAGAGCTCCTGAAATCCGACGATGAAGTTTTGAAATTAAAGACGTAGCTTTAGAGAAATCCTTTACAACCTTCGCAGGGTTTCTCATCTCGAAAAGGGTGGTCAGTCGCTAACCCTACATAAAAAAAGAAGTAGTGTCTTCCAATGTGCAAAATTGCCTTCGAGTTGAAGGAAATCTCGCGAAAAAAACATAAAACAGTTTCAGTACGGTAGAAAATAAATCATCAACAGGAAAATAAGCACACGGAGAAATTACGAAAAGGCAAAGAAAGTTTTCTTCAGGCGAAAAATGTAAAAGTTCATTGTATCGAATTTTTAACGATTTTAACTCCGGCCCATTCTTCTGCTCTCAAGGGGACCCTGATAACGAGAGTATGAGTTTGAACAATAGCTTATTTTGCCGGACAACATTAGTGCAGTGATAACATTTAAAAGGTGTAGCTTGTACAAATGAAAAGCATTTTTCAGCTTGGCAACAAAGCCTGCCTTGTATCCTATGTAACAAAAATTCAACACACCCTGCTTTTTTATACAACATAGTGTGATATAACTTCCGATCTGTTTGGTGGTTGAAAGCTGGGGAAGAGTGAGAAATCGGAAAACTCACGAAAGCTCCATGTGCTTCAACCAATCTCGTTCTCTGAACCTCTGGGATAAATTGGAACGTGAGCCAGCAGTCACCCCCTTTATACGCACGTTCAGCAACTGTTATAAAACTTGAACGAATGCGCACAATTTAACTGGAAGTAGGAGTTTTTGGTTCCAGTTTTGGATTTTGTTCAGAGCAATCTCTACAGACCAAAAAAGGGGCGGGCACTGGGGGCGAAATTGTATCCACATAGCCGGGCTAATATTTAAGAGTGGAATAACTTATTGTTTCGTTGAACATCTATAAATTAAGTATAAAACAACTGTGAAAATGTTCCTCAGCGTAGCGAAAAATTGTTGGAATCTTTCAATGTTAGGTTGATCGCTTTTTGGATTATACCATGAGAACATCATGACGACGTTTGTACACAAGGCGTGATTAACAACCGTTAACTATCTTTTATATTAGTTTTTAAAATACTGTTATTAGTATTAAATATTATTTAAGCGATGAAAAGAGAGTGGCAATTTGGTTAATCTTTGAAGCACTTATCAAGTTTCCAGTTTCTAATAAACAGTGAAAATACAGCCCAAGTACTTCCGTGTAGATGTCATCATGACCCGATCAACATGATGGCAAAGCTACCAAATCGTTATCAACTGGTATTTGTTCGTTGGTATGGGCATTGACAACGCTCTTTTCAAGCATGCGTTAATGTATAAGTAACAGAGAGTCTCTATGTACGAACAACACTTCTGTCTGGTTAGTTTGATCCCACAGCCGAGAATCCATGGGGGGATCGGAGAGGTGGAGAAATCATCTGAGAAAAGCTCAGGGTGCTCGTCGTGTCGCCTAGGGGTGTAGATGAAAACACGTGACTATTTTTAGCCGTCAACGTATCTTGGGGTAGCATTCGAAGAATTTACATGAGTTTTATGGCAATACTTCTAGAGTCTATCTATAGGAGCAAGAACCTACGATAGGCTCCTGACAGGAGAAAGTATGCGATGACAATGTCTCAGCGTCATTAAAATCATTCTAACCCGTACTTATTTGTCCATAAAACTTAAGCCGCACCCAGATTAGACGTCTTTGGAGGGTTTAATCAAATTGTCCGACGAACATCCCGATCTTTCATATGTGGTTTCCCCGTCTCTCGTGTGGGGGCGAGTGGGCGCTGGGAGGGGGGAGGGGCAGTATACATCTTAATTGTTTTACAGTTCAATCCTCGGGCATTTCTCGAGGACGAAACACTTGCGACACGTTCTCTCGCCTACCAGCTTCGAGTTCAATGAGTCGCCAGCTTGTCGGTTAATTTGCATTCTTTCGACTTAGTAATTGGGACTCCTTCATATTTCTTGTTCGCCCACTTTATCACACAAGCGCTGGCGCTGCCACGAAGGCTCAAGGTAAGAGTCCGAGTGGCCAAAGACCACTCCTGGCTTGAGATTCATTCTCTCGTAATCTCGGCTTCTCTGCTCCTATGATTACTATTAGCAGAATCCTACTTGTATACTTATGTAAATTGAGCAATCTGATTGGCCGAGCTATAATCGTAACCTTGTGGATTTTGCTGATGTAAAGGTGTCGGAAGTATCGCGTGCCCAAGTGTCCGAGGAACGTGCAGCCCGCCCGTCGGAATTTAAAGACCAGAAGTCAACAAACTCGGTACCATGACAGCTGGCCGACATCAGTCGCTAGATAAATTCCACAATCAGCCCAGTGCATACAGTTGTAAAGATACAGAATGAAATCAGAGTGACGGAAGACAACCCGCCCCTTGTGAGTCAACAATGTGCTGTTTATTTGTTGAAGTGTCGGATGCACATGCCGCCATTTACACCAACGCATTGACGAGCACAAGGGATCGGATCGATAGTTTGAGACCGCCTGAGGAATATCAGCATTGAACCAGATAACATCATGCGAGGTTTTAACATTCTAAGAAAGTGCAAGAACAAACTGGATTGCCTCATCTTGGAAATGGTTTTTATTAAGGAACGGAAGCCAACGCTTAATATTCGCGCAATGCTATTTGCAGATAGTTATGCATGCTTTAAGTAGGCTTTTGTACATTATGCTAGCATTTTTTCAAGCATTTTAGTGAGGCAAAAGCATTGAGCATTATTCGAGCATTTTAGTGGCATTTTCCCGGAAAATTAATTTTTTTCCGAGAAAATAAAAAAATAAATTTTTTTTTTTTTTAGAAAAATGAAGTCTTAAACTCAAAAGTCACAAAAACTTCAACAAGAACTACCCCTAACACAGCTGAGTGGAGACTGAGGGCTGAACTTGTGTATGTTGTTGTTGTAACTTGAAACGCTTGTCTTGTTGGTTTTTTTTTTTAGTGTTAACGGCTAACACCATGTTAAAAACTTTGAAATTAATTAAAAAAACCGTTTGTATAATAAGCATTATCCGAGCATTTTAGTGACTTTTTTTGTGGAGACCGAGCATTTTAGTGGGAAAAATGGAGCATTTTGGTGGAGCATTTTAGTGGGGAAACAAAAGCATAATGTACAAAAGCCTAGCTTTAAGGTTCATTTTATTTATTTATTCCATTCTAAATTTACAAAGATAAATATAAAGTAGACAAGTAAGAGGAGAAATGGAAAAGGGCAAAAATATAGTAAGCTAATTAGATGCCCTTGTTTAATTGACAATAATAATTAGGATAAAAAAGTTAGCTTAACATAGGAGAGGAAGGGTATGAAATAATTAATACTGATCAAAATAATACTGGAAGAGTGCTTTTTCAAAACGTTTTTTAGTCGCTAAGTTACGTATAGAAGTTTAAATTCTGCTTAAAAATATTTCGATTTTAATGCTGTAAAGAACACGTCTTTAGGCAGTGCTGGGTATGTGTGCGCAGAGAATCACAAGTTTGTAGTATGATCGCAACTTTTGTTTACCTAAGATGGTTTAAAATGTTAATTTTTCATTTTTTCATTTTTTTTTTTTAGCTTTAAGGTTTCTACATTCCCATTTACTTTGTAGACTTTCATATTTGTATGCTATTTTATATTTTACTCGAATTTGAAAATGACCCCAGAGAGGTCGTTATGTCGTTCATTTTTTATCACTGTTTTTTTATTACCAAATATTTATCAAAGAAACTTCTTATTAACAATGTACGAGGAGAAAAAAATGGAAATTAAATCGCTAGTTTGAAAAATAAAAACATGTATATTGTTCGCCGGCTGGGAGGTCCATAAATTGAAAAACTGTGAACTGAGGTCTTGAAAATACTGCCTGAAGCAGAGCTAAGCAACTCATGTTTTAGTCTGTACAACTGACTGTGTGGATGACTATGGCTATGGAGAATAACGCGTCGATTGACTTGCCAACTTCTTTGTGCTCAGCTTAGAGCCGCGATGACACACGCAAAACGCGCTTAAACGCTCGCCAGAATTTCTTGTTCCGCGCTGCATAAATCCATGGATTCAAAGCTGAATTGGCCAACGATACTGAGACGGTGGCAAGCCAAGCGTCGTAAAAACAAAAGCGGAGAGAAAAATCGAGAAAGCATACGATAAAAGTTGGAGTCCAAAATATCATATACACTCCAATTACTATGGCTATAGTGTAGGCGGCTTTACGTTGCTTTAAAGAAGCATTACGGACCCTCGATGTCAAGGACGATATTTTTGTTCTTTGCTGCTTGGCGGCTTTGAAGATCTTCGCGTAGCAGAAACAGATGGTAACAATCGGAAGATCGATGCCGAATATTGCAGCAGCCATGTAGAACTTCGGCAGCTCGGATCGCGAGCCGATGATAAAACGGAAACTCGCCAAGACCATGGTGAACGCCCAAGCAATCAAAATGGCGGCGAAACATCTATTCTGTGTTACAACATGGTTGTACTTGTACGGCAAGATTATGGCGACATATCTGTCCACTGTAACGCTGCAGAGAGTATATGTGGATGCCATTAAAGTCTGTATGGTGATGAAGTCGCTGATTAAGCAGAGAACATGGTCGTTTTCTGTGATGTTCAATGCAGCACGCGCGATCCACAACGGTATCGCGACAAGACCGACGAGGAGGTCGGCTAAGCTCATAGAAGAAATGAAGAAGTTTGTTGGCGTTTGCAGCGTGGTTGTTTTATAAACAGCTGACACGATCAGTAAGTTTCCACAGATCGCCACAGCACCGGACAAACAGTTGGTCAAGCAAAACAGAACGATACCCCAGCCTTGAATTATAGTCTTGTGTTTGGCATAACAGTGGCTTTCGTTTCGAGCAATGATTTGCGAAATGTTCTCAAGCATCTTTTCAGCTTGGAAAAATTGATGCTAGATGGCTCTTCGCACTGTCGTTTCTTTTAGGGCAGTTAGCTGGAGCATTTCATTTTGCCAATTGTAAATAGCTGTCGTGCACAGTTAGGTAAAATGCCCTACGTTATATTCAATTGTTATCCTCTTTTTTTGGAAAACCCCAGTCCGGATTCAGTGGAGACTATACTTTAGCATAGTACATCTGTAAAGACAATGTAATACTTGGGCTGTTGTCTTGAGCTTTCAGCGAGTAAATACGAAATGTGAGCTTTTATTTATCTCTTATTGTATAGCTTGCAGTTCTAGAAAATGGGCGGACAAATCACGAAAAGATTTTGCTTGTCAATGTCTGTCAAGTTTTTAATAGCTATTAAAAATTGCGCAAACTTTGCAATTAAAACTTTTAGGTTTTTTCATTCTGCAGAGTGAAACAATAGATCGAAATTGCCACGTGAGTTTTCATGGGAAATCAGGTTATGTTTGACGAAGAAAATGTCGAAATTTAAAATTCGATCGTCTAGCTGTAATGGGTTTTGTCGAAACAAGCGATATGATCTTGTTTGGCTTCCTATAATTTGACAAGCATTTAGTTTTCAAACTGAATATGATGGCAATTCCAGTCTGCTAGAGAACCTCATCATAGATCACACAGCAGCCGGATTGTAGCTTTAGGCTTTCCAAGCAAAATAAGCATCCTTTCTTAGGAGATATTGCCTGCGGTTATATACAGGTTTTAGCGAAAAGGACATTTTTCATAGTCGAAGTTGTGTCATTAATGGTCGTATAGCTAAATTACTTCGGCGAACATTGTTGATATAAGCTGTTTGCCTAGAGATAACTTATAAGTAGCGGCAGGCGAGAGATAAAAAAGGGATTTCTGTGTTTTTCGCATGAATTTTTGTTTCAAACTAAACTCTTGGAGAGTAGCTCCCCTTGTAATTAACAAACGGATAAAACGCTGCGCAGAAAAATGTGTACATATAAATATATATATTTTTACGTGGGATGTCATTGTGAACACAATTCGACAGTTTTAGTTTTCAAGGTTGAAAACATGAGGCTTCCGGCTCACATTTGTCCGTAATGCGACAATTTCCACCCTTGGCATATTTAGTCTTCGTCTCATTTCCTAATGAATTTAGACCAATCTTTTTTGCTTTCATGTTCTAAATGGAACTGCTGTTGTTTTTCGTGCTTCTGCGACTTCAGTACATTTCTGAAATAAACGAAATCATGCTGATAAGAGATTGTTTTAGTATAATACTACATCGAATGTAAGGCACTCTACAATATGCCAATAATTCCAAGGCTTTTTTTGGTGTCACACAGAAGTGACTTTTACAGCTATTTAGAGCAAACGTGATTAAAAATAATAATAATTATAACTTCTATTACATGAAGATTTGGAGAGACCAGCCACGGTCCTTATTTTACAGGAAACCGAATCAGAACCAACCGGAGTTCCTAGTTATGGTTCTATTTTGGTGTCACCCAGGGAAAAAAATTGAGTTATGCAGCCTTTCACGGTGAACGCAATTGAAAAAAAAACACTTCGATCACATCAAGACAGACCAACCTCTTTTAAACGGAGACATAATAAGACATAAGACATAATAATATTATACACTCAAGGGGGTCAATTTTGGTGTCACACGGGAAAAAATTGTCTTAAGCAGCCTTTTAGGGAAACCCGAATCGGGACAATACCAAGCAGCCAGTGTTATGACCTGAAAGGTGAGCTAAAGAAGAACAACGCTTAGCATTAAAATAGTCATGGAATCTTTTTTAGCAAAGAACTCTTTCATGAAACAAGGTATGACAACTCGTTTCACTCCTCCCCTGAAATTAAGTTTAAATAGTTTGAAAATGAAGACTTAAAGCTTTGCCATGCATGTTACAGCTACGTCATTGACAAAAGTTCAACGCTTTCGCACGCACGCACACAAACAGTTCAGTGAACAAAACTTCACCTGCCTAGCCTCTTCCCTCCACAAACAGTGCGAATTGAAAACTAATACCTGCAATTTTTACTGAATTCAACATTGTAACTGGGTGGAGAGGGGAAACAGAAACGCGTTTCTAACTGAAAAGGATAGCGCTAGCAGTGCTTTTTCAAACTTCAGTTGTAAAACACAGACAACTCGTTGCATTACATATATGTTCTAAGGACTTTTATGTACGATTGTAGGTGAAATCCATCAATACCGTTAAAGCTTTTTTGTTTGTCCTTTTCACGAGGAATCAGTTTTGTGAGCGGAATCAGCATTACCTGCCAAACTGGCCTAAAAATTGAGGTACCTTAAAGTAGCAAAGGACACTCACTGTCAACGACCAGAGTTAATCAGTGCAACACGTTGACCAAGAAGCCATGAGAATGAATCATATTAATTAACTCCTGCAGATCGCAAGGACTCAGCTTAGCCACGGTATTTTGACCACGTACAAAATCAGCTTTACATCGGAAGAAAACCTGAAAATAGTCGTTTACTAATATGGAAAAACACCAAAGAGATAATAAATACCTCTTACTATTCGAGTTCGAGGTCCGTACTGTAAGTTACGGACCGATTTTTTTTTCCGCTCCGATTTATGGCCAAGTGCAAAGCGTGCGGACCAAAAATACGAGCGGAAAAACGAGGATCCGTAACTTACAGTACGGACCGAGAAAACGAGGTTAGTAAGATATATATCAGTATATCTCTGGCTTCAAAGAGACATTTTGCATGGCGACTAAAACAGACTTCTGAATTTAGCGGGCCGTACAGCAGAGAACGGCCCGCTAAATTGACCAATCACATTGTGCCTACTAACTGAAAACGAAAAAGGATGCTTAAAGATCAACACGGATTGCAAACAACAAAATTAAGAAATTTAAGCTAAATTTTTCAAGATTCGCAAACTGTGAAGTACCCACCGCCATCTAGAGTACAAAACAAGTTGACATTGTATAAAGAAGTTACTACTATGGAGACATTTTATTTAGTCTGAGATTATGACTGTAAGAGAATAAGGTACACTTCAACACATTTCGTTGCTGCACGACACGAATAACTATAATTGTAACGAGATTCATTTTGTGTAGAAAATTAGCTAGTAACTTGACTGCAGATTTAATGAAAGCGTAGCGCATCTACAAATATACATCGAACATAATGCAAAATATAAACTTTACGAATCGATGGATATAATATATATACGACTCAAAATAGAAAAAAATATTGTAAGCAATTCCGGTTTTATGAAAGTTCTCGAACAATTTTTTTTTCTACTTTATTTCCTACTCTGGATATCACAAAAGAACCTTTTGAAAAGAGCGGGACTTCTTGTAGGGATTCTATATAAATAGCACATCATGATGAAGTAAAAATGAGTTGATAGAGCAGGTTTCATTTGAGTGTCGAAAAGTAATGGTTTTGCATCAACTACGCTACACATGCAATTAGCTTAAAAAACTCGCGCCACATTTTCATCCAATCCAACTTTAGGTCAGCGTCAGCTGCATGCGATTACTTCGAGTTTTGATTGGGTCAATGTATTATCTGTGCTATTTATGATAGCTTATGATTGGCTAGAGTGACTGGCTAACTTGGTTTTGGCTGTACGACATGTATTCAGTTAAAAACTGATCTATATACGTACTATATATGTGTCATCATTCCAAATTCCAATAATGCACCTGGAGCATAAAAACTACAGTGTGGAACAACGGCGCATCCAAGAAATATAGTCTCCTTTAATTTATAAAGGTTTGATATTAAATTGCTATACTATGAGTATAAATTACTGTTTGATATCTCCTTCAAATGTATCCCGTTTGATGAAGCAATGTCTAAAAATCGAAAACTGGGCCAGTTTTTTCATGGTCTCTGCAAGCCGATAGTATTCGCCACTTTCTGAATTAATGGGACCATTTCGTTTCTAAACACTCTTTTTCTTTGGCCATCGTAGCTTTATAAGAAATAAAACGCAAACTGCGGTGATAAACATGGTAGTAAAACGAATGTTAAACAATGTTCATTTACTTAATGTTCGTTTCTCTTTTGCTTGCCTATATAGAGTTCGAAAAAGCGAAACCAAGTGGCGATTTTGTCTTTAAGGTCGCATTTTCAAATGTCGCGATGTGATATTCAATCGAAATGTCTCTCGAACATTCGTGCTTTGTTGTTATCTCGGGGGTTGACTTTCCATGGCGCTAATTTCTGCCTCTTTTTCTTGCTCAAGCTCTGCAAATTAAAGAATGCACAATCAATCAATAAACAAAAAATTAAGTGTTCAGATCGTAGAAGCTATTCACACAATGTTATTTGCTTGGAAGTTAAGAATTGTCTTAAGACATTTATCTCATTTACCCAGCCGACTTGCTTTTCTCTTCTGCCTTAACTTGTCCTTCACGATATCAAGGTTTTACGAACTTAGCTAATGGCTTTTATTAAAATATAGGTCATTGCATGATGCAATTAAAGTATTATTATACCACGCTCTACGAACTAGAAAAAGGTAGGTAAAGTCTGCATACGAACCTAAGTGGCCCATCAGGTCGGAGCTTATCCCGGTTTCTGTAGCATGCAGCTACCAGGATAGAATGCTAGTCCATCGCAGGGTTACCCCCAGCATTAAATTCGCCGGTACCCAATTTATACCCCAGGGTGGAGAGCAGGCACTGTGATAGTCAAGCGTCTTGCCTAGGACGTCTTGCCCATGAACACAACGCAATGTCTCCCCGGCCAGGTCTCGAACCCGGACCGCTCGATCCGGAGTCGAGCACACTAACCACGAGGCCACCGCGCCTTCCACGAATTACAAAGCGTGTGCGTATCCAACGAGTACTCGTGAAATAATTGTTAATACATGTTTTTGTTTCAGCAGCTCCGGTCTCACCATTATAAAACGACGCTAAGTTGTCTCAAGAACACATCTAAGGGCAACCGTCTTAGTTCAAACTCTCTATTGTGTGTCAAATCTCAAACTCAAAGTATTGACAAAGAGCTCCTAATCTTTCACTCAGCAGGTTACAATGCCTTTTCTTGGCCTGAATTACTCTAGTAATCTCAGTTAACAATCAGTAACGTGGTTTGAGATTCAACCGTAGTTTAACTTACGTTGCAAAACAAGCAGTACACGCCAGCATCGAAGAATAACAATCATATGTAAATATCGTGGATACGGCTCATTAATTTCACTGAAAGGTAAGAATACAAAACGAATTTAGTGCCCCTGTTCTGAATGAAAAAACCTCGGCATCAGCCTCGTAACCAGAGTCTTCGTTCCCCTTGACCAGCGGTTGGGGTGCAAACGACGGTGGGTACTTGATGTGTGGGAACACTTATCCTACCATACTTTAAGTCACCCTTGAAATCCAAAAATCTCCGACTTTAGTCGAATGATGTATTCTTGCTAACAAACAAGAGCCTCAAACGAAGCACTTGGGTTTTACCTCTGGTCACACTCATTGTTTTTAGAACCAGTCGCAATTAATCCTGACATGGTACTCTCGAGAGTCGCATGCTTCATCAAGTATGAGTAACTAACTGAATTGTGTTGAAAAAGATATGCAAGGAGCAGAACAACTGGATGTCAATACCTGAAACCATTGCTTGAAATTAACTCTACCAGAAAATAGAAATATACCAAGGCAACGTCAAATATCTGCAATCAGTGAAGAAAATAAACTATTTAAAGAGTGTTTTTGTTTAAAAAAAAATAGGCCATCAGATTATCATTGCGAGAAATCCTTGGAAGGGTCTAAAATTTCTTTTTGGGGGGCATCCATAGGCCCTTTGTGTGACCCAGTCACATCATAGTAGTACAACATCAGCCGTGTTGGGAGGCATCAAGCTGGAATGGTTACTAGCTGATGTTTTACAATAGCCCTTACTGACAATACGGCGGCTATTTTGAGTTCCATTGTTTCAGATAGCTATTATGGGACTCCCAGGGGGGATGAGGTGGGGGGGGAGGGTACAAATTGGTATGTATTTTCCCCCTGAGCCTCCCATAATTTTTTTATTATTATTTTTTATTTAGGAAAACGAATAACATAAAGTAATTAATTAATTCTCACAAGAGTAACTGGCTGAGCCTCCCATAATAGCTATTGGAAACAATGGCCGCTGTATCGGTAAAATGGTCTGAAAATGAATATGAATATGAAAGACTTGAGTAGGCAACTGGAACAATGAGTAGCCGGTAGGTATTGCCTCTTCAGGCATGATAAAGATTCATTTAATTTTATTTTAATACACAAATAAATGGCAAATCCAGATTTTGCATCTAGCAGTTAAATCTGAAAACGACGAGGAGGAATTAGGTTTTTTTCAAATGTCTTGAAAGACCATCTCTGTAAATAGCAGTTTGAAAGCTCAAAAAGCTCAAAAAGATCATCTCTGTAAATAGCAGTTTGAAAGCTCAAAAACGTTTTAAAGTAAAGAAGCTCAACAAAAACGTTCGAAGTATAACTACAAGAGTTTATTATAGGCGTTTTATCTAGAGACGCCAGAGAGACGTTTCACTCGAATTCCAGCTAAAAATTGGATCTCCTGAAATACTATTTTATGCTAACAGTTTGCCTTTTAAAGGAATGGACAAAATTTTTGCCAGTTCTATGGCGCTTTTGAAGTGGGCTAATTACAATGAGGGCTAGAGAAAGAGCTTTGGTTCTTGTTGACAACTGTCACTAAATACATAAAAGGTACCTCTGTCTTCTCCTGGAACAAATCTTTTCGAAGAACAACTATTCTTAGAAAACACTGAAAAGAAGATCAAAAGAGCATTCATTTAAATACAATTATAAAATAAATTCTTAAAAAGTAGGGCGTCGTAAAGCCATTCACTCTGGCCTCTAATCTGTAGCAAATAGATGAGCGTTACTAATGTCCTCTATGCTGACGAGACACTTATGCGTCGACAATTTGTTATCGACAACAAAATGTTATTGACAACTAATTGTGTCCGATGTAAGCATTCCTCACTTTGGAGTGACTAAGTGAGGTCAGCGAGATCTTGGGAACTAACGTTCGCCACGAATGCGGAAAAAAACAATACGCATGCTCAAATGTGTTTCATGTTTCGATAGTCGTCGACGACTAAACCAATGATTCCCACGCGCGGGAAAAAGGTCAAAACGCAGTTGTCGACAACTTAAGCGCTTTCACTGCTCGAAAAGGGAAACTGCTTCATTGTTTACAACTAATTTAGCGTTTAATTGTCGCCAAACTCATCTTACACACTACGCCGTCTTTTAGTTGTCGTTAACAAATAGTTGTCGACAGCTAAGTGTCTAGTCTGTGGAGACCCTAATAATAACTAGATAGCATAGCATGTGGATTCACCTCCCCTCCCCCCCCCCCCACTTTGCCCGTCCCCTGTCCTTCATGATCAGCATTTGTGTTAGGCCTCTTGTACACATATTTCACTAAATAAAATTTAGTCTTACCTCGAGGACAAACAAGAACATGATCACCAAATTGATGCAAAGAAAAATCGTGAAAACGAACTCAATCCCTTTATCTGAAAGTGTAAATAAATATTTAACGTCATTAGTTGTCAGTAATGTTGACAATTTCGATAAGGAATATTATTAGCCGTTGCTTTACATTTCTGTCTGAGTGTACAGCTATCACTATTTCTTTACTGGGGTTTAAGGCGTGGTGATTAGTTATCAGAGATACAATTACTCCACCAAGTCTCTACTCTGCCTTTTTATTTCCCGAGTGATGCAACATGAGACTGGTACATAACGCTGCTTTAAAAAATAACAAAATTTTATTTCGACACAAGGGCTAAACACAATAATGTGTTCTTCTTGCTTAAACAAGTGTGATTTTGAAAAACACTTCAAGATGACAAGTAGCGAGATAATCCAACGACGTTTCGGCGACTACATGTCACCATTTATTTATCAAATGTAAATTGTGGTCATTCCATTGTTTTCCATCACATTTCATTCTAATAATGTATTTTCATGCTTTCCTTTTTTTTAATATAACGTTCCTGATCTGGCAATAATTTACATTTTAATGTTGACATGCAGTCTCCGAAACGTCATGTTCAGTTGTCTCGCTACTTTTTATTCTGAAATCTTTAGCAAGTGTGTCAAAACTATATATTTTGTAAGACACAGGTGTCTCATTTAAGAAGTAGCTTCCTATCTCAAATATTGAGTAGAACATGACGCGACAGGGAATCCATGTATCTCTGCCAGGTTGGCCCAGGAGGCCAGCGTAGGGCGGGGTAGGGTAGGTAGGTTGGGTAGGGTAGGGTAGGGTTAATTTTTATTACTTACCGTCAATCACATCAAAATCTGCAAAAATATTAGCGACCACCAGAAAACAGTCCACCATTGATACCATGACAACGGTAAAGTTGGCGTGACGGTGTGTAATAACGGTCCTAAGCTGTCCATTCGTAAACCACTCCTGTTAACATATTTGAAACCTTTCAAAATTTTGGATTACCGGATAGCATTATTGATTGAGTGAACCCCAAGAAACACATTTACTTTACTGACCTTTCCTTTGCTCTTTATTTTCTCTTTACAAAGGACGCAAATCCTGCCTATATACTATAAAAAAGACAACATTTTAACAGCTTGTTTGGGCGCTTTTAAAACCTTTTATTGGTGGAATTTAGCATTAGAATCTAAATTGAGCGTAACTCGTTTATGTAGGTCTCTCTTCAAGTCGCATTTTCAATAACATGCTTACCTGGAATATAAAAAGGATAAAGACACAAATACCACCAGGGTACTCTGTGAGGGGACACTTTTTACCTGCAAAACAAAAGCACAAAAATAAGTCTACACTTGGTCTGACCCCTGGGGTTGTGGTCGGCTTCTGTAATTATGACGTCAGTACAAGTGTTGGAACCTGCCCATTCCCCTTTATGGTGCGCTAATTGAAGGCAGCTCCCCCCTATTGCCAAAATACCTATGCAGCAACACAGTAATTGATATTCTTGGGTGGAGAGAGGTACTGCTTCAATGTGTAATATTTTGACCAAGGACACAACACGGTGACCTAGAGTCACAGTGCTAGAACCTATGGCGCTTGAATTGGAAACCCAAGGTACGGCTTAACCTCGCTTCCAGTGATATTTTCCCTCAAAGTTCCCAATATCTAAGCTAAAGGAAAAGTCTTGGTAACGAAGACGGCTATTAGTGTTTAAGAGTGAATGACAATGAGAAAGTTCCCTTAGAGCGTTGTTTAGCGTTAACAAAATATTAACAGGGCACGATTCCAAACAAAACGAACTAAATAAGTTGCTCTTTTTACCATTGTTTTCTTCTTCTGTCTCGGCTTCCTGCGTGTGCGCATCGTCACGCGTGTTGCTCTGCTGACCGGCCTGCGGACTTGCTTGATAATGCGACACGGCCTGCTCGATTTTTTGATCGACCTTGGTCCAGAACGAGGCCACCAACTTGTCAACGTAATCCGGTGAAAACAATTCAGTTTCCTCATCTGGGATGTGGGCTTGGGTGCCCGGAGGAGTAGCAGTTGCTCCACCGGGGGGTACCTCACGGGTATGCTGTGTATCTCTTTGAGTGAGTTCGGAATATTCCTTGGGATCTCCCTCGGGATCGTTCTTAGGATCTCCCTCGGGATCTTTCTTGGGTATTCCAAGGACGACTTCGTTGTCTTCTCGATGTTTCTCAGGCGAAAACTCTCTGCTGAATATCAAAGCTGCTGCTGAGTAAACTGGCAGAGGACTGCCTTATAATGCGCGAGCGGTCAAGATGGCGCTATCTTGGCCGCTCTGGACTACCCGCTGTAGGCTCCCCCACAAGAGATAGTGCTCGTTTTCCATATAATAAATCCTTTATCAACCAAGCTTGTTCGATCAATTTGGATGGATATTGGCCTCATTATTTTTTGTGTGTGTTTATGGACCTTGTCTTCGTCTCGATCCATAAACGCCTATTGAAAAGACAAAGCCCTTTGATGAATCGATGTGTTCGATCTTTGTTTTAACGAGAAATGGGACGCGCATTATTTAATTTAAAAAAAAAACCTCTTTGTCTTTTCAGAATCTGATTCAGTTCTTTCCATAGCAGTAATGACTGCTTTCCTTTTGTACACGACTACTTTCACGCTTAAAAAGGTTGATATAAAGAAAATTTGTCTTTCAAATACAATGCTTGCATGCAGACTGATATCTTAAGGCACAGGAACGCAACTACTAACACATACCAGATTCGAAATGGCAGTTTAAAAGGCTTCACCGCATGAAAGCCCAGTTAGTTCGAGTGATCGTGCCATTTCCTCTCACGGTGTAATTAAATCAACATAAATATTTAATAGCACAAAATTGCTAAGTCAAGTGCCTGTTACCTTTTCTCACCGCTCTCCAGCCTGGTAAATCGATTATCTTCGTCGCTTCCATCGCTTGTATCTTCAGTATCCGTTATTGCACTTGCTAGCCTGGAAAGACGCGGCGAAATTCATTTCTTCCTTCTTATGCAAGGAAGCGTAAAATCAGCGCAGCGTCAGATTATTACAGGTTTAACTTATTTGTCAGGAGAAGATTACCTGTCACTATTGTTATCAACCTGAGAGGTAAAAGACATCTGCGTTGAAATCCTTCTTCAGAATCTGATGCATTCTTACAAGCTCTGAGCCGAGTTGCGGCCGAGCGTTCCTGAAACTGTTCGTAGTGTGACCGCCGTTAAATTGCCAGATTAGCACAATTTTTCAGCGTAGATTTAATCGCTGATCGTATCGCTGATCCGTTCGGGGGCACGAAAAACACACGGGTGCCCAATTGACAGCAATTTTTAGCACCGTGACAACATCGTGTGTGGATGAAAAAGGCCCAATCCAAGCATTGTATTGATTACTGAGTTGCGTTTCTCGCAGATCGACTTTTAAATTGGAGATATTTATAGTGAAAACTGGCAACTGTAGCTCCTTCATTCTTTTGTCTGCGCTTGTCATTCGATTATGGCTCTCTTTCACTTTGCTTTCTTGCTGATTTATGAGTAAAAACCTAATTGCAGCTGGTGGCCAAAATCAATTTGGTTCGCTTGCGACGTCTTTGACATTCAGGTATTATCAATTCAACAAAATCAATCCTAGCTCCAACGTGTTTGTCTAAATGATTAACATTGACAATTTAGAACCAAACTGTACTCTGTCGATTAGGCGGAAAGCAGGCGAAAGAGTAATCTCCTTATTCGCTTTTAGGCTCAAACAAACTGATAGGAACGAGAAGAACTAGCACGAGTCAATTTACGTGCTCGCGCCAATCCTCCTCAGCATTTTCGATCTCGCCGAGAGACGGCACGCACTGCGGCTTTTCTCTGACTCCGAGAGAAAGCGTAGAATTTGATGAAAAACAGAATCGCCATAATAATAATAATAATAATAACGAATTTTTAAACAGGATGGCCCTTCAGTACATGCGTACTGTTATCAAAGGGGTC
>OMLO01001754.1_pt1 | contig 17014 bp, 8 predicted proteins | sample 1674811 | NCBI WGS metagenome assembly OMLO01 (sample SAMN06265003, study PRJEB25207) | coral metagenome | isolation source: Coral host | place: Mexico:La Bocana,Puerto Morelos, Mexico | collected 2008-11-13 | reverse complement strand
TACCAGAACGTCCCTTGGCCGTGTTTCTTGCCTTTAACGTACTCACCGATGTATTTGGAGCCGTTTTTGAAGCGATATGTTCCATTGCCGTGTCGCTTACCATGCTCGTACTGTCCCTCATACGTGTCGCCGTTGGGTAGCGTTGCTTTACCGTAGCCATGTCGTTCTTCATTTTCATTCCGTTCACCTTCATACTCCTACGAAACAGCAAAAGGAAATTAATATTTGAAAACTCTTTGATACTCCTTCCCCCAACAGCTCTTTATGAGGACTGAACCTCTTCATCTCCCAAGAATGGTACTGCTCCCCCACCCGCCTTCAAAAAGTATTGGATTGACTAGTCACGGTCCAATTTTCTGCGCTCAGCTCCCACAATTTACTTTCTGAGCTTGAGTCTCTCCTCCTCTACACGTTCAAAAACGTGCTTTTAGCAAATCAAAGTACCACACTAATGGAAAGAGATCACACGCGTGATCACGGTCGTGTTAATCCAGTCAGGAAGTAAAATGTCCCATATTTATGGGCGAAAGGTCGCGCTCGGAAAGTCAGATTTATTGCGCTTTGTTAATCTTTTAAATTAATTAAACCAAGTTAACATGAATCTCGTTTCTTTTTATAGTTTCTTTAGTTTTCTAAAGACTGACTCATTTCAAATATATTTGTCTGAGCTCTGTCCTTGCTACAATAGCTTTTGAAGCCATGGGCTTATGGTCGCGCCTAAGGTCAACAACTTTAATGAGGAAAATTGTGCTAGCATTATTCATCCGTAATGTCAAAAAATAATAATTGCATACACGAAGATTTGAATTTCGCAGCGAACCTTTAAACGTTTGGTAATTTCTCATAAAAAGTCAACGTGGATTTTGTTTCTGTGGTTTTCCTCGCTAAGTGTGTGTATACCAGTATTTCTTTAGAATATTTGCTTTGCCTTTTAATAACGCTCTTTTGTTGACTTTTCTGTGATGCCAATTACTGTGTGATCAATTTCATTGCAGCATCAGTAATTTTTCACCGGGCGGTTGTCAGCAGCTCAATGTACATCGGTTTAGTAACATCCCTGAGAACTATTAAACCGAAAACTTAGCGATTTGCAGGTTTCTTGCTTATTTCAAAAAGAAACTACTGGAGAGAAATTGCTGTATTACCGAAATACCCTGTTTATGGTTCATCAAACAAATGACTTGTCAACTACTTGGAACGTAAAGAAAGGTTCATTTCGAACGAAAATTTACCCAAAAAAATTTGAACGGTTTACATTCGATATTTCCTTCGCGACTTAGGAAACCAATGTGGAAAGACAACAGACTTTGAAAACGCCTCAAGAGCAGCTGGCGAAATTCGAGATAATATTGACAGGTACGAATTTACTTCGATATCGCCGGCAAATACGGTAACAAAAGCGTTTTTACTTACCCCGAGATTAATACCTTCATCTTCTTCGAAGTCTTCCGATCCTATGTCAGACATTTTCCGGTAATGAGGACGCTTTGCTATGTATATCAAGGAAAAGGTAAAAGCTTGTTCACGTTAAAAGCTTGGTAAATATTATTTCAAGTTGTGTTTGCAGCGGCTTTTTGCTTTGCGTTGCCCAAGCAACAATGTGAGAAGTTAAATTTGAAAGTCAAATTTTCATGTGGCCCTTTTCTTATGCATATGATTAGTCGTCGTTGTTGGGGGATCGGAACCTTAATCATGACTTCCACGTGGAGAAAAACAAAACAAAAAGTGAAACTAGGCGATTCATCACAGTTTTGCACTTGTCAAAACAAAACCCGAGGGAAATCTTAGGTTCTTTTTTACCATCCGTGTGTTGAGAGTAAAGTAGTTAACGCGAGGCCCGCGCGTGTCAACACGGGGGCTTTAAAGAGCCGCGTGGCTTCGCGTGCTCTCTTTCCAGATTCTTTCGCAACGCATTGGCTTCAACGCGTTTTTATGACAACGACGGAACGTAGGGGTTTCAAAATTATTCTCCTTTGCAAGAATCAGTTTACTTAAGTGTTAAGCACTGCTGTACTAATTGAGAACACTGAACTACATCGAACAAATAATGCAAATCGAACACTTGTCAAAAATCCCATTTGGCGAGAGGCTGACTAGCTGGCTATTGACCAAGCGTAGAGTTTAGTTACACAGCTCCATGCATCTAGAATCAGGGGGGGGGGGATTCAAACCCGAAACCGTCAAGTTTTCAACTTGTTAAGAAAGCTTTTGTCTACCCGATTCTGTATGTAAGTGTTAAAAAAGTTTTGGTCTAAACGACTCCGTATTAAAGTTACTTCCACCGACCAGTGTTCATTAGGTCACGAAGAAGACAGGAAAAAGAAATAAAAAAGATTTCGGTGAATAAAAAAATTGTTGCCATCCTGGTAACTAGTTTGCTTCCACTCAATATGTCATACCAGGCTCCTGGTCATACACGGTTGTGTCTCGCTGGGACTGGGAACTACTAAATTCACGAATTTGATTGACTGAAGTCGATTTTGATCGCGATTTAGATTTTTCCCATCTAGAGCACTTACATTTTGCGGTGAAAAAGTTGCAAACTAAAATACAAAACGTTTGACTATTTTCTTCTACAAATATTTATTTATGGAAATGCCAATTGCCGTGATGAGACGGCACAGCGGACGAGAATCGCCGTTCGCAAGCAAAATGTCACCTGGTACAAACCAGTTTGGTCTGTGTGGGAGTATCTTGACCTCGCTCGTGTCTACAGACCTCACTATATTCGGTCTGTACTCACAAGATTCTCTCATACAGATCTCCTGCTCAGCTAATAAAAGTTAAATGCCCCCCTCCCGCCATAAAATTGTGCGCAAAGGTAATGGTTCATTGGTATATTAAAAATTGCATCTCGGGCTGAAGTCCACAATTCATCACCCCGGGGGTGTTTACATTTAAAGAATTTCAGCCCGTACTGAAATTACAGCTCTTTCAAGTATCTAGAATCTTGTTGTGATGACATTACAAGTTTCCTGAATTGGAAAGTAAACATCCCATTTTCTCTTGACAGATGCAAAATTTGATTGGAAACGCAATCAGTCTCTTTTTCCTTTAGCCCGGGCTGAAAGTCCATTCCAAATACATGCGCTCTATCAGCATGTTTGCTGGGCTGGAATTTTTAACCCCGATTTTCAGAAACGAGGCTGGAATTTCACCCCGGACTACCGTTTTTTCAAGTGGTCGCCATCTTAACTTCAAGACATATCTTCCTAAGAAGATGATGGGTTAAAAATATAGCCGCTTAATTAAGCACTGTTGGAGGGCGATTGCATTGAATTATATTTCAACCCGGCTAAGCTTTCGGGATAAATCCTCTTGAAATGTAGAGGACTGATAACATGCCGTAAAATTTCAGCCTTGGCTGAAATTCAGCCCTTGCTAAATAATATTTGAGGAAAAAAGTCACAACCTGTAATAGCCTGAATGGAGCTGAAATCAGAAATTGGGGCATTTCAGTGAAACAAGATCAGTGAAGGGTTAAGCGACCACGAAGGAGAAAAGATTTCAGCCTGGGTGGAAATTTGTGATGTAAGATCACCAGAAATTACAACTCCTAGCTCTTAATAAGATGATATTTTTTGGAGCTATGAAGATATAAAATGACAATGGATTTAAAATTAGACCATCTAAAACAGCTTATTTTGCCGTTACAGCATGTCCAAATTGTTTTGTCTAGAAGTTGCCTTTCAGGTCACAGTTTCTGCAGGGTATTCATTTTTGGACGGTCTCCATTTACTATCAGACGTATCTTTTCCTTTTTTTTCTCGAGTGCAAAAACATGCATACAGCTGTTTCCTTAATGTTTGTTCCGCAAAATAATTAAAGCGAATGCGACCTTGCTGATTGGTACTATCAGTAGAGATTTTTCATCGTTGCTTGGTTAAGGTTCACATTTTTCAGCAAGAAGGAAGAGGAAGCATGAAAACATGTGTTTTCGCTGTGCGCTATCTCACTGAAACACCTTAAGCTTCAATAATTACCCATAACACCTTTCGACATTGTCACGTGCGCTTAGACGCATTCAAAGTTCAGAATTAGGCCGCACCAAGAGACCATGAGGTAACACCTCATTTTCTCTTGGCCGCACCTCGACAAATTATAACAAAACTGGGAAATTCTCACATGTTCTAGGGCTGCTTCTGATGATTTTGGCGAAGTTTTTATACAGAATTCAAAGCTTGTTTACACGGAGAACAAATGCCAAACTGAGCTCATGAAACTTTTCCGGCCTGTTCACCAAGTTATTTGGTGCGTCTTCAGTCATTCCATGCTACTGGCCAAGTTACTTGCTCATTTCTCGCAATCGTGTTTCCACTGAGTTTAGGATTTGGTAGTGATAATCGTACTTCATGTATTCTCGTGGCCGATATAACACATTGATAGTCTCTGAGACGATTAAATTCGGCCACAAAACCTTGACCTTGAAGAAACGAAGACCTCTTTGAGTAACTTACATGGCGTGTTGTTTAGGTCTACTGTGAAACCCGTTCAAAGGATTGTTTTCCTTTGTACAAAGATTATGCAGTAAGTAATTACGTTAACAAGCCGAGCGCTAAATTAAGCTCAAAGGACTAGAAGATCACAGAAAAGTAGGTCTGCATCGCGTACATGTTTGAGTTACGAGTTATTCGAGTTGTATCTGTTCATTTATGTTTTTGACCTCTAGCTATGCTTGTAAGTGGTTTTGTCATCCATGGCGTGTTTTGTTTTTCTCATGCTCTTTCGCAACACCAGTTATAATGGTTTCAAAAACAAGGTTTTGAAATATGATCTCGATGAGTCATCACTTATTGTAACCCATCAGAACGGAAAAGAAAACAAGATATATATATTTTTAGAGGGAATTTAGCATGTAAAGACAGACCGTATTTCCGGCTGAGCAAGGAGCGGAAATCTAAGCTGTGGCGCGCGAAAAAGCGTCATTCGCGCGAGTGTTCACGTGCAGCGCATTGAAATTTGATAGACCCCTAAAGGAAGCCAATCTGGACATGGAGCAAGCTTTATGTGACCTCTATAAAACAATTTTAATTCTGATCGACCAAGACTGCCAATGAATTTGCGCTTGCAACCCTAAACGGAACCATGATGGTTAAAAATCCTGACTTTCCTCCTTAAGCAGCCTAAAAAATAACATAGTCTGCAACTTTAACTCCAAAGCAGGACCGACGACAAACGTCCCCGATCCTTTTTCATGTCGGAGTCCCCCCCGGCCTCTTCCCGCGATTGGCTGCCTGACAACTTAACTAAACGCATCATTCGACACTGAGAATGAACAAAACATTGATGATGGCAGATTTTGCAGCTGAAAACTAGAAATATATCAGGTCGATCAACTTTTAATGTGACACCGTGAGGCAACTAAGAAAACAAAATTTGCATGAAAATACTGGATTTAAGTAGACATCATGTCGACTAGGTACACTGATTAGACGAGGCATTTTTTATTTACCTTTATTAGCAAACAGAGGTAAAAATTATTGACGGTGAACTCAATTTCGAACATCGAAGTAGTCCAAAATGATGTGAGTTGTGGTAAATTCCAAGAGAAAAACTGACGCGACACTCGACTGCATCTCTTACTTCGTACACTTCTTGTGATTCGCGTGATAACTCGATAACCAGGAGACTTTAAGTAAATATCCAGTTTCATCCCTTTGTTACGTCATATCAGCTATGCGCTTTTCAGATTAGAAAGTCAAATCAGTCGCCCGCGGAAGCCCAGCAAAACATAAAATGTCTACAAAATATTTCCTTCTCCTTCTGTCTGTCAGTTTCGCTGTTGAAATTGTCTCTGGAACAACCACAGGTAAGAATGAGTCTAATTTCATTAAACAATATTTAAAAGCATGTCGTTACGGGCAGATCTAATCGGAGCGTAATTCCGTCTTTTCATTGGCACAGTTCACAGTAAGCCGTAGAATGGTATTCGGTAAAGCGTCGGCGATGCCGCTCACATCTGGGTTTGTAGAGAACCTCTTCATTGAATACTAGCTGTATTCAGATTGATGCTAGCCCTTTGCTTTTTGCGTGCACACCATCACAAATGTGTTTTTAGAACCACTTGAAAACCTTCCTTGTGCCGTCTTGTGCGTCGACACTTTTAATCTGCTAATAGCTTAGTATATAAGTTCTCCTCAGTGCCCTGTTTCTTAGTTGCTGCTTCATTTCAGCTAAAAAGCGACGCTTTTCCTTGGAATGGAGTGCAGAATGTTTCTCTATGGAAGGTTTTCATATCGTGTGATGTTTTCCTTATTGGTTTCGAACGGTATCAGTTACCGTTTATCTTTACTGTACGGTAACCATGGTGGGTTAAGCTGACTTTAAGTTTATTTACGTGCAATTGCTTTGTTTTGCCCGAAAAGAACAGAATAATCAGATTGTTGAACTTTGAAACGCTAAACGTTGCTGCTGCGCTCAGTTTTCGCATTGCTCCTAATTGCTCTGTACGAATGGAATTTGAGGAGATACTGGGGGAGGGTCGGAGGAGGGTAGGGCTGCACATCGTCTTGACAAGCTTTTCCGCTTTAGGTTGTTTTATCGTGTTGCGAAAAAAATTGCCGCTTCTAGTTTTTCACAATCCGCAGAAAGATGAAGTGCCTGCAAAAGGAAACATCGCCGCTCTCACGGAGATGAGTACCGACACGACAGTATATAAATATTATAAGTGATAAATCGAGATAAAAAAAAAATTCAAGGACGCGTAGACGTATTTGTTGTCAAAATATACGTCAAATGGCACAGTCGCTTTCGTTGCTTTGTTTATGCTGCACATGTACAGCCGCAGCCAACTTCATCGGAACAAGGTGTTATTCGGATGCAGACAAACTTAACCCTGGATAACGCCGGTTTTTTTCAACTAGTGTTGTTTCCTTTATTACTTTTACTTTGATGGCGTGCCGCATCAACAGCAGTCACACAGTACGTTGCAATGCGGCTGTGCCCAAATTCCGTCTAAGGAAAAAAAAAACTAGTCTTGTCAAATCTCACAACACACAATCGCTCATCCGGAAAATCAAACTCCTTCGCAAATTAAGTGCCACTGTCGTTGCGCGTTTACGCAAACGAAGGTAACTGAAAAACATATATGTAGAAGAGCATTGTTTCCGCTTAAATGGTTATTGTTTCCGGGGACTGAACAAGGGCACTGTCACGGAGATTAACGACATCTTTAGTGAAAATGGTCCCCTAACTATGCTTAAACACGAGATGTACCCACAACGTGAAAAGAAAGATTCCAGTTTAACAGTTAAGGGATGGTCTTTTAAGCTCGTGTATGCCTAATTTCTGAGAATTACACTTTCAACTGCTTCAGTGCGCCAATATAGCAATTTGGCACAGAATTAGAACATTGCCAGATGTAACTAACTCTTTTGGACTTTGATTTTTTGAAGATATGTTCGTGATTATGCCAAAAATGTATGCGCACTTAAGGGTATCCTGTTACAATTGCGAGGTCACGGAATCCAAAATTCTCTAGTTGAGCAACGCAAAGAAGTATGAATTAACTGCATGTGTTTGGTTATAATATCGTGCTTTTTTCAAGAGATGTTGTAGAATGTTTTATTTATAAGAGGGAGAAGACTTAAACTTGTCTAAATTCTAAAGTTTTAAAAATGTTATTGTTAATGGTGTGATTTAATTATGTGGTAGTGTAAGAAGCATAGCTGCTTTGTCACAATTTATGAATGAGTGATGCGGTTTTCACTAGCGCCGACGCAGTGAGATATTGACTTGCAACTTTGGAACTTTCCTAACAAAAGGCACAAATTATCAACATTTCACTGGCTCTGCGTATCTCGGCTTGTGCTTTTTGCTGAAGCAACTTGAACGGGGGGGGGGGGGGGGGGGGGGGAGGTACTATATTCGGAGGCTCCTTGCCTATACTCGGAGGCTCCGCCCGAAAGGGGTACCTTTTTCAGGCTTCAGGTATATAAAAGGGTAGAGATTTCACAAGTTTAGGTATATGAAAGGGTAGGAAAATCTTCGTTCGGGCATTAAAAAGGGCCTTGAATTAAGAAGTTATGTGAAAGGGGTCATGCCTTTTTCCAAGAAAAGGGGTTGGACCCGTATAACACTTTTTTGAGTACCCACCCCCCGGGAACTTGAAGCCCTTGTTGTTCCCCTCGTTCGCAGTTTTTTCCCATTTGCAACCTCGTTCCCAGGGCTTTTCCCTTGAAGGTGGGTGGGGAAAAAGGGAAAAGCCCTGGGAACGAGGTTGACCCATTTGTAATATTTTTTATATTCAGTCTTCACGACTAAATCTGAAATTTATCTGGGACAATTTTGTGTGACATGCCAGTGCATTCAGAACTTGATGTTTCAATGGAAATCCTTTTATGACATGTATCTTTTACAAGCGAGTTTGGAATTTTCTTGTTCTGATAAAAAAAAAATTAACTACGAAGTAGGTATATTTTCATGTCATTTTTAGGACTTTACATGTAATAGTATCATTTTATTGATTTTTGACTCATTTTGGTAGCTATCTGACGTTTTTGAAAAAAAAAAAACAATAAAGGAATGGCGGACCCAAAATTTAAAACGATTATAAACAGAACCTCACATCAAAAATTTACGATCTTTTTTTTTCCCCTTCTCAAACAGCCTTGGCAAGCTCAGCAGTTCAAACCAATGGAGCGATATACACAACGATATCACAAACGAAAACCGCAGCCGCGACATTCACTAGGAAAGTCAGTCCCTCTCCGGCCTCTGTGAACACCACTTCAAAATCAACGGCGGAGCCCACTGGGTCAGTTACTCCTACAGTTCAACCCACTAGCACTTCATCTGCGACATCATCGTCTCCAGGTATGTGTACACGAATTTCTTTTAATAATTACACTTTTTACTGAACCCCTCTGGAAGAGATATTATGGAGTCATCTACATTCTACCGTGGTGTACCCAATGGAAGGGGCCAGGTGTCACCCTCCATCTCTTCTATGTCACATCTCCCCCCCCCCCCCCCCCCCCCCCATCACCTCTCTACTCCCATCAGAAGTATATCTACATCCTCTACTGCATCATGGGTAAAACATTTAGACATCAACCGGAAGTTGAACATTCGGTAGTTTTAGTCACTTCCCGTCCCTCTCCTCTAATCTCTAATCACGACAAGTCAGTCTTGCTAGACAGTAGTTTTATTTTTTCTGGGTTACAATCGATAAATGTCATGTTAAAAACGTTTACTTGAGAAATCCACGCGTATCGGACTAGCTAGTGAGTTTCCTCAGCGATATCTACAGCGATATCCACAGCGCTACCCGCAGCGACATCCACAGCGGCATCCACTCTCTCTCTGTCCTCTGTGAACACCACTTCAACATCAACAGTGGAGCCCCGTGTCTCAACTACTCCTGCAGTTCAACACTATAGCTCTTTATTCCCGTCGCCGTCGATGCGTTTTCGTTTCGTAGCACCTACTTTCTAATCCAGGAAAACTAGCAGATTGAGAAACCGGTGTTACATCTTCCCCACCATCCCCTCTCCACTCCCATCAGAAGCATATCTACATATCTCGAGTGTTCTCAAATGTCCGGAGTGTTTTATCACAGTGTACTAAACAACCGGCTTAGGCTTCGTCATTTGCTTTATGATATAGAGATTGATGTAGAGATAATGTGGCGAAAAACAATAGAACATGCTTTTTCTATGTGTTATACTCTGATGAAACATGGGTTTTCGACCAGTCAGTGCGCGCGCAGGGACCTCTCTGTATTATAATATATTTTAAATGACCCGACAGTTCCAGAAACTGCAAGGGTTTTTTAGTTATCAAGTAAGTATTGGATTTAAAATTAACGAAGAATCTGAAGAAGGCTACAGTGAGCAGCCAAGATATTTTATTAAAGTAAAATCAGGTTAAATTCTACGTTGTGCCGACTTCCATTTTTTTCGTGTGCATCTTCAGCCGTTCCCCAAAGCTTACTATCTTTTACCACTGCAATAAACAGGGACCTACTGAGGTGAGTTAAGATTGTAATTACCTCCCCCATATTTAATAGAGGGGAATGGTTAGGAAACCTGGAAAGTACGCTCATAAAACTAATCAATAGAAACAGTGCGATTATGTAATTCATGTATAGTTAATTTGAGCCTAAAAACAAAAAGAAGTACGGGGTCAAGGCCCTTCCAATATAGATGTTTGATGTTTACAAGCCCTCTTAACTACATGTTTCCCTTTATTAACTATGCCTCAGCAGGCTGTTTTACTATTATCTTATTATCTTTTTTGTTATCCCTTTTCAACAGTGGCGCCCCATGTTCAACCCACTAGAACTATATCTGCGGCATCATCGTCTCCAGGTATGTGTACACGGATTTCTTTCACCTCGTACACTTTTACTAAACCCCTCTGGGAGGGATGTTATGGGGTCATGTACATTGTACAGCCGTGTATCCAGTGGAAGGGCCCCCCTCTCTTCGATGTCATATCTCCCCCCACCATCCCCTCCCTACTCCCAGCATAAGTATATCTGCATACGCTACGGCATCACCCGGTAAACATTTTTCGACATCAACCGGAACACCTCCCGTCCCTCTACTCCCACCTCTAATCACGATATTGTTAGTTATTATTATTATCGTTAAATTTAAGTTATATCTTGCAGTTCAAATTTATGAAAGCTCAAGCTTTTAACGATAATTCGGCTGCTCGGAGGTTGATAGAACTTGGCTAATCACCTCCGAGCTAGCCAATCAGCTTGCGCGAAAAGCACTATTCACTTGTGCGGTATATACTAATAAGTGATATTTGAAAGTTCTTTGAATTTGAACTTGCCATTGGTTTGTGAAATTTTCGGAGAATTTTCAATGATCACTCGAGTGCGCGGTGTAAATACTTTTAATTGCACTCGTCTTTAGGCTATTATCTGTACTAAATCTCGAGCATTTGAAAATAAGTATAGGTAAATCTTCTGAATGCGAGTCCAATAACGGATTAGTCGGCGTAGCTTGGCGGTTTAAACAATGTGATGCCTTTCTCCCAGGGTCCTGCCGGCTTCGCCGCTTTCTTAGCGCGCTCAAATTGATTAAACCGCCAAGCTACGCAGGCTATAAGGGATGTACGCAACCAGTGATATTCGAAAGTTCTCTCAAACTTGCACAAATCTTAAGGCCAGTGTAATTTGAAAGCATTTTCAAATATCACGAGTAGTGTAAATCCTTCTTGCTCGAGGTGCCATACGATTATTCATTTATTACATGACTTAGAAAATGTCTAGCACTCGCGCGTTAATTTGCACCGTAGTACCATAAATTATTCTTCTCTCAACCAATCGTAATAAAGTAATTTTCCCAGTAATATAAAAATATTTTTAAAGACAAGATAATTTACTGACTTAACTGCGATTAATTATTATTATTTTTTTCAGCGTCTCCTCTTACCAATGTACCCCAGTCCACGAAACAACCCACTACGTCAGATCTGAGCGCTAAAGCCAAGACTATTGGAGGACTGGAAATAATGGGATTTGCCATCCTTACTATCCTTGTCATCATTATCATAGCCTTTGCCATTTACTACTTCTTCTTCCGGAAACAGATGTATCCAGAAAACGTTAACGGGCAAGTGCCAGCGGAAGTTGGGATAACCCACAAAGGGTTTGTCGGGGATGCTGAGAGTCCAACTAAAGTTGCAGCACCTGAGCCGGAAGCAAAAGTCCCCATTGGACCGGAAGTAACGCCTAAGGTGAAGGGAAATGAAGAATCTGAAGATAGTGCATTGTAAGCACAGAACTGACGAATGACTATGCACGCCTCGTTTCCAAAATGCAGATTCTCTTAACTACTATCAATATATTTAAAGGGGCGTCAGTTGGGAGAATTTAAGAGAGACTGGGTTTCAGTTATCAGTTACATTTTTAGTTCATTTTCTAGTTATCATTGAATTGTGTAGATCCCGGTCAGATCCCAGCTTTAAGTCCAAACTTTGTCCAATTCTCAGCAATCAGACTGGTTAAACCAGTAGCGGTAATCAGGGACGGAGACCGTAAGCGTGCGTCATTTCTACTATTGGGGTTGTCCTTATGATGTGCGACAATTTTGCTATTTTTAGAAAAAAATTGCGCCACACGCGCGTACATGCTGCGAGAATTTTTGCGGATGTAGCGCGGAGAAATGGTGTCCGAAATTCTCGAGATTTTTATGTTTTTGGCCCATAACACAATACGTTTATGTGTGTTGGAATTCAAGTATTTTCGTCGTAAGCTGCCCCAAGTTGAGTGAGGTAAGACAGTGTTGAATTTAGGTATGTCTCGCTTTATATCACTGACCAAGTTGGGCTCCGCTGCTTTTTTTACAAGTGCTCCACATCACTTCACTTTAAATTTTGAAGGTCAACAGCTTTTCCATAACAGAGCAAAAAACTAGGACTTTAAGGTTTCCTTTCTCTTGCCACACGCTTGGCCAGTCTATCGTGACCGAATATTAAAAAAGTAATTTTGAGGTTCGCCTGAATTGTCAGCAAAGCTTAATGTTTCATCATCAAGGCCCAATAAGTTTATGTCTGTAGATACTGCTCAGTTTTGTTTGTTTAAAAATCCGATGAATTGTCTGTTGTCGATGAATAAGAGCGGACTGCCCCTGCCAATGCGTGTTTTGTACAGTCACTAAAATGGCAAACTGGACACCCTTTCGTGTGAAAAAGTACCTCGAACTCATACAATATTTCATTTTTAAATATGTTTAAGGTTGATAAATGCTTGAGAACATATTTAAAGCTTAGCTGAAAATATGTGAATAGAGAAGAAATAATCAGCAAAGTTACGATGACGCAGTCTTTAATCAACTAGAATAACGATTTCGATTTTGTTTGTTATCAAAACTCCTTATCCATTTTATTTTTGCACTTTCACTTATGATATTAGTAGACTTTTCGCGTTGATCAAAATAATTGGTCCGTAAAAGGGTTCCGTAGGGGTAGTCCGTGGACCGGTCCGTAGGGTAGTCCACGTACCCGGTCCGTAGTGGGGGTCGGTGGACCTGGACCCAGCTAGTGTTTTCGGGTCCCGCTGCACTATGCAAATGGCTACCTGTACGCGTCGGACTTTTCTTTCAAAAACTTTTGGAACTCGCCTGAAAAGCTTTTGAAACTCACAAATTAACTGGACGTTTCCTACAAAAGCTTTATTCATAATTCAGAAGATCTGAAATGGAAAAGCTTACGTTTAAAACTAGCGCTAGCACATGTTATTTATTCACAGCGTGATTGAAGTCTTGTTTTCGACCCTGAAAAACCTATCATTTCTATAAGCGCCTTGATTCTTATTCCTTGCCTTATACCCTGCCATCGCTGTGAAACCCCCCAAGAGAATCTCGCAATTCTCGCCATTTGACCACGAATTAACCCGCAACATATGCCGTACACGCTGCTCCGCACGGATCGGTATGTCGTCAGGGTGGCGCTTTTTTTTCAAGTCCCATATCATAGGTGCTGTGCGCACGGATCTTAAGTCACCGTTTATGGCTCCTGGTTAAACCCCATTTAGAGTCTCATTTAACTTTTTGTTTTTGGGTTTCGACTGCGGAACAGGAACTGAAAACTCAATTCGTAGGCAATACGATGTATTGGTAATCCTACAAGTTATAGTTAGAATATTTTCATCTCAGTACGTGTGCGTTTACGTGTGCGCTTAAATGGAGAAATTTACCGTTCGGTGTAATACCCTACGGGTTTTCCGCCCAGCGGCCCATCCTCATTTTGCTCATTTTCATAATAAATCTCAGTGTCTCAACCAGTCTATATGTATACTATTTACCAATCCAGTTACAGCTATGTTTTTCTATCAAACAGTGTTTTTCTATTAAGTTCTTGCCTGATAAACAAACAAGATGGAAATAGTGAATTTACTAAAAAAACACCTATTCTTCCGTACACTCGTCGTTCTCGGTGTTGGACTGGAACTAGCTTGAAACTGAGGCTTAGCGGGAGTGTTTTCCAATTCAAGTGATATTTATCTCTTTGTAATGATATTCCCCTCATGAGCCTCACTTGCATGCTAGTCCCAGTCCAATACCTAGGATCCTAGTTTCCGTAGCTCCTTTGGAATTTAGCACGCCACAAAGGTTTCAGAGTAAGAAATGTCACATCTTCCTGGGGCACACTTCATTTCCACCAGCTCAGCAATACAGTTAGAAACTGTTATCGTTACAGAATACAGAGCGTCTTATCAGAATATAAAAAGTCTCAAAATGTTCTTTATTTCTCCTCTTCCTTTTCTTCGCTGTGGAAATCCATGCTTCGACCACAGGTAAATGTTGATTGTATCTCACAGAACATACATTTGTAAAAAGCATGTAATATGGAGCTGGAGGTGAGAATCTAGCTCAAGTGGGTAGTTATGCTAGTCTGAAAGGTTCCTATCCAACTGATATTGCGAGTGTGTAAACACAGCGGGCTACACAACACATGTGTCTGTACGAAATATTTTTATGAAATATTTTTAAATGACTCTCTGGGTATATCATTATGCGAATACTCGCGTGCCCATGCTCAATATAGACCGAGATAGCTCTTTCTTACATTTCCGGTAGAATATTCCTGTGGACATAGCAATGCGCAGTACAGTTAATTGCGCCGACATCCGGACGACATAGGAGGAAAAGGACCCTTAACTTTGACGTTCCAGAGTATATTTATGTAAGGATTCGTGGATATTCGGCTGGTGTTCATTTAGCTTTTTCAGTTCTCAACTCAAGAGCAGGTTAATAGAGTAGCGAGGAATATCTACCCGGAAACATTCCTTTTTTCCGGGGCCAGGATAATTTCCTTACTGACTGCTTATTGATTTTAGTCCCTCAAAATGGAATATTTAAGTGATTCTGGACAAACGCGCGCGGGACGATTAATTTTTGCCGAATGATCTGGATAGCTCAACACTAGAGGACATACCTTCAGGCCTACCTTAGCGGGTATCGACATGAATTAGTCCATAGAACTCTGCTATATATGAAATATTCATAATAATAATATCCAGCAGGAGAAAGTAAATAATTCTTCGTCCTGTTATCTCTAATACATCGATCCCAAATGGCAACCTCTATTAACTATGCCTCAGCAGACCCAGCAGACTCTCCTCATGAGAACATGAAAACGTGAGAAAATTAAACAGGTCAAAAATTTGCGATCTTTTTTGTTATCCCTTTTCAAACAGTGTTGCCAAGCTCAACAGTTCAAATCAGTAGTCAATCATCCTCAGCGACACCCTTAGCGATATCTTCAGCGATGTCCGGAGCGACATCCGCAGCCGCGCCGGACATTCACAGCGGCATCCACTCTCTCTGTGTCCTTTGTGGGCACCGTTTTAACATCAACAGTGGAGTCTCATGTGTCAGATACCCCTGCAGTTCAACCCTACAGCTCTTCATTCCCGTCGCCGTCTTCAGTTCCCCAAGGAACAAGTATGTATGAAAATTAAAATGAAAATGAAAGCGTACTCTTTTCCGAAATCTTTAGGGGGTCACCCTAGTTTCAGACTTTGACAAATTGGTTTACTAACAATGAATAAGAACTGTCTTTTGCTAAATCGATGCGTTTTCGTTTCTTAGCACCTACTTTCAAATCCACTAGCAAGTCTGGTATTGGGATTTGTTCTTGCTTTCGTCGCCTTGTTAACAGCCTTTGTCATTTACTACTCGGCCGCCGATACTTTATCTTTGCGTTATGTGCCTGATTATGCCGTATTTTATTTTTCAAGCGACTGCCACCTGGTGGATTATGCTATTAGCTTGGAAAACCGGAGAGGCTTAAACTTAGCGTAGAACTGGAACTGGCTGTTCGAAGTATACGTAATATATATATATGCGCTATTGTATATGCTGATGTCTGATCTCACCCATAGATCACTTGCTTGTAAAGCGCATTTGAATATGTCAATAGAAAATGCGCTATATAAATTCATTACCATTATTGTAACTCTGTCGAGTGAATCAGTTGCTGTGTGCTTTTCCCGATATTTACAGCTGTAATCCAAAACTAGCCAAATAATAAGAACTGCATGTTTTCGGAGTTCTTTATTCATAGCTATTTATCTATTGGATTACATCAGTAAATTACTGAACTTTTTAGTACTACAATAATTAAATGATGCCATGACTTTTCATGAGGAATTGCTTCAGTAAACAATTCTGCTTGTAGTTTATCTGTAATTGAGGCAAAAAGAAATCGTTAGACTAACTTCGGCCTCCGTGAAAATATTTACGTCGTTATTGAGTTTATAAAAGTTACTGATGGCTTAAGTAGCTGTCTGTTTTCTAACGGGCTAAAATCAATTATCTCCAAAGGTAATCACGTGAATTTGCCATTTTAGTTCTTTTTCTGGATTCAGAAACAACTCTCACTGAGTACACAATACTTAATGTTGGGGTGCATTTGTGAAACGGGTGTTCGTATCCGAAATTAAAGACTTATAACTAGTAAATTTAGAATCCTCTAGTCAGCAGTACATGGTAACGGTATGTGGCAGTTACCTAGTGAGCCCCGGCCACACAAGCACTTACAAAACAATTGTAAATGAAGACCATATAAAAAAAAGGACACACGAAAGGACTTTTAGACCAAAAATAGTTTGAAAATTTGACAGTCTTTGCAGTCCGCTTTCTAACTCGTTACGGTGGCCAAGTTTACATTTTCAGCTTAGTTGATATAACCAAATTACCTAGATTAAACTAAGTCGTCATTTTTTTAAATATTTCTACACGGCCTCCATGAAAAGTACTTTTTATTATTTTTAGAATGTTTTAATAGCCTTTAATTGAAGTCATGATAGCAGAGTTAACACGAGGACCCAGACAAAGAACACATTTTCAATTTTAAATAACAAGGAAGCATCCCCATTATTGCCTGCATGCAGCCCATGCCCATCCCGGAGGACAAACGGGATGGCGGGAGCCCTTCTTTCTGAACCGTTTTTCCTTGAGAGGTGGGCACGGTCTACTTAACAATTAGACCCGCAGCCCGCAAGGGCTACGGGTCAATAGCCCATGAGGCGAAGCCGAATGGGCTATTGACC
>OMLO01001753.1_pt1 | contig 17020 bp, 15 predicted proteins | sample 1674811 | NCBI WGS metagenome assembly OMLO01 (sample SAMN06265003, study PRJEB25207) | coral metagenome | isolation source: Coral host | place: Mexico:La Bocana,Puerto Morelos, Mexico | collected 2008-11-13 | reverse complement strand
ACGAACCAACCAAAAGTCCTGATCACCATCTGCTGGGGCAAGAACAGCTGGAGGTTCGCCTTTTCCAGGCTCCTGCAAGAAACGGGCTATGTTAATATTAATACATTCTATTTTAGATTCAAATACTGTATCATCTCTGGAATTCCCTGGGTCTGGACGATTCCTAAACCTTTAGTTTGCATGAATTCATCTTTAAAACTTCACAACTGGGCCGATGGTCGTTTTGACCGAAAAAATGTCACAAATCAACACTTTTATGAAGAGAGTTTAAACAAAAAAATCAGCTGAGATTTTTTCAATGAATTCTTGGAAAGGGGAAACACGAGATCTTGTTTCTCCATGTTGGTTCTATGCTAAATCAAAGTTGGGTCTATGTTAGCAAACCCCCTTTTAGGTCACGAACCAACCAAAAGTCCTGATCACCATCTGCTGGGGCAAGAACAGCTGGAGGTTCGCCTTTTCCAGGCTCCTGCAAGGAACAGGCTATGTTAGTATTCATACATTCTATGATTCCCTGGGTCTGGACGATTCCTAAACCTTGAGTTTGCATGAATTCATCTTGAAAACTTCACAACTGGGCCGATGGTCGTTTTGACCGAAAAACTGTCACAAATCAACACTTTTATGAAGAGAGTTTAAACAAAAAAATGAGCTGAGCTTTTCAATCATTTCTTGGAAGGGTAAAACACGATATGTTGTTTATCAATTCTCAATGTTGGGCTACATGTTACCAAGTTGGGTCTATGTTAGCAAACCCATTTTTAGGTCACGAACCGAAAGTCCTGAGCATCATCGGCTGGGGCAAGAACAGCTTGACGTTCCGTTTCTCCAGACTCCTGCAAGGCACAGGCTATGTTAGGAACACACTCTAGTCCCCATTCAAACATCATCTCTGGGGCTGGACGATTCCTAAACCTTTAGTTTGCATGAACTTTTCTTGAAAACGTCGCAAAAGGGCCGATGGTCGTTTTGACCGAAAAAATGTCACAAATCAACACTTTTATGAAGAGAGTTTAAACCAAAAAATCAGCTGAGATTTTTTCAATGATGTCTTGGAAAAGGGAAACACAAGATCTTGTTTCTCAATGTTGGTTCTTTGCTAAATCCAAGTTGGGTCTATGTTAGCAAACCCCCTTTTGGGTGACGAACCAACCAAAAGTCCTGATCACCATCTGCTGGGGCAAGAACAGCTGGAGGTTCGCCTTTTCCAGGCTCCTGCAAGAAACGGGCTATGTTAATATTAATACATTCTATTTTAGATTCAAATACTGTATCATCTCTGGAATTCCCTGGGTCTGGACGATTCCTAAACCTTTAGTTTGCATGAATTCATCTTTAAAACTTCACAACTGGGCCGATGGTCGTTTTGACCGAAAAAATGTCACAAATCAACACTTTTATGAAGAGAGTTTAAACAAAAAAATCAGCTGAGATTTTTTCAATGAATTCTTGGAAAGGGGAAACACGAGATCTTGTTTCTCCATGTTGGTTCTATGCTAAATCAAAGTTGGGTCTATGTTAGCAAACCCTCTTTTAAGTCACGAACCAACCAAAACTCCTGATCACCATTTGCTGGGGCAAGAACAGCTGGAGGTTCGCCTTTTCCAGGCTCCTGCAAGAAACAGGCTATGTTAGTATTAATACATTCTATGTTAGATTCAAATACTGTATCATCTCTGGGAAAATAACTCCAGCCTGGTTCCGCCATCCCATCCATCTTTTGATATCAGATTTTGGACATTCAGGATGTGGTGGCCACTCCTGGCAGCGTCAATGGTTTTAGTTGGACAGTACAAAAGAAATAGATTGGAAAAACCTGTGTTGTGTGGCAGATTTTCAATCTCCAAGCATGCCTTCTAGGCTACATGTTACCAAGTTGGGTCTATGTTGGCACACCCATTTTTTAGGTCACCAACCAACCAAAAGTCCTTCACACCATCTGCTGGGGCAAGAACAGCTGGTTCGCCTTTTCCAGGCTCCTGCAAGAAACGGGCTATGTTAGTATTAATACATTCTATGTTAGATTCAAATACCGTATCATCTCTGGGATTCCCTGGGTGACGATTCCTAAACCTTTAGGTTGCATGAATTCATCTTGAAAACTTCACAAATGGGCCGATGGTGGTTTCGACCGAAAAAATGTCACAAATCAACACTTTTATGAAGAGAGTTTAAACAAGAAAAATCAGCTGAGATTTTTTCAATGATTTCTTCGAAAGGGGAAACACGAGATGTTGTTTCTCAATGTTGGGTCTATGCTAAATCAATTTTGGGTCTATGTTAGCAAACCCCCTTTTAGGTCACAAACCAGCCAAACACCAAACGTCCTGAGCACCACCCGCTGGGGCAAGACAAGCTTGAAGTTCATGTTTTCCAGGCTCCTGCACGGCACAGGCTTCTTTAGTAATACATTCCTTTCTATATTCGAATATCACCTCTGGGATTACTTGGGCTGGACGATTCCCAATCGTTTAGTTTGCATGAATTCATCTTGAAAAAGCTTCAAATGGTTTTGACCCAAAAGAGTTTACAAAGCAACGCTTTTATGAAACAAGTTTAAACAAACAAATCAGCTGAGATGTTTTTGACTTTGGATGTTCTGGGAAAAGAAATCTTTCAAGTTTTGCTCTACACTAATTCTCAAAAAGCTTGGGCTATGTTAGCATACCACCTTCCAACATCGACAAAGCAAAGCCCTGAGCCCCAGTCCGAGACCATTGATTTTCCTGTTCTGACCATTGTCCAAGCCCTTAGGGCTAACATTCCCACGACCTCTTCTTTGAAGAAGGCTTTGGGCCGGCCTTGCTTTTAGCCTTCGTTGCTTCAAGCGCTACAACTCTCATTGATTTGGAAGGACTTACCGGGCTAGCCGGGCTTTCCACAATAACATCATCCATTTGATTCTCAGAACTGAGCAAAAGATGTTTCGTTGATTTCGTAGGGCTCACGGGGCTTGTTGGACTTTCGACAAAAACATTCTGCATCATGTCACCACTGGCTCTGCCATCCAAGAGATGCTGAGGAGGTGGCACTTTGGGCGGCGAAGGAATCAACGGTCGTTTCTCTTCATGTTTCACCTCGTTCTGCTCTTGCCAATCCTGCCACTCTTGCCACGTCCATTGCTTCTCTTCCGTTTGATTCGAATCCTGCCACTCTTGCCACGTCCATTGCTTCTCTTCCTTTTGATTGGAAACATGCCACTCTTGCCACGTCCATTGCTTCTCTTCCTGCTCTGGTTGATCTTGTTGACTGTTCTGTTCTTGATTCCAATCCTGCCAGTCTTGCCACGTCCACTGCGGTTTTTGCCACTTTTGCTCCCGAACCCAGTGCTGCTGCTGCATGAGCTGCTGTTGTTGAGCCTTCCTTCTGCGGATTTTTCGAAATAGTTCCTGCCACTCTTCATCGGAGCTCTGGGGGCTCCAGCCCAATGGAGAATCATCATCAGCCATGGCAACGGGTTTTCAAAGTGAATCTTGGACCAAATGTTCCACTATTGGCAAACTGCTTGGGGCATGTTAGCATTACTGAAGTGATTCATTCCAGCATATTGCAACAATGTTTTTAATTAATTTCTGGTGAAACAAATTGACCATTCCAAAAAGATAGGGGCCATGTTAGTAAACCTTAATTTAGATGGCACATCACCCTCATGGCCTGCAAGGATTGGTTTCAGAAAGGATGAATACAGGCTAGGTTAGCCATACCTTACCACTCCCCCGTATGATTGATGTCCTTCTCTAGCGGCAGCTGATCTTGCGGTCTGTCCTGGAAGGGCGAAGTCTGCACATCAGGGTCAATTCTATGGTCCATGTTTCTGGTATACTTGTTTTCTCCGGGGCAGAATGATCGCGAAAGATTTCATGATTTTCAAACGTCGATGCTGTAGTATAGGCTATGATCCTTCATGGTGTTTGGACTTTGTCGAGTACCCAGCCTCACCAGCAATCTCACACACACTCTTATCAAATACCTCCCTTACCTTAAACCTTGCTAAAAAAACAATGGTCACTGTTCCATGTTACCGTCTCTGTTTGTCTTTTTCATGGGCTTTGACGTCTACTGGCTTATGGCTTCTGTGAAACATGTTAGCCGGATCGTGCCAATCCCCCAAATGATGGATGTGCTCCTCGGGTGGAGGGAGAGGCGGCTCTTCTCCTGGGTCCTAGAAGGGCCAAGCATGTCACTATTCGGTCCATGTTAGTTTCACATGCTTATTTCAATCAGCGCAGTAAGTTTCAACCAAAAGTTACAAGATACAAACCAAGCCCCTACAGCGGTCAGAACCTAGAAAAAAAACACAAAAAATATATTGCTTCTGACCATGACTGGTCAGATATATATACATGGCTGCTGAGCCCGTCGACATGGCCACACGATACGGTATGTTTAATAGATAGGTTTGTAGAAGAAATGAAAAGAGTTCTGTGATTTCATTTTCCATATCGTGAAATTGATGGTTATTTGAGATCAGTAGTGCTATGTTAGTTTGTGCACCCACGAAGATCCATCAGGTTGAATGTCCTTGGCATTTCGGGCTTTGATCATCTCTATGTCCTCCATCAAAGATGCGTCACCTGAGCGGACCCCAAGCAAGACTGAGGATAGAAGGGATGGTGTACAAGGTTCCTAACATAGCACGCAGGTACAACAAATCTGTTTGCAACATGTTCCCTACACGAACTGGGATGCTTACAGTAGGCGGTAATAATCGCATTGATCAGATCATTCTTGCGTCGCCCAGTCTTCACCCCTTTACCTCTGGCCATGTCCTGTAGATCGGGCATCTTCTTGTGAGGCAGAGAGATCATCAACGTGTCCCGTTGAGCAGCCACAGCGATGAGCGTTGTAGCAACGACCTCCATGTCATACACAAAATCCTGACGGTGCAAATATATTGGAGAAGCGTGGTTCTAACCTAGCCCATTGCATCATTGCTGAAAAAAACAATACGTTACTGTAAAGAAAAGGTGGCGGGTTTTGAAATTAGGGTCCTCATCGATGACTGCCAACCTCTCACCACATGGCATTGTAACATACGTGGTTTTGACCGATGGAATCCTTTCTACACCAGAAAGCTGCACAAGTTGGCAGTGGAATGGCTGGGGGAAGTCCGAAAGCCATGCTGGTTCCTCAAGATCATCCTCTATGATGTTCATCACCCCCAAACCCCCCGCTTCCATTGGCTGTTTGTCATCTTGCTCTGATTTGACCTCCTGAAGTGGCTCCGCAGAGGTCAAACAAGACACGTCCTGGCCGGGCTGTCCCATGTGTATTTCATCAAATCATTCGTGTTTCAGAGCGTCAATCACAATAAACACTATATCTGCACGAGAATGATTTTCACAAATTGGGGGGTGGTTCCTACCAAATAGGCCATGTTAGTTTCAAAGAACTGACTTAGCTCCTCAGAAAGCAAGTCAAAGTGATTCACGCCATCAATCTGGTACGCCCAAAGATGACTGACTTCCAAGTGGATGAGCGTTCATCCAACTTCCGTGGCACTTGTGCGATAGGCAGTGCGCAAGTTTTTGGCTTTGTGGCCCCATGAAAGATGAAGATCCGTACTCTGAACGTCTCACAGGCCCATTCCTGATTGGACAAGAACTAACATGGACCACAATCAACCACAAACAAATATAGCTCCTCTAAAGATGACTTTCGCAAAGTGTGGCTTATTATATGCATCTTATTTGTTGGTAGACCATTCCAAAGTATTCCAGCATTTGTCATGTTGTATTTCCATGTGCTTCATATCATAAACTTGCTGAAAATGAATCTGGCATCTGGGAATTGATGGTTGGAAGCGTACATTGGCCCAGGGGCTATGTTAGTGTCAAGTAAGGTTACCTGCAAAAAAACAAACAACTACTGTAAAACAAAACAAGGCACCATGTCTTGGGGAATGGTTGGTTCTGCTGAGATCATGCGGTGTTTCGTCTCCTCAGGCATGTCCTCAATCCCTTCAAAATGTTGCACAACCTTGTTGTCTTCTTTGAATGCGGCCTCCTGGTCTGGGAACCCTGCAGCGTTCCTTTGCCGATGAATCCAGAAGAACCTCTCCCGCTGAGTTGCCACACAAGCAAGGTACAAACAATGCCAAAATGATCGGCCGTTTGCTTGGACTGGCATCCACACGTTGGTTGGCAGCCGCCGTGGGATGCTGAACGGGTCGAAAAACTCTGTGGTGGCAAGAACGGCCAAAAGCACCATTGCCTTTCAGATTGCCAACTTTTATTTCAGAGATTCAGGAAACTAACAAAGCTCATTAATATTAAGCCTGATCAATGAATGTACACAACTACTCACTTTTCATAAACAGTGGGACAACTCACATAGACCGTGCTAACAACTGGGTAGAAGTGAGAAGGCTACAGTATTTGAATGTTTGGTTGCCGTCTAGTCTTTCGCATAGCAGGCCATGTTAGCACATTATGTTCCCTGCCCAACATTCAGGACAAGATGCTGCTTGTGGCAAATGCTGCGAATTTCCAATGCGCTCGTGCAGATCTGGCCAAACTTGATACGCCATTGTGTCCTTAATTAGGAGACAATCGTCAAAAGCATCAAACCTGGACACATTCAGCGGTGGAAGTTCACACTTCACATCCTAACATAAGCGAAACCTAGAAACTGTTGGTCAAGTTTACTGTTTCTTTCCACACTTCAAACCAAGATAAACCAAGTATCCACCTTGTATGATCCTGCTATTGATGGTGTGGCCGGAAAGCCCATGGAAGTGAGCTTTTCCAGTGCTGACAGCCAGCGACCATGATGGCGAGAAAAGATTTGATCTACAGTCGTATATGTAGGCAACGTCCTACCAGCATTGTCGGCAAAGTTACTTTTTGAGACAGGTAGCAGGTAGACTCCCTGGCAACTAACTAACATGTCCCGTATCCCCTGGAAACGATAGTAGATCAATAACAACTCTTCTGGCCCAATGAAAATTCATTATACACAGTTGCCACCCCGTTTCGGTCCTCGTCACACATGTTCGTTTCATCCTCTGCTTGGATTGTTGTGGCACTCCAACGTGGATTTCTGGACAGCCACTAAGAATTGGATCCTGCAGCAACAAAAATTGGGACACAGTGGTGTGGGAGATGTTACTTAGTTCATGTTAGTTTCAGTCGCCTTGTGTCAAGCAAAGGTGAAAGTTCTCTATTTCAAAAGAGTTGAAACCTTTAAACGGTTGCCGCTAACATGTCCTGGTCTAATTTGGCCCACACATCCTGCAGGTTCTGCTTCTCATAGGATGTCAACATGCTCCTGTCACAAGTTCGCGGTTTTGCTGCAAAACAAGAGGACCAGTCCGCCCCTTGCTCTCGTTTCAGCCAAGATGCTCGAAGCTGCCATTTGCTGGTCGATTCCGTGTGCTGCAGCGCTCACGCTCTTCCTGCAACCTCAGAATCCATCAGGGGCAAAGCAACATGGGCATGTACAGGGCTTTCCAGGCGCAAAGAAGAAACTTCCACTAACATGGAACAGGTACGAGTCATTCCATGAAACCAGGTTGTGACATGCATTGACATGATAGTTTGAATTTAGCTTAGTGGCAGGGCAGGGTCAGTGAGCCAAAACAAGTCTTGAATGTGGCATTGCTTGGATTTGAAGGCTGCCTTGATGAAGTCGTAGGCCGCCTGAGGACTTCCAATGAACCTTCCGCTATCTCTTCTCAATGCTATCGACCTTGGGTGCACACATGGTATGAATCACTGCCACTAACATGGCCTTTGTAGTAGTGGTTTTAGTCAGCGAATTCAAGGCTACTGGTAGGGTGTTGAATTTGCAGTATCTCAAAAGCACCTTATATAGCTTGCTGATCCGTGCTATGAAGAGAACACTTGTAGCCCCTCTCTTGCAAAACAAGCTTCCAGCCACGATAGCGCCTATTGGCGGCATACCCTGAGTCTTGGGTGGCTGCATGAATTGTTTCGATGGCGCACTTGGAATCGTGCGACAAGATGTCCGCCGTCAGCTTGTGGATCGACCCTGACACCACGTTTTCGAGGATCATCAGGCGAGTGCCTGCCGCCAGTTGGAACCTGACGAGGACAAAACTCAGAATAATGCGGCTTACGTATGCATGCAAGATATTTGTAACTAACATAGCCTTGGCTCACTTGTGCATGAAAACGGGTGCAACTACATAGTCCTGGTCCACTTGCATATCAAAGTGTTTGTAACTAACATATCCCTGGTGCACTGTCAAAGTCATTACCTGCCTGAAATGTGTGAGGGCTGAACGTCGATCATCTCCACGGTCTGTTTCCTTTGAACCCATATTTGAGTCATCCTTACAGCTCACGGCTGAAAGGTCCTTAGTTGTGAGTGGAGAACGTATGGCCTTTAAATTAGCAAGCCACACAAATCGACTGAGACCAAACAGATCATTCCCAACTAACATAGCCCTTTATCAACCTGTGTATGTCCGTCAGGGGGTATGTTTGGGCACAAATGAAACATGACGCATCCCGACAGAACAAACACACACATAGCCACCCCAAGACAAGGGACTAGATCCATTGAATATGGAAGAATACACCCGCAAGATTCTGCTGGATGCTTTAAACACGGTGCACGAGGCATGAAGGTGACCGTATTTGCATCAAGTATAGCTCGGATTTCGTCCACTCCTGTTGCCTTCATGATCTTCTCTCGTGTCTTGACATCGACAGTATGGAGGACCTGAATGCCAAGGGTGCTTTTGAAAGTTTTTGTTGGTTCACGTTAGTTGGTTGCCCGGGCGCCCACATGTCACAAGACGGTATTCCAATTATTTGGGGAGGTAAGCCAAGCTGCATCCTGGAAAAGACACGTCTTCTTCAGAAAAAATGGGTCTGCCATCATGCCCTTCTGGACCTTGGGATCCACATCACACGCAGATTCCTCAGGTTTCCAAGAGAACGGCATTTTTCAAAAATGACACAAATAAAACAATAACTTGTTCTCAACACCTACTCTCTCTTGACATCAAAGGCACCTGCCTAAAATCTCACTTTTTCCCATGTAATTAAGGGAAACTTGCCCATAAAAAAAACACCACCCAAGACACCGTCTAGGTTAGTGGTAGCCTGAAAAACCAAAAATTATGCAGAGGGGCGTCAACAAAAACTGGCCTGTTGACAGGTTTGGGTAGGAACATGTGGGGAACATTGGAACAAGGATGAACAAGGTATGTTAGTTTGTAGGGTGGCATGGCTTCCAGTTTTGCGGACAAAGATCAAACTTGAATTGGACTGCGCAACCTTCCTGATTTTGCAAAACCTCTGCAGCTCTTCCGGCTGCATCAAGCCTGAAATAATTGGTGCTGTGGTGGGCTAGGGCTGCATTTCAATGGGTAAATGTCAGTTAGTAATTGTATCATGTTAGTTACAGTTTCTATCTACAACCGGTTTGCTTCTCATTTTTGCTGAGGGACCCTGAGAAAAAGGAGGACACCCGCAGCTTTCCCCCAAATTGTAGCAGCGGCTTGCCCTCAATTTCCTGCTCGATGTACTGAAGAGCTCGCGCAGTAGCCTCATGAGCTGGCAGCGAGATACGGGAAACTAATGTAAGCCAACATAGCCAGTTTAGATGTGCATTTGATTTCTTTTGGATCCTGAACCTTGACCATAACATGTACACTATGTAGCACCCGGTTGGGAATAACAATGGATAGAGCTATGTTAGTTTAGTTTAAACATACTGAGCTACTGAAAGAAACATTTGTGAGAATTTGAAAGCAATCGTGATGCAAGCAAGTGAATGTGTCATTGCGTTTAAGCGTTCTGAATCAGCATGTCTGGGAAGGATTAAAACCTACACTCGCAAAGTGGCTTCACTAACATGTACAATTTTCACAAGCAACTTCCTGGGAACGTATGTATCTACTGCTGTAGCTTCTTTTGTATGTTAATTTCGAGAACATGCAGCTTGGTGTTCCAGGACCCACAAAAAAAAACAAGAACCTCAAAGTTGGTTGGAACTTGGGCCTATAACTAACATATCCCACTGAGGCTTGATTGGTAGTCACATGTGATCATGGATCACCTGGGGGGGGTAGTTTTGCTTGACATACTGCGATTCCGAGCCACAACAGAAGGCCAGGACGCAGCTTCTTCAATTGATTGGGATGGCACTGATTGCAAATTCATGGCCTTCCGATCCTTGGGCCAGCCCTGAATGAATGGTTCACCATTCGGGAGCCTCCCCCGCCCAGTGTCGGTAAGCATGGAGCTGCACAGAACCTCAGAGCGGCTAACGTAGACTTGTGGAGGTCTGGGATTCCTACTGAGCACATCCAAAGGCATATCTATTCAAGAATGAGCCCTGGGAATTTTCAAGGAATAGTCTGGTCTGGACAAACTTTCCGGGAGATGTGACCATGTTCAAGGTATTATGTTAGTCTTTATACGAGGGCAGCAGTCCCACATTTCCTGTAGCCAAGAAACTTTGTGAGATGTTGGAGATGTGAATTCTCGACGCTTCGCCTCAAATGTTAATGCTTCTGCATGTAATTTCAAACAGGAACAACCCCACAAAACTAATTGCTACCTATCACCTGCACCATGAAACTCTTTTCTCGGTGTTAGGTTTTCCTGGATGGGTCTATACCGAACAACTACAAGTTGGAACCTGATTTTGAAAAATCACCAAATACATAAATATATAGTTTGTCATACTTTGGCAGGAACTGGAAACATACCCTTGTACAAGAAATCAAAGACAAAACAATTCACAAAAACAAAATTCGAAGAAATAAATCATTGAAAAAATCATACAGAAAGTAAACTAGAAATATATACATAATATATATATAATATATTTATAATTATATATATACTCCAACGTGTGGAAGCTCGAGTGAGGCACGGGAAACCTAGGGAACCTTTTTACGGGAATGCCCTTGGGGGACTTGGGGCCACGGAGCGCTGTGCATCACGCACGGGAAAGCATCCAAGGTTACAACGTTGAGTTTACGGGAAAGTCCATGTTATTTTTTTCCAAACCGTGTGTTTATATGTTATTAATAGAATACATGTTATTAATACGTAAATTAAAACCTAAATGATCCTAAATGTAAATATGGAAGTTCGATCTGTGGCATGATGACATCCCAAGCCTGTATGTATATAACTTTGTGCATATGTCAGTTTGTATGTATTTGTTCTTATAGATTGTCTTTGTGCATATGTAACATGTGTATGTGTGAGGACAAAAAATGATATTAAGCAAATGTTGTTTTATCAACAACAGTTGGTTCGAGCTGTAAAGTACTGAGTGCACGTTCTAGCTCTTTAATATTTGGCAAGCTCTAACTTTTGGATTTTTGCGTTTTGGAAAAACTTCTAGATTCTAAGCATTACTTTTTCCCTATATGTTAGTTCCTGCAGGGGTTTCCAAACCAAAATAGCACTACACAGAGAGACAAAGGAACCTGAGCCACTGGTGAGCATTCACCCTCCATGGCGTCGACAGAGCTTCGAGCTTCGAGTTTCGAGATTACAGAGCGTTCTAAACGATAACTGAGCCCAGAACACTGCAAGTTTGCAGCCCCGTGCGACATCCATGTTTGCATGAACATCCTCTACTAACATAACTCAGGAACCCCTCAGTAAAATCTACAGTGTTTCGTCGCAGCACGTTAGGACTCCAAACAGCGGAGCTTTAAGCATCAAGTACAACATCCTGAAATCACCAAAATCAGTCTATGTTTGTTGAGTTTGTTAAAGAAAATCGTCACAACCCCAGGTTTGTTGCAACCACTGCGCACAGGCTGCACGCACACACCGAAGTCTTGAAAACAATTTGTTGTTAACATAGCCCGCAAGAAAACAACAACGTGTTCACAAATGTTCACAGGGTGGTGTTTTTTATGTGCAGGCTTAATCATTTGGCAAAACAACATGTTTTTTCAGGCTGCGGTTGCAGGCCCTAAGTTACATCCATTCTCTACCTGGTCCATGTTAGTGCGTTTTTTCCAAATTTGTTGGTGTTCCATCGAGTTGAAGACAGTGACTCTGAGCAGCACATGTTTTCTTGTGCATCCTGAAGTAAACAAAATCAGTCTATGTTTGTTGAAAAAAATATTTCGTCGCAACCCCGCGTTTGTTGCAACCACTTCGCACCGACTGCACGTACACACCAAAGTCTTTGAACTTTTTTTTTTACATAGCCCCCCAAAGTTGAATCTAGTTACGTTAGTTTCACTGAACAAACCACAGTATCTCTTCACAGCCCCGGGGTCTGATGCAACTGCCGCTCTGCGACTGCGCGTGTGCGCTGGTTTTGTTGATGTTCCAAAGTTCCCCCGGGGAAATGTGGTGCGCGCAAGATTCGTCGCACGAGGTCTTGAAGCCTGCTTTCGCTAACATAGTCTGTTTATAAATTTTGGATTCCCAATCAAACACTAACATAGACTGTTCACAGGGTGGCCGTGACATGCATGCGCAGGCTTACTAACCTGGCCAAAAAAAAAAAGGTATGTTTTCAGGTTACGTTTGATGTAAGGAGAGTAAATCAAAAACTTTTCAGAAAAAGCTGGAAATATTAAATCAAACATGAAATAAAGCTAGAAGATCAGAAATGAAATGCTGCAGAAAAGCTGGAAATCTGAAACCCAAGCTGGAAAAAACAGAAACTTTCAGAAATGAAATGTTGCAGAAAGCTGGAAATCTGAAATCCAACCTGGAAATATCAGAAACTCTCTGAATTGAAATGAATCCAACCTGAAAAAACAAGAAACTTTCAGAAATGAAATGTTGCAGGAAGCTGGAAATCTGAAACCCAAGCTGGCAAAAAACAGAAACTTTGAGAAATGAAATAAATCCAACCTGGAAAAATCAGAAACTCTGAGAAATGAAATATCGCAGAAAGCTGGAAATCTGAAACCCAAGCTGGCAAAAAACAGAAACTTTCAGAAATGAAATAAATCTAACCTGGAAAAAAAGAAACTCTGAGAAATGAAATGCTGCAGAAAGCTGGAAATCTGAAACCCAAGCTGGCAAAAAAACGGAAACTTTCAGAAATGAAATGCTGCAGAAAGCTGGAAATCTGGAATCCAACCTGGAAAAATCAAAAACTCTCAGAAATGAAATGTTCAAAAACTGGAAAGTTGAAATCAGACTTGAAATGCAGCTCAAAGCTGGAAGGCTGAAATCATGAACTTTCAAAAAATCTTTGAAAGGATATGGAAAAATCAATGAGAAACATATTTTTATGTACATATATTTTGATTTTACACATTAATTTGTCATGATCAAACAATCAAAAATATTTTTGTGAACATCTACATGATACATTTCTTAATTTGACATTAAGATATGGATTATCTTAATATAAAGATATATGATATCTTAATGAGTAAACTATTATCTTAATCCATTAAGCTAAATAGTTTGAATTAGACTAGGAAATAGTTTGCTTATTATTGGACTAAGAGGAGCCTTGGGGTTTTTTACAACAAACAAAAACCCAAACACACAAAAACACCAAAACACAACCACGCAAAAACACACATGCAAACACGCAAACACAGAAAAACACAAACATGCCAAAAATACAACCGCGGAAAGTACCACACAGTGCTACTCCGTACTACAAAGTACTTTTCTGTACTTCTCTGTTCTACAAAGTACCACCCCGTACTAGAAAGTACTACTCTGGTACCACAAAGTTCTACTTTGTACTACAAAGTCCTACTCCAGTACTTCTCTGTACTACAATGTACCACTCCGTACTACAAAGTACTGCTCCGTTCTACAAAGTACTACTACAGTATTTAGTACTACTCTGTACTGCAAAATTCTTCTCCGTGCTACAAAGTGCTACTCCAGTACTTCTCCGTACTACAAAGTTCTAGTCCAGTACTACTCTGTACTACAAAGTACTACTCCAGTATTTCTCTGTACTGAAAAGTATTAGTCCAGTACTAGAAAGGACTTCTCCGTACTACAAAGTACCAGTAGTACCGCACGAGACGGGTAGCGGAAGTTTCAAGAAGACGAAAACTATCGGAGAGATTGGTTGTTGTGAGTCGCGGATGTCATAGCAAAAACGTTGGCCAACTGACTAACTAGCTAACTGACTACTTGACTGATTGACTAAATGATTAATTGAGTAATTGCTTAAGTGACGAACTGACTTGTTGACTTATTGGTTGACTTACTGACTGACTGACTGACTGACTGACTGACTAACTAGCTTACTGACGAATTGATTGATTGATCAACTGACGAACAGACTCCTTGACTTACTGACTGATTGACTGCCTGACTAACTGACTAATTGACTATCTGTCGAACTAACTAACTAACTAACGAACCAACTAACTAACTAACTAACTAACTAACTAACTAGCGAACTTATTAATTGATTCACTGAGTGATTGACTAGCTGACGAACTGACTAATTGAGGAACTGACTGACTGACTGACCAACTAGCTAACTGCCAAAGTGACTGATGAAGTAGCTGACTGACTGACTTCCTGACTGACTCAATAGCTACTTGACTAACTGATAAAGTGACTAACTCGACTAACTGACAGACTACCTGACTGGCAAGTTGATTGATTGATTGATTGATTGATTGATCGATTGCTTGATTGATTGATTGATTAATTGATTGATTGATTGATTGATTGATTGATTAATTGGTTAATTATTGGACTAACTGAACTGACTAATTGATTCACTGACTAATTGACGAACTGACTAATTGACTCAGTAGCTAACTGACTAACTGACTGACTCACTAAATGACTAATTGACTTCCAGACTGACTAACTAGCTACTTGACTACTATATAATTGACTTGCAGACAGACCAATGACATCTGAACTTCAAAAAGTGGTACACTTTGACTTACAAATGTGCTTCGTGCCATAGCGGTGTGCGATTTTTCGACATCTGAACTTCAAAAAGTGGTCCGAACATGCGGTGTTTTGTACATTTTGACTTACACATGTGCTTCGCTCCACAGCGGTGTGTGATTTTTCGACATCTGGGAACTTCAAAAAGTAGTCCGAACATGCGGTGTTTTGTACATTTTGACGTGCAAGTGTGCTTTGCACAGCGGCGTGCCATTTTTGGACATCGTAACTTCCAAACTTGCCTTGAACTCCCACCCTTTTAAATTTTGACTTGCAAATGCGCTTCGCGCCACAGCGGCGTGCCATTTTTCCGCATCTGCGCTTGAAAATGGCCCCGACCCCTTCCAGGTTTTTAACATTTTGACTTGCAAACGTGCTTCGCCACTTCTTCATTTGGGAAGTAGGATCAATCATGAGAGTGATTTTTCGTGGCAGGCGCAATTTTTAGTGAAGGTGGAGGGTGACTTTTGTTGCTCTGCGCATTGTAATTGACGTTTCATATGCGAGCAGGATCAATCACGAGAGCCATTTTGCGTGGCAGGCGCAATATTTGGTGAGGTTGGAGGGTGAGCCTTGGTGCTCCGCCCATTGAAAAATGTCGTTTCATATGTGAGGAGGATGATTGCAATCATGAGAATCATTTTTCGTGGCAGGCGCAATATTTGGTGAAGTTAGAGGATGACTTCTGTTGCTCCGCGCATTGTAAATGGCGCTTCTGCATATGTGAGCATAATCAATCACGAGAGTGATTTTTCGTGGCAGGCGCAATATTTGATGAAGGTGGAGGGTGACTCTTGTTGCTCACGCATTGCAAATGACGTTTCATTTGAGAGGGGCTTAAATCATGAGAGTGATTTTTCGTGGCAGGTGCAGCATTTTGTGACGTGGGAGGAAGACTTCTGTTGCACCGTGCTGTGTAAATAAGGGGTCATATGTGACAAAAGGAACAATCACGAATCATGAGTGTTACTTTGTAGTACAGAGTTGTACCGGAGTAGTATATACTTTGTAGTAGTTTATAGTACAGTTCTACTGGAGTCGTACGTAGTGGTACTTTGTAGTACAGAGTAGTACTGGAGTGGTTCTTTGTAGTACAGAGTAGTGCTGGAGTAGTACTTTGTATTCGGAACAGTACTGGAGTAGTACTTTGTAGTACAGAGTAGTACTGGAGTAGTGCTTTGTTGTACGGAGTAATACTTTTGCAGTAATTTGTAAGCGCGGAGCAGTACTTCGTAGCACTTTGTAGTACGGAGTAGCGCTGGGTGTTTTTTGGTGCGTAGGAAGAGCCGCATGTCGTTGCGGGCTGCGACCTGCCACAGCTAGGTAGAGACTTAGCGTCATCTAGAACTGGCTGTCGCGTGCAGTTGCTGCTGTGACAAAGCCAACAGGTGCCCACTTTGTTCGAATCATCAGAAAAAGGTGCAAGGCAAGGAATCAAGTTTGTCACAAACGATTCAAATGGCAAAGTCTTTCTGTGGCTTATAGTTCTTTTTCCTTTTGAAACTTCCGCCCCCGGCTTGCCCTGCTCTACTTGTATTGAGTTTTGGGCTTGTAGAGGGTGTTGTGGAGAAGTGTTGGATAACATTGTTGTAGAGAAGTGCTGGAGACGAGTGTTGTATGGAAACATTGTAGGGAAGTGTTGGAGATAGGGTTGTAGAGAAATGTTGGAGAAGAGTGTTGGAGGGAAGTGCTGTAGAGAAGTGTTGTGGAGATGTGTTGTAGAGAACATTGGGGAGTTGGTGTTGTAGAGAATCGTTGTAGGGAAGTGTTGGAGAAGAGTTTTGTAGACAAGTGGTGGAACGGAGTGTTGTAGAGAAGTGTTGTGGTGAAGTGTTGGAGAAGAGTGTTGGAGAGAAATGTCGGAGAACAGTGTTGTCGAAAAGTGCTGGAGAAGTGTTGTAGGGAGGTGTTGGAGAAGAGTGTTGTAGAGACGTGTTGGGGAAGAGTGTTGTGGAGAAGCGTTGAAAAAGAGTGTTGTACAGACGAGTTGGGGAAGAGTGTTGCGGGGAAGTTTTGGAGAAGGGTGTTAGTGAGAAGTGTTGTAGATACGAGTTGGGGAGAAGTGTTGGAGAGAAGCGTTGTAGATAAGGGGCGGAGAAGAGTTTTTCACAATATAGTTGCAAAGAAGTGTTGTAGAGAAGTGCTACAAGGAGTTGTAAAGAAGTGCT
>OMLO01001752.1_pt1 | contig 17021 bp, 6 predicted proteins | sample 1674811 | NCBI WGS metagenome assembly OMLO01 (sample SAMN06265003, study PRJEB25207) | coral metagenome | isolation source: Coral host | place: Mexico:La Bocana,Puerto Morelos, Mexico | collected 2008-11-13 | reverse complement strand
TGCTACCACTCTGAAAATCTGGGCACAAGGTTATCATAGTAATGTTGTGCCAATCAAGTAACCCACGCACTAGTAGGGGTCCCCACCCTTCCCTCCCTCCTGGACAGTGCATCAGTACATGGCTTTTGTTTGTAGAAAGGAGATGTATCTTACTGGTCTCTCTCGTATCACAATTTGGATCGTTTCGTAGCCCAGTGGCTACAGATTTTCTCACATTCCAAACCATAGCTATTTTAAATTGTCCATTTGCTGACAGCCCAAGACTAAGTTTGCACCATTTTTTTTTTGTTGTATTACTTTCCACTTGTTGCACTCAATAAATAACTTTTGTTTTGTTTTTCTAGATGACATCTCGCTTGGATATGTATGCCAAGTCTTTGACTGAGGCTGTAAAACCAGACTACAAACAGCAGATAATTCATGATGAAGCTTAGAAAAACTGGAGTCCACAACGTGCAGTGATTTTGTTACGAGAACACACTAAGTCCCGGGAAATATACAATTAAAGTTAATAAGCACAGACAATAGTGAAATTTTAAATACTCTTGCGTTTATTGTTCGGCTTGTGTGTGTGATTCTTGGAATACAAGGGAGAAAAAATTGATGAGAGAAGATGCCCAAATAAAGTGTTTTTTGCGTAGGCTAGTTGGCTTCTGTGAATTAAAATGAAAATCATTGCTAGAGTAGTTGGAACAAAATAAACTATAGGTCTGTGGAATGTAAAATAGCCAATATTTTTTTCAATAAAATTTCAATTGATCTCATATGCCCTTTTTGTTTGGCCCTTTGGGGTTTCTCCTTGTTTTTATTCCTTATTTGGCAAGCGTGGAAATCCATTTTGTGGTAATAAACTCTCTCCTTGTGAACACCCTGTTATCACTTCAAGTGGTCACAAACCAACGGACAGCTTGGAAGAATTGAACGACAATTATTCTGCAGTCTTGGAATGTTCACTACTGTGTACACAATTTACCTATATCATATGTTTATGTATCAAAATAAATGTACACTACAGAAAATGGGAAATATATTGAAAGAGTTTTCAGGCCCAAAACCTGCGTCTTTCATGACTCCCTGCTATTTTGATCTATTGTGGACTCTCGCTATAATAGAAACCAAGTGACGGTCCTGATGTTTTAGTGTGTTGTTCACTTCTCTACCAATTTTTCTCTCCCGTCCTTCCCTCTACTATTTGCCTGATAGCTCGTATCGCAGAGACTTTAGGGATAGCACACTGTTACCATGGTAAGTAAAGATGGCGGAAGGACTTGTGAAAAGTGCTAGAAAGATCCCTACTAAGTTTGACAATGGATTCGAACCGACTTTTGACTCTGATGGAGTTCCTTCTTGTCTGTCTTGGAAAATTGACGATGTCGCTGATTGGGTGGAGTTTTTGGGGTTCGAGCAGTATCGGGTAAGACAAATCGAGTTATTTATCTTTCTCAAAATCTTTTATGACAGGATTCATAGCGTGCTCAAATCACACTTGAAAACGCTTTCTGTGTTTTTTTACGGACTTAATTGGCCAATTCTTGGATTTACGTTTATCCATTTACTCCGAAAGACAAAATCCCTCTTTGTAATGTGCATGCTACATCTATGATTTTCTCTTCTTTGTAGAAAACTATTAATTATTGCTGATCCAACGTAACTATAAGACCTCAATCCCATGAACACGCGCACCTTCACTTACTCTTCCGTGGAGCGTAACTGGCGAATCATTTTTGCATCAAGTTCCAATATTTATCCCAGCCCTTCAGCCAACGTATCATATTACGGTCCTGCGAGCACACAGGTAGACAGAATTGACCCGGCATTTGAAATATAAAAAAAATGCACATAAGCAGAGGTGGGGGGAGGTAGGTGCTAAGTTTTACGGGCCATATTGCAGAATACCCGGCCCAGTTATTTACATGTGTAGGTGTACTTTGGAGAATGAGGTATACAACAATAGTTAATTTTATTCGATGAGATGCAAATGCTGGGACGGGTATTCTGCAATTTTGCCGTTTTATGCAGAAGGTCCATCCTCTTTACCTCTAGTATGATATCCATTTGGTATCCTTTCTTTTGAGATAAGGTACCCCTCTTTCACTTCCCTTTTCTAAACTCTTGGAATGAAGTTAATGAACCATTTTACAGAAGAACATCAAGCATTGTCAGATACAGCCATAATGTCTGTTGTCTGTTGAAACATGTTAATTTAAGGCCCCTTTAGGTAATAATAACTTTATTTAAGTGTCAATGAAAAATAGCAGTGGTAATACTAATGACAGATTTCCCTACACTTTCGTATACCTTTGTATACCTCTCCCTAACCTTTTTAAATACCTGAAGCCTGAAAAAGCAGAATGCCCCTGTATAGGCCTGTATATGGGAATAACTCCCCACACACAGACACATAAGAAAATGTTCTTTTTGAGCTTGCAAAGTTATATGTAAGTTTCGTGCCTCATATGTGTATTTGATTGTTTACAGGCCTGTTTCAAAGATAACCTTATAAATGGAAGAAAACTCATCAATGTTGATGCTTCCTCTCTACCAAGAATGGGTATCACTGACTTTGAACATATTAAGGTATGTACAGAAATATACCATAATTAAGTTTGGTCATTTTCAAGATTAATTAGATCTAAAAGAATTCTATGCTTTCCCAAGATGAGGCAGAGGGGGATAAGGGAGGGCATAAACTTCCATGTTTTCTTCAGACCTGAATTTCCAACTTCTCATTGTTTTCCAAACCTGGACCTTTTGGAAGAAAATCTTAATTATTAAGCACCAAACTAACAACATCTAGTAATTCTTGTTTTTTGTTTTATCTAACCAGGTTATAGCAAAAAAAGTCCGTGAATTGCTAGGAATAGAGGAACCTTACTGGAACCGGAGCATCTCTCTTCTGCATCGAGAATCTTTGGGACTATATCTTGAAAGAAAAAGTAACACTGGGGACGAAGCGGACTTATTGACATTTGAAGATTACAAACGGCAATTGTTGAGACAAGAACAAGGCAAACAAAAACAAAGATAATGCTGCTAACTGAACTCCATGAAAACAATACAATGTATTCAGTTCAAGCTTAGACAAAGGAAGGGAGCACATGAACATTTGATCCAGTGGACTCCAAATTGACTTGTAGGCATTAATCTAATGCATAACTTCTGTATTTCCTACACAAAGAAGTAAGCAGTAATTGTAAATACAGATTTACACAGTAGGAAACTGAACTGCTTGTTCTTCAACCCTTGACTTGACAATAAAACACATGCGTGACTATCAACAGAACATTCTTGTAATAGGCATTGATATTTTCTGGACCTGCACAATATCAATCTCATTACCAGTCTGCTACTATAATAATGGACTTAGGTACACAGTGAAACAAAGGAAAACTCCACAGGGTATTTTCATTCTCTCTCAAAAGTATAATGAGCAAATTTTATTTTCTTTGTCAAGTGTCAGCATATCATGACCAGCTGAATACATATTACAGTTGTGCCAGCGACAATCTCTGTGCATTAATATCAGTTGAAAGTTGTCTCTACCAGTATATGTATATTTTATAAATGCATTAACATATCATGAAAAGTCCTGAAAATAATTTGGAGCTTGATAAATAACTAGTAGTGTGATAGCTTGGTTCTTTCCAAGCCTGGTTTTTCCCAACTATAGTGTACTTTTTAGGATCCTAAAATATGCTTCAACATACTAAATATTGATCAATATATTAATTTACCAGTACACTCAATTAACATATTGTTTAGTTTTTGTTGGCAGTAAGAAAATAAATTAGAGTAAATGAACAGCTGCAGGAAGATGGTACTGCTCTTTTGGGAAGTTTTCTACGAATCAAAGTTCTTCTAAACCAGTAGGACTGAAAAGATGAACAAGACAGAAAACTACACTGAAAAACTAACTTGCTCTAATCCATAAAATAAAAGAAAAGCTATGTGTTTAAATTTGATAATTTCTGCTAATAGATCCTTCAAATTTACTGAACTTAGAGTTGCTCTTAATTCAATTATGAGCAGTTTTAAGTTTCTGATCTGGAGAAATAGGTGTTTGGGTCAAATCAATTTATTGCCCCCAAGTTATCATCCTTACTACAGCAAATACTTCAAATATACTTTGACTAAACTAACCACAGAAAGCTTATATGTTTTGTCTACTAACCTATTAGAGAACACTAATAGCATTATCAACCTTCTCTATTTATTGTACTTTGTAGCTCTATTTTCTAAAATTCACTCTGGAACTAGTAACAAACGTTGGAAAATTTACAAGGTATAGAACAACTTCACACAATAAGACTGACAGTGAAACAAGACATGTCTCTTGCTCTGAATTATTAAATGTCATTATCATCATCATCTGGGAGAGCTGTTTGCTGGGCATCAATGAGTTCCTTCTCATAGTGCTGCATAAGAGTATGGTCAATGGCAACCTCTGGAGGTTCAAGAGCAGGCATCTCAACAAACTCCAGGTTTGCATCACCTACTAGTTTCCGTGCTAACCACAAAAACGGCTTCTCAAAGTTGTAATTACTTTTAGCACTGATGTCATAGTACTGAAAGAGAGTTTAAAACTGATGAGAATTCATGCAGTACATATACTATTCTAAAAGATGATGGCTAGCAAAACTCTTTTGACAGCCAAGACCATCTGTAGTCCAGATATCAATCCAGAGACAGCTTCTAGTGGATTTCAATCTCTATGCTTATCAAGACTTCATACAAATAACGAACAGACAGAGGAAGCAAGAGTGCTCAAAAATAATCACCATACATTACAAAATGAAGGCCAATTTAAACACTTTTACAGTGGTACTATTATTAAATTTTTACCCCTTGATTTTTTAGGTGTATCGAATGACTTCCATGAAACTATTACCATTAGCTTTAATTTTTTTGCTTTTTATCTGTACATTTCTCCTACTTTCAAAACAAGAGCACATTGCCAAAACAAAAAAATACACTTCAAAATCACTGGTTTAAGATTTATTTTCTAGCTTTGTTAATTAAGAACATGCAACTACAATACCTGCAAATTCTTCTTTCTGTGGAATGTAATTGTCTTGGCCTTGACTTTACGATCTTTGATGTCAACCTTGTTTCCACAAAGAACAATAGGGATGTTCTCACACACCCTAACAAGATCCCTGTGCCAGTTGGGTACATTCTTGTACGTCACTCTTGAGGTGACATCAAACATGATAATGGCACACTGACCCTGAATGTAGTAACCATCACGAAGGCCACCAAACTTTTCCTGACCAGCTGTGTCCCACACGTTAAAGCGGATAGGCCCTCTGTTTGTATAGAATACAAGGGGATGTACCTCAACACCTAGTGTAGCTGTACAAAAAACAGAGCTAATGTTAACAATGTAACTGCAGTAATACAGTCTGCATGTTTTGGTTTTGAATATTTCAGCAGTTTTCCTTGTAAGCGTTATTTGCTACTGACAGTTGCAAAAATGATGATGTAAAAATCTAAACCCAAAAGGACCAATTTTGTGTCAGTCTGTCTCATCAACCACAAAAATAGGCACACTAATAAAAATACCCAGGCATGGATCTAGGGCAAATTGAGAATGATTTCAAAACTGACATTTTACCTAAAATTAGGGTTCAAGTTTCCTAAATTTTCAGACGTTTTTCCACCAGTGCAGACTGATCCCATTCCATTCCCACTTGTGCACATTTCCCATCAAGATTTACTCAACAAAATGTTGAAGGATCATGACGTGGATGTCTTAAGTGCCATAAGCTGCTTCATATTTAGATATTTTACATGCATTCGAGATTATTTTAGGCAAAAGTTTTCCTTGATATTTACCTGACCAACTCAAACATTATTTTGAGTGGTACTAGAAACTTGCGAACTTTTTCTTATGGGAGATTTATGAAAACTGGGTGAATACACACAGGAAATTCGCAACAACCAGTCCACAATTTCCAGAAATCAGATCCTAAGGTTTTTGTGGAGGATAGGCAATCAAAAACAGGTTCAAACAGTGGCAGATCGTTTTGCAGACTTGCTACCATCTTGTGCATTTTTGATGAGGAAAACTTCCTGAATAGAGGACTAGGACCAATTCATACAAGGTAGAAATGACAAATGGAACAGGAAATTACTGGAAAAAAGGACAACCTCAAGAAGTTGACCAACATTTTTGAAACAGATTTCAGAAACTTTCTGTTTCATTCAACTTTAAACCAGAATTTCCACAAAATTTTGGTCAAATGGAACATGCCCAATGATTGCCCTCTAGAGGGGTCCCGGGCTATACTTCCCTTTAACATATGTTCTACATTTTTTAAGTTCCCTTTTGTGGGTTTTGGAGTAATTTTGAAAAATCTGACCATCTCCATATAACAGTAGAAACCTGTGTGTATCCGTACCTGATACAAATTCAGCCATAAAGACATGACCCAATTTGGCAAAGTACTAATCAACACAAGTTAGCAATGACACTGATTTAATTTATTTCAATAATTTCTGCTAAAGAAATCCAAAATCTGTAAATTTTTAGGATGAAACTGAGAGATGTCATCTTTAATCAGAACCGTGCCTACAAACTTGATTTAATAACCCAGTTTTGATGTGTGCATTTCATTACCACACAAATGTTCATAAAGTTCCATGAGAAAGGTCGTTTAAACAAAATAGACCTTCAAACAACGTGGTACTGAGAAACAGACTGACATACCGACATGCGTGTTGCGCTCAAAAAAATGCGCGGGAACTTTCATAGTTTAAAAAATTCAAGACTAATGGTTCAATAAATCTTAAAAACATGCAATTTCGGACGCCGAATGTATTGAAATGAACTGATTCTTTCACACAAACTAATATATCAACTTTAGGCTCACACTAATTTAGTTGAGAGTTTTGCAAAATACACTTAACGAATGTGTTCCGTACGTTTAGGACGACAATTGCGAAATTACTAACGTTACTTCGCCCTTGGATTGAACTCACCAACATACTTCTTCTCAAATTCTCCTGTCAAATGGCGTTTAACAAACGTTGTTTTCCCTGTACCGCCATCGCCGACAAGAACAAGCTAACGATATGATGCAAGAGGCGTAAACTTGAAGCACATTCAATATAGAAAAATGCAGGAGCATTAAAAAGCTTAATTTCTGAAGGCAAAGGAGGAAAATACTTACTTTAAATGTTGCTACTGGTTGAACTGTAGCTCCATCTACAGGTACAGACATTTTTCAAGAAAATTTGAGACAGATAAAAAACTTTCTTATCGACAAGAAGACAAATTCCCTTGTAAGAAAAAACACTCGTGGTTCAACTGCAATGTGGTAACCGGTCAAAACCGGACAATTCCAACTCGCTAATACCCAGATCTCACTCTAAATTGGCAGCGAACAGCGGCTGGTATAGTGCGTGGTGTAACAAGGAAGACGGCTACCAACGTCCCATTCATATTATATCTACGGACCTCGCGATACTCCTAAGTCATTTGCTTTGTTTATTACTGTCAAACCTATCGTAAAACTAAATCCGGAACGCAGCGGTAAATTTTGAACCGTGATTTACTATCTTTTAGTCATATCACGTTGTTTTCTTGGGGAGGAGGGCAAATTATGACGCACGTGTTCAGCCATTGTACTTCCCATTTATTCTATTGTTTAGTGACGCTCCCATTGCCGTTGCCGTCGTGGTTTCGTAAACTCTCCAACCTTGGAGAAAGATCGCAGAGGGCGAAATTTTAGATTTTTCTAATCCCATGGAAATGCGCAGTATCTCAGGAATGGTCTCCAATCCTGAAAAAATCCGCAGATGGATCTCCTCCGTTGTCTTGCCTTATTAAGTTTGGTCTATGGCAGTGCTCTTTCTCATTAGAATGATAACATCATTAATAGGTAAATAAAATAGTAAAAAAGTAAGGTAGTAAGCTTAAGATATTTAAGTTAATTAATCAATCGATAAGTAGATTAATAAAACAAGAAAAAAATGAATTACAGTAATAAACAATGACAAGCCTTTCGAGGTCTTTCTACAAGGTGAGCTTTCAAAATGGGTGCGTCTTTTAATAATATAACTATCGCAACAAATCAATACTTTTTCGAATACAAATACGTAGTCACCGTATGGCTACCGATAAACTCGCGTGTTCTAAAAAACTGTGAAATATTTTTCTCTTTCCCCGACCTCACCCCACGGCGTTACAGCTTGTTCATCAGTTCCACGCGCTGGGTTAATATTTTGCTAAGCTTTTGATCTGGACGATTTCAAGACAAAAATAGGGGATCTCTGGAGAGACTATGTTACATCCGGCACTTGAGACAATCACGGCCAAACTAACTTGAAAATGAAGAGTTTCTGAGGAAATATCGGATTGCCAAATATCCCCGTACCCTCCCCTGTTGGTATACTGTGGAAGGGCATACCGCTGACGAAGTCCGTAGGCTGCATTCAATCAACATTCAATCTTGGGGAGGTGGTTTTCAGTTTGTACTGGATATTTAGTTAGTATTTATTCGTGCTTCCAAAATGAGGGACCGACTAGAGGCTTTAAGAACTGCTGTTAGTATAAACCGTTGTGTCAAAGAAAGGGCCGATTTTATATTTTTGCCTTGTGTTCCGTGTTTCTCGCCGGTTAAACTACCCTTCCATGCTTCTGTACATCATAGAGCAATCGTGACAGATCAGATCAAAATAACACGATCAAAACTTTGTGATTTTGCAGGGAAATGTTGATGACGATGATCCGCAAGATTACGATGAACCCTCGACTACTATTAACGTGGAAAATACCTTTATGGATAATTTCTTCCAACACGTAAGTTCCGCATAGCTATATACAAGTTTCTTATATAGCTTGTGTACTAGAATGGCCATGTTCTCTTACAATGTTTTTCGTCTAAGGTCGCCACAATACGAGGCAACATCGATAAAATAGCCCAAGATGTTGAGCAAGTCAAGAAAATGCACAGTGCAATGCTCTCTGCTGCAGTCCAAGAGCAAGGTATTGTGAGGTTGAGATCGCTTGATGGCCCATACAGTAATGTTACTCAGTGTTACTTGATTATAAAATCAGTGAACGCAAGTTTGACTTCCCTTGAGATGTCGGAACTGTGCGTTACTGACTTAACATTTTTGGTTTCCAGCAGAGCATAGTGACATGAATTTTTAAGAATACTGTTGCAATGAGTTCTGATTAGACAGACTCAGATATGTTTATTTGTTAGTCTTTCATTTTATCTTCAGAAGCTCTCCGGCTCCAACTCCTTTGAAAATTCATTGTGTCAATCATGTGCTTGGTAGTTAATAGACTTGTCCTGTGAGAGTGTAAACAGGAACTCTAAAGGGCAATAATGTTAACAGTGAAGTGTTAAGAGACTGCATACTGTAGCTATTTAAATACACCTGTTTTAAAAATTAATTATACATGTGCAATTTTGTTTTAAAATTCATGAAAGTGATATTTGTCAGTGACATAGTCGACAAAAATAGCTGTACGAGTTGTCATTTATTTGAAATCATAAATGTTATATTTTATCACTCTATAGATGTAAGCATTCCATGAAGTAGATTGTAAAGTAGTACTACTAATTTTTGTCCAAAAAACAACACAGACAACAAGTATGGGTTTTGTTGTGTGTTAGTAAAGTTTATCATAAATTGCTCCTCATATCAAAATATTTAAATGTTTTTAACCCTTTGCTCCTAAGAGTGACGTATAGATTTAACTCTGTCTAATGCCAGAGGATCTCTATGATGCCAGACAATTTTACTCATCAAACAGAGACCCCTTGGGGGTTAAAGGGTTAAATGAGGAACTATGTGATTGACTTGACCTCACCCACACTTGATGTATTTTCAAATGTTTATGTTTTCATGTGAAACAAGACATCGTATCCCCCACGCCATATTCAAATCCTTAAAAAATAATATAGGTCTGACCTCAATGATTGTTGAATAAAAGCACAGCAAAGCTCAAAGAAGTTAATATTAGTCAATTATCAGTTAAATAGTAACCAATATCTGGTGATTATGACCACACGACAATGATTTTGAAACTTTCCATCCAAACTAAAACGATGAGCTATTAACATTTCACTCCCTACCTTCCGAGGTATTATAAAAGGCTCTGCTTTTATTGACAATGGTCAGTGTTTTTAACTTAAGTGTAGATGATATAAACGTTTTGGCTGTAAATTCTACAACTATATTCATGAATAAGAAATACTAATGATCTTGTAGAAAGTTTGCACTTGTCGGTACTTTACTGTGGAAGGTGACGCATACAATAACCAGAGTCTTCTTTTAATACTCATAACACATTGGAATTTTAGAAGTAAAAGATGAACTTGAGAGAGTGATGTATGATGTAAAGAGGACAGCTAATACTGTGAGAACAAACTTGAAAGGTAGGTTGCTTCACAATATCTGCACTGACTTCTATCTATGATGGTGTGTTACGTGGAAAGTCTTAAATTGTCAATGTGGACATCATCCAGGATAATCTCTTTTTTTAATCCAGCCAGTTACAAAAGGGAACCAAGCTGGTTTGGAAGGGTAGCTCAAGAAGCCAACATTGTGTCTTTAACAACATCCATTTCTACCCGTTAAATTACAAAGATAATCAATTTCTACCCCAAGTTCTCCCCTGTTTCTCTTTGATTGATTGGCTTCCTTGGTGGGGTTGCTAGTTCCATTCATACATTGACTCATCAGTTAAAAACAGTTCTGTTATAAGCTGTAAGTGATTCCCTTATCTAGAGATTGACACACTATCAGGGTACAACAGAATAGAAACTAAGTTACTAATTATTGGGCATAATATGGGCAGCCTAAATTGAAGGAGTTTGTGTATTAAAAATGTAATGCTTAATATGTGATTGGCTTGATTAAGAAATGGAACAGAGGATAAATCAACAAGACCAGGAATCATCTTATAACAACTATGCTGAAGCAAGGATTAGAAGATGTCAGGTGATAACTTGTTAATGATAATCATAGCACATTATATTGTTTAAGATTATTACTGGGGCTATTGACTTGGTCATTTTTGCAAGTTCATGTTTGAACATGGTCATTCTTGAACATTCCACTGATAAGGCAGGGAATGAAAGTACAGGTCAGACAAGTACTTGTCTCACTTGTATGAACTTACTAGGTACAACTACTTCAAGGGTATAGAAAGAGTTAACAAATTCCCATAACAGAAGCCGTCTGCAAACACATGGAATTTGATACTAAAATATTTTACTTTATTTGTTTAGCATTCCACTTTAGCAAGAAGATTTGTAGAAGTGATGAGTGACTACAACACAACACAATCAGATTACAGAGAGAAGTGTAAGGCAAGGATTCAACGACAGCTAGAAATAAGTATGATCATTTCTTCTTTATACAGAAAGTTATAATTTTGTTGTAAGTTATTATTGACATAGTCAGTAAGTCAGCCAGTATGTCTTACTGTCTGTCTGTCTGTCTGTCTGTCAGTTAGCCACTCACTCAGTTACCCAATCAGTCACTCACTTACTGGAATGTATAATAATAAAACTCTCTTTGTGAAACAGCTGGTAAAACTAAGACATATGAGGAAGTAGAGGAAATGTTAGAAGGTGGAGATCCAGCAATTTTTACTTCTGATGTAAGTATAAGCTAGAAAAACACCCACATGTCACTTAATAAACTTATTTTAACTTACCATAGCTTCATATGGTGTAAATTTTTGATGTTATTGAAATGAAAAATAAGTATAATTGTAATGGGGGCTCTCTGCAAAGCCCTGAAGGTTTAGTAAGTAAGCTTCTTGGAGCAAAATAAAAGATTGATTGATTGATTAATTAAATTATACTGCCTCATAATCATTAATGTCGATGCCTGGCAATAAGTTCTTAATAGTTTATCTTTCTGTGAAAACAAATTTTGAACAAAACCTGCCTCAAGCCACACAGTTTTTTTATCAGACATTTGAAGGTTTTTCTTTTTTTGATAAACCTGAAATATGACTTACATGTAGGTATTAGGAGCAGTATATTGGGTCTGAGCTTCGACAAGTCTCCTGTAGCTCAGAAGTAGGGCATCTGGACTAGTAAACAGAAGGTTTTAGGTTTGACTTGTAGCTGGAGAACTCAGAATTGTTTTTCCAAGTATGCCTGTGTCAGTGACAGAGAAAAATGATCTTCTCAATTTATATATAGTACCTGTACAAGTCATGTAATTTTCCTATCATTTTATTGCCAACATCTACTTTCTCTTTTTTCAATGAGTAGATAGTAATAGAGACCCAACAAGCACGACAAGCTCTAGGAGACATAGAGGCTAGGCACAGAGATATTATCAACTTAGAGAAAAGTATCAGGGAGCTTCATGAAATGTTTCTAGATATGGCTATGTTGGTGGAAAGCCAAGTAAGTTGGGTGCTTAAGGACTGTGGCACATGGTCCTTATCTGGCGCACAAACCTTTGTATTTAGTAGGCACCGTCCTTAATTGATTTAAGAGTTGATGTCGGCAATTAATCTTTGTGAAAATAAAGATTGTTTTATAATTTATTGATCTTTAATTTGCTAAGTTTGTTTTCCATTCTAGTTCTATTTGTTATAATCATGGCTTAATCTGAATGTCAGTGGGCCACAGAAAGGTTACAATAAAATGAGAAATAAATGGCTCAACTTTCATTTCGGCAAAAAGATATAATTCTAATAATGGGATTGTCTCTGGGCAAGCTTTATCTGTGATGTACCAGCATAAAGCGCATTCTCACCAGCCCCTAAGTATTTCATCATTTACAGTACATGTACTTGGGTCTTTAATTTGAAATTATTCAAAACATTTCCTAAGAAACTTTACTTGCCCATCAGACAAGTGACAGACAGAATCCACTTAGTTAGCCCTGCAAGGGTGTAGCTAGGAGGGTTCTGGGGTCCCTTGGCCCCACTTTTCAAGCCTTTTTTAAGGTTGCAAACAACCTACAACAGGTGGTGAAAACAACATGACAACTGGTGTGTCAGTGTGAAAAATCCTGGCTGTGCCCCTACCCTGGGCAAACACACAGGATTTTCCCTTCACTCTGTGTTATTGCAGGGTTGCACAGTTGTATCATTTAACCATCTTCAAGTTTTACTTTGCTTTCTAATATTGCTCAGTTGTTTACAGACAAGGACTATTTTATTTACTGACAGGGAGAGATGATTGACAGAATTGAATACAATGTTGAACAAGCTGTTGATTTTGTACAATCAGCCAAAAGCGATACCAAAAAAGCTGTCAAGTACCAAAGTAAAGCGAGGCGGGTGAGTGTTGTACCTACAGTTAAACTTGATAAAACTGCACACAAGAAATGTCTTTGTTCTGGATACTGAGCATAATGTGGTGACCAATATAGTCCTTAGACTCAGTTTCTCAACAAAGGTTACTCTGGGCAGTGCAATAATTTCCACTCTCCACAGTCACTATCCAAGCACATTGTCTTGCCACATCCTACTTTTAAAATCATTAATTGTCCTAAGAACACTAGACTTCTAACTCTTCTACAGAGAAATTTAAGTATCTGCCTTGTTGGCATATTACTGATATTAAGCTACTGTTGTGTTCACTGTCAGCTTGTGAAGATTATTGTAACCCCTTGACAATTTTTGATGAGTTGTGTTTTAACTTACTGTTAATAAGTACCTGGAGTGTGGAGTTAACATGGCTTCTTATCAGCAGCAAATGTGTGGCATGCTGCTCGTCAGAACCACACACACACTGTAGTAAAAATAGGTACATGATGTTTAGCACATGTAAGTTGTGGATGTGATTACTTTTATCATGTGTTGAGTGTAACTGTGTATTAAGTTAGTTGGGGTGTAACATTGAATAACTGTTAATTTTTTATTATTGTCAACAGAAAAAAATCATTATCATCATCTGTGTGCTTGTTTTATTGGCGATAATTGTCGGTATACTTATTGCAGTGTTTCAATAACAGGTACATGTATGATTCAAATGAGGTTTTAAACCCTTTTAAAAAACAGTGAAAACCATGTTAAACCAAGTTTTATTTTAGTGTAAGATGTTAAATTTAAACCTAATTTAAACCATTTACCAAAATTTCCATTTGAATTGCTCAGTATTTTTGTGGTGGCTGGCAACAGTTTCCACCACTTTTGCTTTGTTGGATATTACCACTCTTTATCAGTAGAATGCTACTAACAACAGTGATATCAAATACCAGAACACTGAAGGAGAACTTGGGCCATCTCCACAAAATAGGTTTCCATAGCATTCTGTAATCTAAAAACAAGCTTCGTGCTTCCAAGCATAGAACAATAATTATTCTAACTGTGCCACCATAATTCTGAATACCTTTCACCCTTCCAAATGCACACAATAAGTGCGTATTATGTTCCTAGCAACAACTTACAGCAAGTGTGTGTCGTATATACATATCCTCTGACAGACCGAGGCTATGTGTGCCCGACTGGAAAACTACCCAAGGTATATAAAATATGGACTGTTGGCTTTTTCTTGCATTAATTGATTTATTTTTCCATTTTTTTCAGAATTTACTTTGACAAACGTTTGTAATATTACCCTGTTAACTCGTTTTTTATGAATACATTGTCTTCATAGTACTAGCAAATAATGAACAGATACCCAGAGTTTCATGAAAATATAAATTGGAAAAGAAATTAAGCAATGAACAAAGTGCATTCTTATATTGGACTGTAAATAATTCCATTCAGTAATAATAGTTGATCATGGGAGTTGTTAGCACTTTGTTTATTGTTGATAAGGTAAATTATCCACCATGTCTAGGGTTAAAATGCCAGGGTTGGTTTCTTCATATCATAACGATATTAAACTTGCTCATTATTAAATTATTAGCTTCATCTTTGAATTTGTTTTCGCATTTTGTCAATGATAACATGTTTTCTTTTTCATACTAAAATGTATCCTTTTGGCCATTGTATAACTAACTATCCTTGAACTAAATTACTGAGCAGTATAAAACAAAAAGAAAGGCAGTCTGATGATAAAAACCATGTTAGACCAAGTTTTATTTTAGCTTAAGACGTTAAATTACAGTGTTATGACATTAGTGCAGAATACGAATCATCTAACAACATCATCAAGTAATTGAATAGTATTTTTATCACAAAATAACCCTGGGAGGTGGGGAATTTACCGGGGCCGGAAGCAATTTCTTGTCATCGTATTATAACTAATTATAATGTTGTATTAAGCGCTTTCACTTGTACACAGTATTGGGCCAGTTAATTGGTTTCTTGAATTTTTTTAATGTTATGCCTATTTTTGTGGCTTAAGCCCTGGCCAAACGAACACAACATGTCAACATAACATATTGCAACATTGTTGGGTGCATTTGGCAGCCCTATTGCATCATATTGCAACATGTTGGGTGTTGTTAGCTCAAGTGTGAAGATGGTCAAAAACATGTTGCAAGATGGCACAACAGTATGGCCAAACATATGCAATATGTTTTGTTGACATGTTGTGATCATTTGGCCGAGGCTTTAAGTCACAACTGCTATGTGTTGTTGACCAACAAAGAACAAAATATGGTCAACCATAAATATATTTTATACTTGATGTTTCCCCTGAAACCCTTTTTAGTGTGCTTTGCAGTTACTGTTTAGTAGTATTAAATCTTGTTAAACACAGAAAAGCTGTTTTAAAATTCATTTACTTTCTGGAAATATCCAAACCAAAAAGCCTCCTTTTTGTTGTTGCTGACAAAAAATGAATTCACTGATAACAGAGTTTTAAATCTTGTAGAACTTGTTACTCAATAATCTTATTTAGAAAAGATGACGTAAATTATATTGTAGAAGTGCTATTTAGATGTTTTCACTTGGATTATATTAGTTGTGGCAGTGAAATTAGGGCCACACAGTTTCTGCCAAAGTTTGCATAATGTTTAGAGCTTACTTTTCCCAGTATTTTTGTAGTTGAAATTCTGTAAGTTCAGTTTTTCCTTGTGTTGCAAGATATTTCAGCAAGAACACAAGAAAAAGATAAATTCATCAATTAAGTATTTTCAAGTTGATCAAAGTAGCTGTAAATGTATTTCCAGCTGTATTTAAGGCATTTGTTGCATATCCACAAATATATGAATATGTATATTAAATACATGAACATATTGAGTAACAAGTAGAAATTAAGAACCTATCATCAGCCTGTCAACTGGTCAAGTAATTCATCTTCATCAAACTCAAAAGACCACATTTTATCACATTTCCAACCACTGAGAAAATAAGTCGAAAAGTTAATGCAGAGTAGAGTATTTTTGATGAACATCGAGGTGTTTAGATGTGTGGTCTAACAATGTTTTGAGTTTATGTCTTCTCAATCGAAACTAAAAACTAAGGAGAAAATGGAGACAAAAGATTCATAAAAATCTGTAATTAAGATCAGATATGCAAAGACTCCCATGGTCATGATTTCCTTTGTTCAAACTTGATGTAGTGAGATTGAGAAGGCATGAAAAAAAAAATAGCTACACAAGTAATGCAATGAATCGTAAATTTCTAGATGCTGGAGACTGGTGCAATAGCCTGATGAAGTTTGAGCATTACGTCACATTCTTTTCAAGACACTGGTTAATGTGATGCTCATATGTTAAGGGGAACAGACTCGATACAAGACAGTCAGAGGAACAAGTGCCATTTGAGGATGAAGTCTTGATTAAGCTGGCAGTGTAGTACACGAGAGGGCATACTTGTATTTTTGTTTTTGATTGAGCAGTTAGAATTAACATTTTCCTACAATGGCAATTGTTCCCCTGCTGAAGATTGATCATAATTTAAAGGAGCCAAGAAAAAATCTCATTGTATTATGAAGTATTTCAAGATGTAAAATAAATTATTTTAGTTATTTTATACCACTGGAAGTTTTTGTTGTGATGGGCAAGGAGAAAAGTCAAATAAAACAAAAGGGAGATGGAACAATAAGACATTGTGGCATAAGATAAGACTTGAGTGCATGTAGGATAGTTTGGCCACAACTTAGTGTGACCCCCCCCCCCCCCCCCCCCCCCCC
>OMLO01001751.1_pt1 | contig 17026 bp, 9 predicted proteins | sample 1674811 | NCBI WGS metagenome assembly OMLO01 (sample SAMN06265003, study PRJEB25207) | coral metagenome | isolation source: Coral host | place: Mexico:La Bocana,Puerto Morelos, Mexico | collected 2008-11-13 | reverse complement strand
TATTGATGTCATCGAATTTCAATGCGATCTTTGCTACCTTTTGATAAATATTTAAAACATATTAACAAATAAAGAAACGTAGCAGATTTTGTGCTTGTTATGGCCCATATTTAAACATGAAAAAGTTCTGTTGCAATTAAATGTTTCCACCGTGTTTCCATATAAAAATTTCATACAACCGCATTTTTTTGCCTAAAAGTTCAGTTCTTTTTTCGCACATATGCAAAGATTCTAATTAGTGTAGGAAGTGTGCATTAGCGAGAGATCCTAATTTTCGAAATTAGAAGACAAAATATTGACATAAACCCGACTCTATCCGCTTTTTCGCTCTTATTAGTGGTTGATGAGGAAATATACTTTTCAAAATAAAATTTTCAATGTCACGGAAAGACCTGATTTACATCGTCAGAATATATTCGTTGACGATTCTGGTTGGCGCGGAAATAAACAGAAAATTGGTCTGTTCCTTTAGGGTAAGCGAATTTAAACCCAGCTTGGATCATTTCGATTTAAAATTGAGGTACATTTTGCATTTCATTCATCCAAAACAACTAATTATTTTTTATTTACACGGAGTCTGTTCAATATCTTGTTGTTTTCGTGTGAAAGAAGCCATATTTTGTTCATATATCACTTTAATTATTATATTCATTGTTTTATATCTACAAGATTTGCTTCTTTTTTCCGCATGTTCTAGTAATCTCGTCACTTTGCGCACAAAGTCTTCGTATCTCTAAAAAATCAATTTGTGAGCATCCTCTAACCATTTTTGCTATTAATATTCCTTTACTCTTGAGAAATTTTTAAGGGTTATTTTCCTTATCAGTAAAGATATTGGCTTACAACCAAAAACTATATTTTACGATAACAGAAAAGTGCATAACATTTCCAAGCAAAAGGTAAAGTAATCGAGGTCACAGAAATCCGAAACTTCGTTTCCATAGCATTCCTTAGTTAGAAATTTATTTACTTCCTTGACTAAACTTTTAGACCCCACAGATTATAAAATTTTGGTGCGCAATATTTTCTAACGTCATCTCTCCAATTTGCTGCTTCCCTGAATTACGCAACTACGAGTGGATTAGGTACCGATCCAGCTTGCCTCAAATTGCGGCCCGTGATATACCATTTTGGTACGTCAAGCCTCGTTAATGTTTATGTAGATACAGAGTTTATAATATTTCTGTAGTTTAAACAAAAATAGTTGAACTAGCTGTCGCTCCCTTGAGTCTACCAAAACTATATGATCTTTTTCATGTTGTTCTTCGCGGCTTAATATGATTGTCTGAGAAAAAGTTTTGAATGGAAAAATTGCGAAGATAAAGTAAATGGTAACAAGCGAAGATAAAGTAAATGGTAACAAGCTTTTCTGATGAACGTTTTCCTATCATCTCGGGTTTATCGCTTGAACATTCTTTTCATTTAAAAAAAAACACTGTTTCGACCTTTGTATCCTGATACGAACAACATGTGGAAAGGTTTGCTTTTATCGCTCTGAACTGATCAAAACACGAACTCGGAGAGGAGACAATGTATTTCTGTTTGCGAGTGAAACGCAGTGTTTATTCGCAAAAAACAGAACCACATACTCAGTCAATTCTTCAACTGCAGCTGGAAAAGCGATATTGAAACTAAAAGTAATCAAGAAAACAAAAAGACGGGTTTTGTTTCATCAGGTCCAGGGTTGTATCACAGCCGGCATATGTTCGGATTTTGAGTGCTTCGTGGGAAATTCTGACCCACTCAGGATGTGGTTTTTGAGTAATAAGCATAATTAGTATTACTGTCGATATTTTCTTTCCATGTGACGAGCGTTTCCTTATTCAATGTGCTCTAATTGCTCGAAACTTCGCATATTATCACTTCACTCTTCGTTAACGTTTGGATTCTAGAGTCCAATAATGTCGAAGCAAGGATTTTGACTCAGTTAAAGGCCAAACAGGCTTTCTGTAAGATTGTCTGCCTGTACAGAAGTTTATGCGATCTTGTTTTCTATACAGACGGTATTTGAAGATATTGTGCATTGTCTTAAACCACTGACCCAAAAGCTCCCGTACCACATCAACAAATGATTAACATGTGTTATCAGAGAGTACAGAAAATCTAATTTTCAGAAGGTGCTTTCAACATGACGTTTTGATGTTAGCGAGTGCTAACTAGTCGCATCTTCCCGGAGGCTAGCTCTAGTTGATATCGAGGAAGTCAATGAACATTTGCGATAACTCGACAACAAATGATTCTTTTTAAATTTGTTTCTCAATTGGTGAATAAAACACAATAATGAATCATGTTTGTCAGCAATTTTGAATTGAAGGTAACGATTTCATGTAACGACAATAGCGTTGCCCATCACAAGTTGACATGCTGCGGTTGTCACTAGGTGGCAATTGATGGACATTTTAATGTGGGTGCAATGAAGTACACATCTGATAAATCATAAATCCTTCTGTCAGTATTGTTTTCATGTAATTGTATCGACTTGTCGGTCACAGGTGGGAGGTTCGCGAGTGTCAGTGCTCGGCATCGGATGGACACTCTAATGTTCTTTAAATGACGTGATTGAAAACATGCCGTGCGGCAGCGACAAGTTGTCACTCTCAATGCTGTTTTTGCGTGAGAAAGCGACGCGGTGCGACCTATTACAATCAACAGTGAGAGCCAGCTATCTAGTAATCACGACACCGATAAGGAACAGCTTTTTAAGTGTGCTACAAATGCAACTTTGTTTTAAAAGGCCAAAGGGTAAGGAATTTCCCTCGGGCCTTTCAAAATTCAGTGTTCGGTGATCTAACGTGTGATAAAAGTGCATCATACAAGCGATAAAAGCTTCACGTATCTTAATTCAAATCTAGAGTTTTACCGACGAATGAACTACTTTCTTCTGGCTCTAAGATCTAGAGAACATTCGCCATCAAATGAAATCCATTTTATTTTGTTAAAGTTTGTGTCACTCGTTTATAAATAAGTGGTCGGGAACCGTCTGAAAACGCTGAAAATTTAGAGGGTGTGTCTTTCAGAAGCTTAGAATTACCTAAAGTATCGATTACAAAGCAAACATGGCTTTCAAATTCCGTTTGAGGAAATTGTTTGAGATAACAAAACTAGACAAATGTGACAAAAACAGGGAGACATAAAATAATTCATAGTCTCACAACTGCGATATGATCTCCCTTCTAACCAAACAATTTTAAAATTATCGAAAATCATAAATCATTCTCGCTTATTTTGCATTTTGATCGCCACTTCAGGTGAACGGTATCGACCTATCGGAAGCCAGCCACGCCACAGCTGTAGAAGTCATTAAAACAGCTTCGGAACCACTGCATATCTTAGTGAGACGAAAGTGCTCAGACACCATTGTGGATTGTGTGCCTAGTGTGACGTCATCTGGCACCCAGACGGACCTTTGTCTTGTTCAAGACGTGGAGAGCATGGACACGGACAGTGGAATTCACGACAGGTACAGTCCAAGACAAGACCTGTTGATACCATTCGAGAAGTCCCTTGATGACGGGACGAGCAGTTCGGAAAGCTCTCATCGCCGAATAGAATCCTTTTGTAGGGATGATGTAGAGAACTTGCGCTCGACAAGCGAGAGTTTGCCGAGCTCTGAGAACATTGTTGGCAGCGAACAAGGCACGCTCCCTCGTGTCACGCTCGTTGTCAAAGACGTGAATTATGTTCATGATGTTGACGAGAACTCCAATTGTGGCTTGCAAGGTCAGCCCTACGTTACGGCAGTTTCCGACGAAATTTACTTCGACCCTGAGTTTGACTACGAATACGAGGTAGGTATTAACTTGTTAACTATTTAAGACCCGTAGTTGTAAGAGGTATGCGTTTGAGCGAGAGATCTTAGTCCAGGGAAACAATTTCTGTTTAGCAGGACTGTTGTCTCTCAGCCTTCCGGAGTGACACTGACGACCAGTTATGGAAAATGGCGCGCTTCTTATCTCCGGCTCGCAAGTTCGAATCCGGATCACCACGCCTCAGATCTCATAAATGAGATAGCGAAGAATTGTTTTGTCATTGTGACAGAATGCTAAAGGAGGAAGGGAGTAATAACCCATGTAGGGGAGAGAGGGGGATGTAGCATTAGGCCCCGTTGCTCCACTGATACGCCAACAGGAGTTGAATGTAGATAACAAAGTGTAATTCCTGAGGGTTACTCTATCTTTACTTCTCCGATTGAGTGAAGAGGAGAGTATCCTGTTCATTATGGAAGGTTGTGCAATTGGCTATTTCCGACCAGCAAACCACGCACTCCTCTCTTGGACGTGTTGGAACCATCCAGGACACGCGGTCCACTCCTATACAACATTTTAATATGAATACGTATCTTAATCCTAGTACGATTGCTACAAGGTACCCTTTCTTAATTCTTGTTAATATTTCCCAAACTGAAGAAATTATTTCTGGCTTTTTAGGAAATAACTCTCTGGATAGCAAATTGTGATCTGGGATTAACATTCTGTTGTGCAGAAGAAGATGAAGCAACAGTCTATGTTTGCGAGGTACGTAATTTTGGTTCTCTTGGTAATATATAGGCTGTGATCTTTTGGGGAAGAAAGAAATATGAGCGTGCGAGCGTGCGAGCGTGACAAGCGAGACTCTGGAAGCGCGGGCCTGGTTGTCAGACGCCTGCGCTATTTGCGACTCGAGGCTTTGTATGTCAAGATCGCACGCTTCTGTTGCGTCCTCCTCCACCGATATTAGAGTGAAAGAAAGAATGCTTGCAGTGTAGCTAAGATAGTGAAAGGGTTCGAGGTCAAGAAAATGAACTGTTAAGTGTCAACTGAAGTGTGGTATGTAAAGTGTGGGAAGTGCCAGCTTTGGTGGTTGTCACTCGACCACTAGCTGAGGTGCCCTCGATTGTTAGTCAACTGTCATTGTGAACTGTTATGTTGACGAATAAGTCGTTTTCTGTGCTTAGACTAAACCTACAGGCTTAAAAGTTATGGCCTCCTGGAACAGCTTAAATAATACCGTTTGAATAGTCTTCTATCCAAAGTCCCTAGTGAAACCTTCTGTGGCACAACGGTCACACACTAGGTTTTAACTTAAACACTTAAAAGTCAGAACCACCTTGACCGGACTTTTTAATCCGGCATGGACAATGTTAAGCCATGATAAATCAGGTTCAATGCTGTTTCAACGGCTCCAGCGGGTCTCTGTGTTCTTGTTCTCGAATTTTTTTTTTTCTTCTAACCTCCATGACCATATTTACACAGCCAGTGTGATCTTATTAGTCTCGATTTCCACTGTGATCTTGTTAGCGCAAATCTACTATGAGAAATCTCATGGGGGTGTACTTCTAGTGAAAATACATTGTGCCACTGCGAGATCTTGTTAAGAAATAAATATTAAAGTACCAGCTAGCCGCTTTACTCTTGTTAGGCAATGCTAAAACAAGAAGGTCGTGTTAAAATCATCTCGATTCACCATTGTTTTGCTCGGAAGGACTCGGTAATTCTTCGTCGATTCTTCGACTACATCCGTAGATGGGTATTTGGCAAACTTTTCATACCTTACCTGTCTACTAATTCGGTTTACTAATAAGTTAAAATATAAAAGCTACCGTTCAAGGCCCACCTGACTCACGCGTGCCTTCAAATTTGATTCAAAACCGTAAAGCCTGTGAAAAAGGAAACGTAACGCCATTTTGCACATGCGACTAGCCAGTTATAAAATAGGTCGCGTTTTGGAAGGTCTTTGAATAGCGTTTCTCGTATATTACAGTCAGGGGGAGTTACAAACATGCTTTAAGACAACATGGAATCACGCGAAGACAACAATAAAAGGGTAAACTTGTACCTTTACTGTTGTCCTCTCAATTAATTTGGACACGGTTAAAGGTCTACGTATTTCACCGGGTTTGGACAGGATTATGGAAGCGTCATTTTTTGCTTACTATTAAACTGAAGTACGCGACATTTGCGTTAACAAACACAGACAGACCAATAAGTAAAACGCCTTCTTAGAATAGTCTTTGCCACCTAGCAATATTTCTTCCGCTCGCTTATCTCTTGAAAACGGGGTTGTTTCTCAACCAAGCGTCTTGCCTCTTGCAAGAAGTGGCCGGCAACTAAGGAATTCATGGTCTTTTTTTTGCAGATTGAGCCTGGATCCGTTGCGTATCTTGATGGAAGGTTGGCACTATGTGATGTAGTGTTAAAGGTATAGATAGCCTCCGTAACAGGCCTAAAACTTTGCAAATCACTCATAGATATTACACCCCTAAGAACTACAAGTAGTTTTAAGATAATGACCAATTCCCCTCTCGTCACCCAATTTTTTTCCTAAGACGACGTGACAACCTGTCAGCGTGACAGCGCCTCATTAGAGGTGGAAAGTCCGCGTTCCCCACGTAATCACGAATCTAATCACCCTTGTTCCTTGTCTAATGCGAAAATTTAAACCGTTTCTATTAATAAATATTGAAAAATTGAGTTTCGTTTCTCTGCCCTGAATTTAAATTTTTGTCTTCCTTCTTTATTCCTCGACAACAGTTTTAACAAATGGTGATTTCAATCTAGATGTAACGCAAGACATGCAAATTATGACAGAGCTGTTTATGCGCGCACAATCCCTAGAAATCGATGAAAACGTTTTTTGCAGGTCCACAATTCAGGATGTTCTAAAGGTGCAAGAATTGCGCAGCAAATGTTGATGCATTTATCGTCTCTCTTTACAGATCAATGATGTTCCCGTGACCCATCTCAGCGATATTGAACCGCTCGTGTATGAATCAACCTCCACGATCAAGTTTCTTGTAGCAAGACCAGCACAAGAGGTCTGTACAAATGGTTATTTTTCTGCGTAACCGGGGAAAGATGATCTCTAGGCTAGTAACTTAAATCGTAGGTCCTTTAGTAGCTTTCAATCAATAGCGGTTGTGGTAGTAACTTCGTGACCCTGCTATCTTATTGACCGGTCAGTGGTATCAGAAAATGCCATTTTCATAGCGTGGATCAAAAACCATCGGCCTAAATCCTCTGAAGTCGATATTATAGAAAGGGGTGTGTCAAAAGCTTCTGATGCTAAACCTGCCGTAGAAGTCTCGTAGCAAATGAAAAACAAAACAGCCAGTGATACAAAAACCCTACAGATCAAGAATGTTTCAAATAACATTCGTGCAGACATCTCTGATTTCCTTCTGTACTCAAGCTAGTTTAGAGCTGATAAAAAACGGATTGGGAACTGCTTTTTTTTGTGCCGCCATAAACCTCAGATAAGATAAACTTTATTTATACAGGGCGGTAGTTCAAGAGTGCAGGAATTCGTAACCCATCACTTAAAAGATAGTTAAACGCGAAACTTCTAATTAGAAACTGATGATGGAAAAGGTTAAAAAAAGAGTACCTTTAACATTTTCCATTGCAATTAATTTGAAACTTTCCAAATTGCTGGCCCTTGTAACAAGAATATGTGCGGGTAGTTGTTTTTAATTTGATGTTTATTTGACAATACTTCAGCAGCTCAATTGAGAGGCCAGCACTAGTAACCTTTTTATTTGAAATCCTTGTAGCAATTTAAATGAGATTAAAATTCACGTATACTTAGAAAACTCGGCGCCTTGTTGTAAAGTTCTTTAGTTACATCAGAAGACGTTTGACGAAATTGAAATCTACAGGCTTTGGCGTGTAGAGAGATCTTCAAATGCGTGTAGATACACGCGTACGAGGGAAAGCCCACGAAAAACGTCCACGAAACTCGTGTCTTTTCTATCCCTTTCTGCTTTCATGTGTAAGGCATTGGAAAGCACTGAAGTATTACCAACTTAAAGCCTTTTAAATAAACAGACGGCATGCTAGACGAATCTTTTGTTATATAACGTCTTGGTGATTTATTACAATTTCTATCTAATCTCCTGCTAAGACCATGGAATGCATGTAATCTTCATCGAAAGATAGATGACTGGCTGCCCTCGAAGGGTTTCCGAGTATTTTAATGTCTTCAGGTCACGCAACAGTTAAGCATTGCGTGTTTATTTGTGTACTTTAAAGCAAAACTCGCTCGTCTTATCAGCAAAAGCGACTTAAATGCGAACATGTTTAGATCTGTAATTGCCTTAAATACTAACAAAAGAAGAATTTGGGTTTTAAGACGTATAAAACATTTTTATGTCGCGGAATGGCTTGCGTGCGAATAATAAATAGGGACGTCAAGATTTTCCCAGGAAAAACAAATTCTGCTTTGTATATTGTAAAGTACACGGTTTCTTTTTTTTTTTTTTTTTGACAAATTCCATTTTTTTTGTCTGAGAGCTTTTTCGGGGTAAAGGGATTGTTTGACACATACTTGAGCAGATTATTCAAAATTCTTGGTTAATGCATTTCAAAATAGGATAAAATATTTTAATTGTTATTCGCTAAGTGTTAGAGTCAGCTTACAAATCCCTTATTGTACTCTAGTGCGCAAACTCTTAGGCCCTGCTGCGAGGCTAAGAGTTTTACTCCTGTTTGTACGGCTAGAAGTAGATCTGCTCTTAAAATTCCGCCACCCATTGCACGAATATATCACGTTATGCAATGAATGTTTTGTTGAAGTTTGACAGCCACTTCGCAGACAAAATACGTGACAATTTTTGCAGAGAATGAAAATCTGACGTAGTTTTGTGTTCTGGTGTCGTGGAACATTGCGGGTAAACGTTATTTTGTTAACAGGATTAAAGCAAAAAGTAAAACAGGTTATTTCCGACCCATTGCTAAAGATAATCTTTCGTCTATCACTGAACACACAACAAAACAGAACACCCACAGATAAGCCATTGTCTCATTGTAGGCTCATTCCGCTTGTTTGTTTTTTTTTTCACTGATTTACTTGATTTTATCTTTATGGTTTTTGTGCATAGTTTTCGTCCTTTTCGAAATAATCCACTCTGCATTTGGCTGGAACTTGAGCGTTACTGATGCCAAAGTGAGTGCCAATGCGCTATGAAAAAGGTGATCAATTCTGTTAAAGAGCTGGCGTCCAGTTCACCCGCGATTCTATCCGCCCGTTAAACGATCGTATATAAAAATAGGTGTTCTTTTATGCCTACTAAATTTTAAGCCCTCTAGGTTGAAACCCATTTTATTGGTAAGCCGCAGAACACAACTCCTTCCTGCGTTGCCTTTTTAAACGAAATATTAAACTACGGATCCAGTTGCGTTAAATTAACCAAGTTGGCCATCACTCCACGCTTTCAAGCAACAAAAAGTTTTAGCGAGCCACAAAATAGAATTATAATCTTCTTACTGAAACCAAAGTAGATCTGCAGCGTGGTAAAGTGGTATTGAAAATACACGGTCAATCTCATTAAAATTCACTGGCAAATTAATACGAAAATAGCATAAAAAATTGACAGAAATTTCCGTTCTTAGAAATAACTACACTTAATTCCTAGCTGGACACCTGTTAATTTTCTACTGTCATTTTCTATTGTTATACTGATATTTTTACCGCGTTTTAAATAAAGATTTCATTCAATTAGAACTTAAAATTAAAAAAAAAACATAATTGATTTAATAACACATTGCCAATTCAAAACGTAGATTCTGCACGATTCGTAAGAATCCTGTATTTGAAATACCATGTATATCTCATTTCCTCCTGCTTTGCAAATTTGATCAATTTAAAGTGTTCTAAGACAGCTTTACACTTAATCCAATTAACTGAAAAAAAAACTTTCTCCTTTGTCGGTGAAGATTGTGCTTAGCTTCTTATCAAGCTTCCAAGCATTTCTTCTTTCAAGCGAATTTAGAGTTTACATATTAGCAGTTACTTATCTCTCTTTCGAGTTTTTAACTGATGTGTTTTGCTGCGCTCAATTACTTTTCCTGACATCAGCGGAATAAGAAATATTTTGGGGTTAGTTCAAAGTTGTCCTCTCGTATTGACTATTGACAAATCATATGTTACATGAGCATTCCAATTGTGTTCACTAAATTTTTGTACAGACACTCGAAGATCTACGAAAATCCCAGGGGAAAGTCCGGAAGGTTTTGCCACATCCCCCTCGGCTAGAGATGGTTGACGTTGTGTAAGAAACAGGAACTAATTCTCTAAAGCAGCGTTTTCGCTAGAGATCTTAAAAGAAGTCGACCCTAACTGCATAATTCTAATCCCAAAGCTAAAGCCGATTTGCTTATACATGCACTGTGAAATGTAAAAGAGCGGTTGGTATTTTAAAAGAAGGAAGGGGATAAGGTCTAGAAGTCCCATATCCCTAAGCCACCCTTTAACCCAGGGGTATAGACAGTTTTCCTAGTCTGAGAAACAGAGTGCAGTTGGTATTTACAACGGGGTGGGTGTTCCCTTACCCAATGAGGCCCTACCCCAGGGCTAATTCGGTAGAATCATTCAAGAATTAAAAAAATAACTTTTGGCTTTTCTTCTAGGTGCGGGCCACTCTTTTGGGCAGTGAAGGAAGTCAAGACTGGGGCTTTGTTGATCCGATCGACGCTGAACTAAGTAGCTTCAAAATTGACGTGATCAAAGAAGAAGACGAAGATGGAAACGATACATTAAACAGCGAGAAAACGAACGGCGACAAATGCGAAAAAGACAGCGGTGTCGGAAGAACCGACGAGAGTACGAAAAATGACGAAAGCTCTGGACCCGACGTCGCAGATGAAGCTCGGCCGTCGCAAAACACTCGTAAAAATTCACAGGAAAACGGCGACAAACGCTGTGGAAAGGACGATTCAGTCACGCGCGAACGAAAGGGCTCCACGCGTGGAATGGAGGACAGGGCGTTTTCTCCCATACGGTCGGGAGAAAATAACTCTGGGAAATCTCGGGACAGTTCAACACCGGGTGAGAAAGACTCTAGTCGAAATCATAAGGAACGCTCACCGGAAAATGGTCGCACACGTCGCCATAGCAGTGGATCTCCAACTAAAGGTAGTCTTTCGCCTACGCACAATGGCGGATCGCCTCCAAGAAAGGATAGAGACAAGGAAAGGAATAAAGAACGGAAAAAGAACAGAGATTCACACAAAGATAACCATGAATCTCGCGGCGAACGAGATCGCAGTCGACACTCCGATCAGAAACGTAACAGTAAACTTGGCAACGTAAGCAGGACAATTCGTGCGTCTTACATAAGAGCCATGAACAAGGACTCGACTCAGCACATCAATTTGATTGGCGATCCGGATTGTTTCGGAGGAAAGGGTGACCATCACGATCATCGTAGCAAACAGAAGTCAAATCTCAGTGACAATCAATCCTTAAACGGATCTCAACAAAACATTGAATGGAAAGTTCGAATGTCCAAGGACGGTAGTCAAATTTTTGTCCGCAAAAGGCCTGCCACTGCAGCGAGGCAGGCAAGAAATAAACTCCTACGCGACAGGGCGCAAAAAATTACCGACGAACGTAAGGGCATGACAACTGATGATGACACGCAAACCGTTTATCAAGGCCGCTATTGGCCGAGAGAGGACCGGAGACGACACTTAGAACGAGTACGAGAAGCGCGTCGAAAGAAAATCCAAAAACTACAACAGCTGAAAGAATCCGAGAGCCCGCACACGGGCAGCGGTTCAGAGAGTGGCAAAGGACGCCGGGATATCATCTTTGAGATGAGTCACAGAAAAATGAACAGGAAGCACTTTGATGACTTCACAACAGTTCGAGAATATTTAACTCAACGAAATCACGACGGTACCCCCGTTGGTCCAATTAACGTGACCACTGTGTGAAAAGTGACGATAAAACACTTGTATCGTTGAAGACAATATTTTCCTCGAACATAAGTATTGGCCTCAATGAGGCCAGAAGGTTATCTAATATTTGTTTTATTTGTTTTATGTTACGTACTTATACAATTTCTGTGATAATTGCGACTCGTATATCGTGAAATATCCGACAAGTGTGTGGGGTGTTTCACGCAAAACTAACGAAAAAGCATGGAATTATTATTTTTCGTCCCAAGTTTTTGGCGGGAAATATGGTTCGTGGCGGGAACGAGTTACAGAAAAGTTTTCCTATTCCTTACCGCCAAAAATGCAATGAATTTTCCTCCTTTAGATTGCCTTTAAAAAAAATTCTTTTTTCATGGGATACATTTTTTTTAGTTTTTGCATTTATCCTTTAATGGCAGGAGTAGTGAGTTCTTCAGTTTCTAAGCTGTAATTGAAAATAATTTCTCTTCTTTCTCGTGAGCAAAATGTGGCTTGATTGTTTCGTTGCTTAGGAAACGATAAAACAGCAATGTTTGTTGCTCGTGAAGCCACTAAAAAGATCAAATGTAAGCTAACATAGCTTTTGTGTTGCGAACTTAAGAGTCTTATGGGGAGGGAGGATTATAAATTAGTACACCGTCGTTCTGTTCTAAATTTTAAATTCTTTTATTAAAAATTTTATTTGTTGCAGTTATGGAAAAACGAACAATTCTACTAAAGATTTATTTAACATTTTTCAACATTGCCGCAATCTTCTTCGCAGCCGCTACTTAGACAGTCACGCAACGCTTCTAGAGGGTCGCGTGACGGCCTTGAAGAAAAGCGTCAAGAGAGTACATTGTTCGTTGTTAACATTTGTTGTTTATGTTATGTATGGCTTGTAATTTATTGCCCAAAAGTTAAGCAAAAATTCCCGAATTGTATGTATGTACAAAGTAAATGATGTAGTATTATTATAAGAAACAAATTTAATCAATTTACAGAGCTATCTACGATATTTTTTTTCTGTTTTCAAGCAACGAAGGAAAGAGTGACAGAGAATGGAAAACAAGTTTAACTTCAAACTCCTGTCGTGGAGACTGAAAAGCCTTTATATGTTTGTATATATAATTATTTCCAGTCAACATTTTCTTTTAAAGGTGAAACCTGTGTTTCAACTTGTAAGCTGACCGTCATTGTGAACAACGGTTTTTTTATTCTTTGTCAGTCGTAATTCCTTCAACGTTACACAAATTTAAAACGTGACCAATTTGGTGAAATCGGCGATTGTAAAGCCCCGAACTTAGCAATGCCTGGATTCTTTCGCGCTGATTTCCTTGGGCGAAAATATTAAATAAAATAAATCATGTAAATAAAAATACGTTTTCGCTTTCTAAATGAGCGCGTTTTCAACGAGAAATAGAAACAGATCAATGAATTAAATTGGCTACCATTTAAGTCATTGCAGTTGTAAACAAGTTTGTGTCTCTCTGCCGTTAAGTCCTTTTTTCTCTTACTAACTGATAAGTTTGTTTTTCTCTTAAATATATTAATAACGTCGTGATCTTTAGACGTTGAAGTCCACATTATTTTGGGATGACAATATTCTTTGAAAATGTCATTAAAATTGAAAACCCGATTCGCTTGTGTCTTGTACATGAATGTGTTTTCAGGAAGAAAGAAACCCCTTTTACAGAGACCTTGTTCGCTTTTGTTGTCACATTTTTGTTACATGCTTCCAAGGAAGCTTTTCAGTGGCTTTTCCGTAAGTGCGATATATTTGAAGAATTGGGGGTGCTTGCCATATAAAGCTCACTTCCAGAACACAAAATTATTTGAATGTTCGTGAAACAACACGGAACTTGAAGAAAAGAATCACCCTAGCTTTTTAAATCTTGCCTTCGATGTCACTAAATTAAAACCAATTTTAACAAAGCGTTTCACTCGACGAAAATTTTGATTGCTCTGGGAATACACAATTATATTTTGCCATTAAGTATGATTTATCGCCCGAGGTTATCTTTGTATTGTACTTCATGTCTTATGAAACCAACCTAACTGATGGTATGCTTTCAGCACGATCACCCTTCCACGGTTTCTGGCACCATCTCACGCATGCAGTAAACATGGGAAAATTTCAAAGTTCGATGCCCGATACTGGGTTAACCCTTTGAGCCCTAACTGGACATATATGTCCAGTTAATTGTCGTGCAATTTGTACCACTTGTGACGTCATCAGTTTAAGTGACGCTAAAAATCTCTGATAGTCAGTCGATGCAACGCAAAAAGATCTTGTAAATGATGCCTGAACGACAAAGATCGGATCAAGTGAACCTAAATAACAGCTAAAAAACCACCGAACTTTTACCCCCCAAAACACAGCAAAATCATGGCCTTCCCACCGACTGCTACTTTTGGCCAACTCTTTCCTTTTCAAACGAGCTTTGAGGCCAGACTTTTCTCATCGCCGGAAACCGTGGTCGTATGGCTAACTCGACCGCAATAAGAGAGAACCCAAATGACAACGAAAGCGACGGACTTGTGCGCTAAATCTCAAAGAGCCGCAGACGGTGGGGTTTCTCGCGTACAAAAACTCAAAATTTTAAATTGTGCGCATGCCCCAACTAAAAATGCTAGAAAACGTCCTCAAACCGAAAGAAACGGACACTGTCAATGCTAGAAAGCACTTTTCTCGAGGATTGGGACGAAATTGGGACCACAATAGCCAAAAAAGGCCATTTGCTGCTTAAAAGTGGCATTAATTCGGAGCTTGTCAGTATTCAAAGGGTTAAGAGTGATTGACCTTCAGAGTGTTGTATGAGTTGCGAGGAACAGCTACCCAGCAGAAGGGTTTTTTGGTCAAATATGATTCGCTATGAAGCGAGGAATGGCACTTTAAATTTTTTAAAAAATGCCTCTAAATTTTCCCGCGAATGGTGACTCGGTTTTACAGGCAAATGTATGGAAAAATTACAACCTTAAATGTGGCTTTTCCAACGAGGATTTTTTCCCTCAAACGCAATAAATTCTTTCGCTTGGTTTTGAACTAATAAATGACTTCAGGGTATTGCCCTCCCTGAAGCAAGATGGCGTCTGGAAGGGTCTACTGCAAACAAGTACAAAACTCAGCTGTATTTCGAAAATGAGTTAAGTATGATGCCAAGTCAATGCCTTAAACAAAAAGCGTTGTCTTTCTTATTGTGGATATATTTTTAATAAACTTAGCAGATAAATTAAGGTCAAGCTCTTGACAAGATTAGACAGCAAGTGTTGACGCCTCGCAAAACTACACAAAGCAGCAGCATTTTAACGTCACTAATGGAAACCTGGTGTATAGTTTTCGTGGGGATCTAATTTTTTGTGGTCAAATTTAACCTAAAGAAGGTTTCCGAACCCTTTACTTTATTTCAATGCAAAGATACATTTTTTTCCCACAAACCCACTTTACATATTGCATCCATATAAGCAAATCACTGACTGTTTATGTGCAGGGCTCTTAGGAGGCAGAGGAAAACTTGTTTACTTAATTCATGCTTGCTCAAGTATTACAAAATAAATCAGCCGAGCGACATTTTCGTGTACCTTATTACAGTTTAATGCCCCCGAAAACCATTGCAGCTTCCATTATTACCTGTGCCCGACAGTAGAGGAAAGCTGTGCAAATAATTAATTCGTTCTGAAAACGTCCCCTGGAGAACCCCTGGAGAGTCTACAAGAGTCGTGCCAGTCTCTTGTGATAATCGAGTACAAGAAGGCCTGGGAACAATCATATCAAACATGGCGGACAAAACACCAAGAAACCTACGCATCTTTCGGGGTTTTGTTTTAATATGCTGATCGACTTGATAGCAGAGAATTGCGATGATGAACGCTTTTACCTGTCAGAGGACACTTTCTAGTGGCGATCGGTGCTTTGAAACCCTCGAGTGTAAAAATGTGAAGTTGAAAGAAATATCAAGATGGCTCTTCTAACAAAAGTTACGAAACGTGTTGTGTACGTGAAAAGCGCTGTTTCAGCTCCGCTGAAATTAACTTTAGCTTTTCACAGGACATATCCATCGACGGTGGGAACTCCAGGATCTCACATGCCATTAAAAACCGTTGCAAGCGTGCAGAATCGCACACGTTCCCTTGTTGAAGCTCTTCGAACGGCCAAGAATGAACAGTCACGGTTAATTCGTCTTGAGGAATTCAACGACCACATCCTTCGCTATCAAGGCGTTAGCAGAAGTCAGGCTATAAGAGAGCAAGTGATAAGCACCCTGCTGGAAATTAGAAAGAGGGGAAATAAGGAAGTCCGTAAAGAGAGTCAGAAAGCTTTGGCTCTATTGGGGTGGGCGGATCCCGTCAAGGGGAGAGGGATCAAAGTGTTGTCCATTGATGGCGGCGGGTCCAGGTAAATGCAAGCAATGTGGGTCATGTCTAAAACACAAAATGGTGAAATGGAACAACGGTTAGCCTTATTAGCACTCAGCACTCATCGATGGTGGATAGTTTTCAATAGTTGTGAAGGTTAAGAATTTATGATTGATCATCGCAGTTATACTTATAGTTGTAAAGGTTAACCTTTACAGAAACCCATATCTGACATTGACTCTTGCACAGTGTAATGTTGTCTTTTGGCCATTTTGTATTTTTAACACTCCCTGTAATATGCTCTTATTGACTAAATAGTAGGGCTGAATGAGAAATATCTAGCTTGAGGTCATGGTATAAATAAGGAGAAGCATCCATGTAGGTTAAACATGCAGGTCAAACTTATTCAGTAAATATGAGATGCGGTGGCCTAGCAGTGTGTATGCTGGCAGACTGCTGACAGACTGCGGACAGTAGGGGTAACATGTAGACTCCCAACGTCAGACACTTTTAGTATACAATGCATATCGTGTTACTTCCATTGGTGAGTGTTTACCTTAAAGAGGATTATCCAGGATAATTGGAGTAGAAGGCTACAGTCTGGTTAGCTTGAATATCACTCAGGTTAGCCTGAAAATCACTCCGATTAGCCTGAATAAACCTCCGCTTAGACTGTTAACAGTTTATAGCTTCCAATAATTTTTATGGAAATGGTAACATGCATTTGACTCCTAGCCTGTAGAAGGCATCTTAACCTCTTACTAACTGAGTGGGAGGACTATACTGGGGAATATCGACCCAAGGTTCTTTACAGATTGGGCCAAGTGCAGCAAGGTGTGCACAGAGACAAACAAGGCCCAATATTCCTCAGTACAGCTTGAGTAAGCTATTCTAGTTAAATGGCACTTAAGTTGTAGTTGTTGCCCCCACAGGGTTTTGGCCCAGAGGCCAAAACCCGAGGAGGCACCCTAGGAGTCCCCACGTGTATACATACAAGAACAAAGAATATTTGTTGAAAA
>OMLO01001750.1_pt1 | contig 17035 bp, 18 predicted proteins | sample 1674811 | NCBI WGS metagenome assembly OMLO01 (sample SAMN06265003, study PRJEB25207) | coral metagenome | isolation source: Coral host | place: Mexico:La Bocana,Puerto Morelos, Mexico | collected 2008-11-13 | reverse complement strand
TTGCTTGCCAGTATGTTTGGGGTGTCAATTACAAACCCTTCTCCACAGGCCAATTCTTCAGTGAAAAGCAAGAGGCCATGCAATACTTCTTGACAGTGCATTCATGTGAAACTTGACTCTGCTATCATTCATTTTGCTATTAATTACATGTGTTTTCAATCCTTTTAAAGTATTGGCTCTAAGACTGTGACTAGGTAGGTGGGTTTGCCAATTTGTTGCTTCTTGTTTTTTCCATAATACAGTAGATTTCCTGAATACAGTTAAGTTAAAACTGTTTTTGAGTCACTTGAGAAAACAAACCTTGACCCCACAGAAAGGAATCATTACTGTTCAAGAAGTACGTGGACCGGATAGCGAATGACTTCAAGATGCCTTGCAGAACTCACTCGGAAAAGGCAGCTGTGTTTGATCGTGTGATGAATATGACTTCTTGGAATAACAAAGCTTGTTGCCCAAAAACATCCCGATGGTTTAGCTGGGTTGAAGCGTCACATGAACAGTTGGGTGAAGTCTGGGCAAGTAAAATGATTCTGGAAGCCTACTTGATACACCAGGGTTTGGATGATGACGATCATGATGATGATGCTGCTGAACATTATGCAAACCCCTCTGACTCAGAAGTCAATCTCAAGAAATTGCGAGAAGCTGGAAATGGAGGGCTGCAATTGGTCTACAAGTGCTTGACTTATCGTGTCTGGGAGGATGCTTCAATTATTTCACGTGTGGGGCAAGTGCTGTGGATTTGTTACACGGAACACCTGCTTCATGTGAAATCTGCTTCTGACCAAGTTGCTTACTCAGTGTCTATGGCGCAAGGCTGGATGAAGTGTGGAGAGCTACAAGGCCTGGCTCAACTACTTTCTGGAGGTTTAGCGGACCTTTTTGAGTGGTGCATTGATGAAGGTGAAGCAGCCCAAAAGGCCCTGTCATATGTTGTTCATTTGATGGGCAACAGGGCTTCCAGTCTCTCAAAGCATGGGGCCCCCCCTCATTGCTATGCCAATGTGCTTGAGTCACAGGGTGCTCTACATGGTAGAGATGTGAAACGAATGAAATGGGATTGGAAATCTCTAGTTTCACTTGAGCTTTCTGGTATTGATGATGGAGGGCTGGCTGAGGACCTGCGAATTTGCATTGATGCTCCTACAAGGATCATGCTGCAATGCTTTGAGATGGCGGACTGGTGCCAATCACATGATCATAATCAGGTGGACTTGGAGCCAGCTCTTGACATCCTCAAGTGCATCATCCAAAAGCCTCCTGACACCGAGGCCGTGGAGGACTTGCACCAACGTCTACGAATGAAGACAAAAGATAGGGCAAATGAGAAGATTACTCCTACTTGTTGCCAACATGTGGTGAACACAAGTAATGTCATTGATTCCCGTCGTGTGGGCCATCCTGCTGCAATCAACCGATGCTCATTTTTAAATTTTTTCAAGAAGACAAAGTCAAGTGACTTTGGTAAGAAGTTGATGCTTAGCAAGAAGCACAAGCTTCCTAAAATGTTTGGCCGCATCATGTCCTCGAAGGGTAGTTGGACTTCTGTCACTGAAGAGAGTCTTGTTCGGTCATATGCTGCTTGGGCTTGCTTCCGCCATTACACGTCACAGTCTTTGCAGAACCAGGGGATTCAATTGAAGGAGACCTTACTTGATATTCAGCAGACTTTTGTTGTTTAAGTACTTTCCTCTTTGTAAAGAATATGGTTTTGAATTCATTTTGTTTGTCATGTCCCCCACACCATTGTTCATATTTTCTTTTGCCTTAAGATAGAAGCACATGTAGCACTTCGTTGCAGTAAAGGATGGTCATTTGACAAGCTTGTGCCAGAGAATGATGATTTTGGAGAAGGTGTTTGAAAACAAGCCAATGATTGTTTTGCATGAACATCTTTGGTCTGCAATCACTTGGCCTTTGATCACCACACCAGGACCAGGACGGTCAACTTATTTCTCTCTGGACCCCGACGGGCAGGCTGAGTGGTTCACATTGTTTGATCCAAGCAGCTATCAGGTTGTACCTGCTGTGCCAGTGATGAGTGAGGGGTGGCTCTGTTTGGAATCATCTGCAGCCTCACAACCTTTTCTTGAATATGTGATTCGCCGCTATTCATGTGACCTGTCTTTCTTTCAATTGTGTGCTGCTGCAAGTTATCTCCAGTGTGTTGAGGGCAATGTCATTCGCAAGTCACCTAAGCAATTGCTCATCTCTTTGGCCAAACACTTGAACTTGAACCCTAACTCGATTCCACACAAAGGTTCTCAAGTGATGTCACTGATCTGAAGTTGGTTTAGGATGTCTTGGAGAACATGGATGGCGATGAACGGCGCAATTACAAATCGTTGAGAGACAAAGTCGCATCATGTGAGCATATGCTCAAGAAAAAACAATGGATGCACTGGTACCAGGAGAAGGTCCAAGAGAAGAAGGTTCTTGGTTGTTGCATAAGTGAACTTTGTTTTTTTGTTGGCTTGTAAAGCAATTGTTCTGGCTCATGGTGAATCAAAATTTGCTGATGTTCATGTGTCATGCAACCCTGAAAGGCCAAGAAGGCGAAAGCCAAAGCCAAGAGCAAAGGAAAGGCGAAGGCAAAAGCGAAAGGGCGCCCAAAGGCCAAACCAAAGTCCAATAAGAGGAGGAGGCGACCATCAAGTGATGATGATCAGGAAGGTGATGGCGATGAGAATGATGAAGACCATGATGGCGATGAAGGTCCAGGACGTGGAGAGTATGATGAGGCAGCTGGTCCTACTGAGCATCAAGTGGTGGCCCTGAACTCTGGTGAGACGCAAGGTGATCACCAAGATGTTTCTGGCTTGGGTGAAGAGGTTGTGATGGAGGATATCAGTCATGTGGAACCAGCCTTCAAGAAGTCATGGCATCCTTGTCCTCTACTCCTTCACATGATGTCTCAGGTGATACACTCCTTCCTGTCCCAGAGCTTGCAGAGCCTCATGTGCCTCCAGAGTCTGCCCCTGCTTCAAGTTCTTCACGTGTTGTTGGACCAAGGGTGCACCAAAGTCCTCTTGAGATTTTGGAAGAGCTGCTTCCTTCACGTGATTTTTCCCTGACTTTAGATGAAAATGCGTGGCGGTTCAGGGTGGAACGCAGAGTGAAGGGTCAAGTGTTCGAGCATCCTTATCAAAACAAGACCTTTAGCAGAGCATTCCAAGAGAAATGGGCTCTGGTCAAGAAAAAGGCTCCAATGCTCTCACGTGAGGTGCAAGAGCCTGGCCATATCTCACGTGAAGTGCTGGTGGCCTTGAAGGTCAAAAAGATGGACAGTCTTTCCGCGAAGAAGACCTATTCATCATCATCCAAGAAATGATGACCAGGTCATGTGTCATGTGACTACTTTCAGTGAAGAGCCTGCCATGCTACTGCAGTCATGTGCCCGTGTGACTCATGTGTGGTAAGTTTTCCTACAGCAGTCATGTGCGGTAAGTTTCATGTCCATCTCAATATCAATGGTGTGCCCTGCGTCATGTGAAAAAAGTTGCAGCCTGAGTGTCTTCACAGCAAGCTAGCCACCTTTCCTTCATATGTTGTTTCTTGTATGGCTGTTCTTTCGCACTGACTTTTGGAAAAAGCTGAATCTCTTGTTTGGAAAATTGCGCAAACATTCATTGGAAAGTGCCTTGAAGCAACAGCAAAGGAGTTCTCATCATCACAGGTCAGCCACTCAAACGCCAAACCAGGTGCAAATTTGTCCCTAGCTAGAATCAGGAATCAGGAAAGAACATGGATAGCAGTTTTTGAGACCACAAATAAATGGCAGCACAAGAACACATGGCACTCACACTGGATTTTAAGCCAGGGATGTATTAGTCAGCATTATGGTCCTAGTCATGTCATGTGGCCCTTTCTGAATTATAGTATCTTTGCAATGCAAAATATGTTTTGGACAATCGACCTTTCTACTCAATTATTTTGCCAGCTGGCTGATCCTCATTTGTTGTGAGCCATGCCTTCTTCGAAGAAGACGATTGGTGCTCCACACTTGATGCTGCCAGTGATGGTGGCATCATCCATGATGCAAGTCATGTGGTCTTCTACGCCTGCTACCAACAGTGACAAAAAGACGAAGAAGAAGGAGAAAAAGAAGCAGGAGAAGAAGCCAAGCCTTGTGATCAAGGGCAACATCAAATGCAGCAATCCTTCGATGTGGACCACACCTCATGTGCAGCCTTTGTCTTATGTGTCAGATCAGCCGCCAAGTTTAGCCCAGCAAGTGGACCAGAAACTTCAGTCAATTGAGAATCAATTTGCAATAGCTTCTGGTTACTCTCTTACAAGTTTCCCATCGACATCCACATTTAGGAGGCATTGGGTTTGCAAATCAAGGGAATATTCTGCAGTCGTTTTCAAAATTCATAAGTCATTTTCCATTGTTTTTGTTAACCATTGTAAACATATGTGAACCAAAGGAATGTTATTTCCTGGCTGCCCCCACACTGCACGCAGGTGCCATGGGCAATCTTCATTTGAGAGTGCAATGGGCAAACTTCGAGGGTTTCTTGATTTTGACAGGTTGCATTTCAAGAGCCGTGCAACGTCTTTCTGGTTACCAGTGCTCAAGATGGCCCTTCCAGAGTTGAATCACTTGACTTTGGATGATATTTTGAGCTGCTTGGTGCACAGGGCCATTGCCAACATGGAGGTTGCGCAAAAGATGGTCATGCGAATCGCAAGAATGATCACTTTGGCAATGATCACGTGGAGCTCTTTGATGCGGTTGAGTTTGCATGTGGGGTTGGCAACTTGACCAGGGGCTTCATCAGTGAGGGCTTTAAGTGTTGTGCCTTGGATTTGATCCATTCTGATGACCACAATTGTCTTTGCTCACGTGGCCTTCGCTTGTGGATTCAAGCACTCAGCAGCTGCAACCCGAGAGCCTTGCACTGGTGGGGCACCAAGTGCAGCTCATTTGTGAGCATATGTGTTTCAGTGTCCAAAAGGTCACCGGAGAATTTGTACTATGGCGACACATCACGTGACTTTGTGATGGAAGGGAACTCATTGTTGATGATCACAGCTTTGCTCATGTGTCTTTCATGTGCACTTGGTCATTATGTCGCTCTTGAGCAGCCTTGAGTTCATGTATGCCTCTTCACCCCCACCTCAACCACCAAGCAGGCTGCAGCTAGCAAGACTGCCAATAACAGGAAGTAGGTAAGCACAAAGACATGGCATCATGGCATCATGGCATCGCATGCAACACATGAAAAAGGCATGGGATGCAAGAGAGATAGACTTTGTACTGTCGCTACGCGCAGAACAGAACCACGAAAATGAAAATTTTGCAAAAACGGCAACGCCACGCTTGCAAGGCCACTATCCTGCCTCTATTTACCTGCATACCTGTTCATGAGCGAGCAACAGTATGCAGATTGTCGCGCAATTGCTGCCATAGCATCCAGCTACACACCATTTTGTCACTAGCAATCACTAGCGACAACTTCAAAATGCAAAAACCTGGACACGCTACCCTGCTTCACATTGCAGCCCAGAAGGGCTCAACATGTGAAGGGAGCCAGCAAACCAACAAGTGTCGAAGACCCACAATTAAGAGGCCAACAGGAAGAAGTGCTCATGGGCTGGAGATCCAATGCGCCGTAGATTTTCAAGTATATATCTTCACTGAAGGAATTTTTCCTTTGCAGCAATTGAACCTTTTGAGAGCGGGAATAAGCGCAGGTCACACAATTTAGTCGTAGGCAAGTTGGTTAAATTTGAATTCGGCAATTGCGTACAGCCACGAAAAATTCTGTGCGCAGACGGAGAAACAAAAGCATGACAGTTCAAAAGTTTCCCTCGAAAAAAATCAAAAAGTAGACATTGTATTTTTGTTTTACATGTTGGTTCGGCGATTTTCTTCCACCTGCTCTCCAACACAAGCAGCTACATGGAACTGAGACTTTCTTCGGACTTAAGCACCTCACAACACAACTGGCCATTTGTCATCGAAAACATTATCTGCATAGGGCTCTGCGCTAAAGGCGTCGCTGGTAGCCCCTGCAATCCACCCCGCAGCATTGATGCCCCGCGACAAGCCAGAGCAGAAAAATGCAGAGTTAGTGGTGAATTGCGCTGTTGCTGAAACTGTAAAATACGCGAAGCGCGTACATCCAGGAGTGTTGCTGCAGATTGCAGCAGCATCACTTACAGTGTCAACCACACGCTTTCCCAGGACTTCTTCTTTCTCGCAAATCTCTTGCCGGTTTAAAATCACGTGGAAAGAGTTCTCGCCCAGCAGCAAAGCAGTTTTTCGGACACCGACAAAGCATGTTGCTGTGAAAGGACTGACCTTACACACACACACACACAAAACATGTAGGAAAAGGTCTAGGCTTTGCGCAAGGAGCCTGAAAGTCTGGAGCAGATCCGCTGCACAGCCTACTCTGCCCGCTGGCCGCATCCCACACAAAGTACAAACAAGCCGCGTCCTACAACAGACTGAGTCAGACGGGTTCCACCAGGCGTTCTATTGGCAATAAATGTGAAATAGCCTCCAAGCATTGTTGCCGCGCAATTGGTAAGTCTTTTGCCTTGCGCGGTTCCCCATCACAAGTTGCATTCAATCCCGGGACTGGCCAAAACACGCAACAGTTGCGGGCGCAAAGGAAGGAGGCAGACCATGCTTACGGTCCAAATAATCCGCACTGTGAGCCGAAGCAACAGCAACAATTACATTGGGCAGCTCACAAGCAACAAGAATAGCAAGGAAGAAACTGCTCATGAGTCCCTTCACCTTGGGCTGGCTGGGTCACGCGCACCAAAACAACAACTGACAGGCGCCAGCAACAGACATCACTGTAGTCCTCACACAGAAATAGAAATTGAGAAATTGTAAAACTTTGGAACAAGTTGACACAATGCGGGGATGCGGCGGATCAGCATGGCTGACTGCAAACACTTCTAGCGACTTACGGACTCAATCTAGGTAGCTAAGATCTTTTTCGGCTGCGTAGTACCTGATGCTGTTTCACGAAATGGCGAAGCACTTACAAACCAAAGGTTTGAACCCGGTCAACATGGTCCAGGGCAGCAGCAACATCTCCTATCACATAATATTTCAGCTTGCGGTGAGCACAAGCTTCTTCGAAGCGAAGGACCTGAAATGCCTTTGTACGTTCGGCCCATGCGAGAAATGTCTTCAAGAAGTTGTTCAGAGCGCCGCCGAAAAGCAAGAAAGCCTGCCACACAAAGCCATGAAATCAGCTGGGCCTACAAACCGACCCAGCAGTGTGCATCCTTTGGCTCGCATCGCTCCTCGGCCTGCCGGCGTCACATCCTGACCAGAAAGAGACACGTAAGGCAATAAACTTCATCTATCTATAGGAAAATCTTTAGATGTCTTGCTGCGGCTTGAAACTCGTACTGTGCGTTCACAACCTGGAAACTTCAAGTACCTAAAATGGTGCTTGTCATGAAGGACAGACCACATTAGTACTGGCAAGGACGCAGCTTCTTGTACCAGATCAGCTCCGCTGCATGGTTGCACAAGGCTAGCACACAGTACAAATAGGGCCCTCACCAAACCTTTCATGTTGCAACAACAAAAAGCTTTGTGGCTGCCTCTTGAATCAGACAAAGCTAACCCAAGCCACACAAACTCAATCCATCCCATTATAGCACGCGTCAGCACTAACTTGCAGCTCTACATCCTTGAATTCCAGATGGTTTCAAAATGGCAACATTGCAAGGCTAGATAGATTTTTTACAAAGGATGGAAGCTCAGGGCGAGACAAACGTTGAATGCTGAACATCTCTTTTTGTCTAGTCTAGCACGCAGCACCTGCCGGGCACTCGATGCCTTTCAGAAAGTGACGGAAAGCACAACATCAAGCACTTACCAACATGCAGGCAGGACCACTCACACTCAAGGGTCAGCTGTCGCCGTGATCTACACAAAGGCACATGCCTTTGTCTGGTAGATTTGACCGCAAGTTCCAGTCAGAACAACGGGGGCTGAATCCAGCGCATGAAGTAATGTAATCTGCCCAGCTTTTTGAGTTGGCTCGAGCGTGTTCAAGCGGCCCATGGTGAGCAGTAGCACCATGGAAGAGAAGCAACAAAAAGAGCATGGAGACATGGCAATGGAGAAAGCGCAATGGCAAGTTCACCTCACACATCCAAAGCTAGTCAGACAATGTTGATGCAAGTCAAGCGAACCACGCGTAGAGATTTAAAAACTTGGCAAGGCTTCTATTTGAATGCCGTCTTCATTCTATGCAGATTCTCAGTACTGGCTTGGTACTTACACGTGAATTGGGCAAGCCAATAGTCTTGGAACAGGAGGGTAGCAAAATGACAGCTTCAATACAAGGTGAGAAAGAGGTAGAGGTACGTGGTTTAACTGCTTTGATCTGCCAGGTGTCATCCGTACAAGAGAAAAGGGCAAAGGGCAGTGACTCTGACTGAGGGAAGCATGAGCAAAGAAATCGCTGCTAAGTAGGAGTGAAAAGAGTATAGGCGGCTGCTCGTGCGGAGATCGACATGTGTGCAGGTTGGTAATGCCAAGCAATTAGTATAGAGATTGTATTTTTTGATGAACCATTTAGACTTGGATGGCAGGATTCTCGCGTGTACACTGGCCGCACTGATGCCTTCCCGTCCGTTTTCAGTGATAAGCTGCAAGCTTCCCGACACTAGATGGAGACTTGCTTTTGATATCCCAGTGTTTGTCCTTTCATTTGAACGCAGTGGAGGCCTCGAATCCCAAAGAAGCAAGTGGGAAGGAATGGTGTTATGTGGAGCCGCAGGTAGAGCTTAAATGCATTTCTTTCTAGATGTTGACCTTCTTCGATTGGGGATATTGTGGTGTGTTGCAGATTCTTGAGCGTCGCATTGTGCGCTCCACAGTCTCTCTTTCCTTGCCAGCGCGAGGATGGCTTCCGGCTCCCACAGTGCACGTATATTCCCCTTCACGGGAGATGCTGGCAGCAATGGACTAAGCCATGGCTGAGCTTGACCAAGCACAACGTGCGGTGGAAGAAACCTTGATGATGTCAGTCCGAGCCCAGGACATTGATCTTGAGCAACCAAGACGTAAACTTTCCATTTTCGTCAAGATCACTTTAACGGGTCCAGCGATTACGCTTGCAGGACTGCTTTTCTTGGAAGCGTTGATTGAAAGCGACTTGTGACTGGCGCAAGCTATAGCTCATGTGGCACGCACTTTCTCGATGATACCTGCGGCAAGCGTTGAAACATTTGCACGAACACAAATGTCAAGCTCATATTGCTCAGCTGCCAAAGTCGGGGTAAGTGATCTGGAAACTAAGAGGGCTCACTAGTAATAGCACCACCACTTGGAACCGGAACTAAACCGTATACAGGGGCCAAGAGAGAAAGCAAGACTGCCCAAAATGTCGGTACCAGATCTTTCCGCTTCAAGAATGGGCGGCGCGGCCGAAACCATGACCTTACAAACTTTTCCTTGGGTGACAAGCGGACATTACAATCTAACATGCATTTTGGCATTGACACCTCACAGCGCCGGCAATTTTTTGTTCAAGAGTAGAGGCAAACTAGTGGATTGAATTTTCGTCGACATCTGCCTCGTCAACCACTTCTGCGTCATCTCAGCCTGCAACGCGAACAAAATGTCGCCATTCAATGCGCGAGCGAAGAACACGCATGACAAAAGCTTTTGATTGCGATCCGTCGCAAATGCAGCTTTCCTTTCGTAATGCATTCTTGGTCGCCAAAGCCAGGAGATACCTATACTCAGCCTTCTTTCGAAGGCTGTGTGCAAACATTCAATCAGTTTGATTCAAATTCCTCACGTGATTGACAAGCTGTTCACGTCACACGAGAAACTGCATCGTGCGAACATTCGCATCAGGGAGTCGTTTAACGCTCGGCACGCTCGCAATTGAAGCCACCCATTTCTCCACACCGCAGATCAAAATCTAACCTTGACACAAAAGACCCTTGCAAGCATGGCACATGGCAGGGCCCAGTCAACTGAAATAGCGGCGCAATCAAAAAGCGAAGAGCGCCTAAATTCAAGCTAAGCTTGATACAAACCGTTTTCAAGTCAAAGAGCATTTGCAAAAGACCACAACGGTCGCTTCCATCAAAATCGAAACTGAAAATTTTGCAAAAACGGCAATGCCACGCTTGCAACACCACTATCCTGCCTCTATTTACCCTGCATACCTGTTCATGAGCGAGCAACAGTAGGCGGATTGCCACGCAATTGCTGCCATAGCATCCAGCTACACACCATTCTGTCACTAGCAGTCACTAGCGGCTAGCGACAACTTCAAAGTCCAAAAACCTAGAGATGCTACCCTGCTTGACATTGCAGCCGAGAAGGGCTCAACATGTGAAGGGAGCCAGCAAACCAACAAGCGTCGAAGGCCCACAATTAAGAGGCCAACAGGAAGAAGTGTTCATGGGCTGGAGATCCAATGCGCCGTAGATTTTCAAGTATATATCTTCACTGAAGGAAATTTGTCCTTTGCAGCAAGTGAACCTTTTGCGAGCGGGAATAAGCGCAGGTCACACAATTTAGTCGTAGGCAAGTTGGTTAAATTTGAATTAGGCAATTGCGTGCAGCTACGAAAATTCTGTGCGTAGACGGAGAAACAAAAGCATGACAGTTCAAAAGTTTCACTCAAAAAAATCAAAAAGTAGACATTGGATTTTTGTTTTACATGTTGTTTCGGCAATTTTCTTCCACCTGCTCTTCAACACAAGCAGCTACATGGAACTGAGACTTTCTTCGGACTTAAGCACCTCACAACACAACTGGCCATTTGTCATCGAAAACATTATCTGCATAGGGCTCTGCGCTAAAGGCGTCGCTGGTAGCCCCTGCAATCCACCCCGCAGCATTGATGCCCCGCGACAAGCCAGAGCAGAAAAATGCAGAGTTAGTGGTGAATTGCGCTGTTGCTGAAACTGTAAAATACGCGAAGCGCGTACATCCAGGAGTGTTGCTGCAGATTGCAGCAGCATCACTTACAGTGTCAACCACACGCTTTCCCAGGACTTCTTCTTTCTCGCAAATCTCTTGCCGGTTTAAAATCACGTGGAAAGAGTTCTCGCCCAGCAGCAAAGCAGTTTTTCGGACACCGACAAAGCATGTTGCTGTGAAAGGACTGACCTTACACACACACACACACAAAACATGTAGGAAAAGGTCTAGGCTTTGCGCAAGGAGCCTGAAAGTCTGGAGCAGATCCGCTGCACAGCCTACTCTGCCCGCTGGCCGCATCCCACACAAAGTACAAACAAGCCGCGTCCTACAACAGACTGAGTCAGACGGGTTCCACCAGGCGTTCTATTGGCAATAAATGTGAAATAGCCTCCAAGCATTGTTGCCGCGCAATTGGTAAGTCTTTTGCCTTGCGCGGTTCCCCATCACAAGTTGCATTCAATCCCGGGACTGGCCAAAACACGCAACAGTTGCGGGCGCAAAGGAAGGAGGCAGACCATGCTTACGGTCCAAATAATCCGCACTGTGAGCCGAAGCAACAGCAACAATTACATTGGGCAGCTCACAAGCAACAAGAATAGCAAGGAAGAAACTGCTCATGAGTCCCTTCACCTTGGGCTGGCTGGGTCACGCGCACCAAAACAACAACTGACAGGCGCCAGCAACAGACATCACTGTAGTCCTCACACAGAAATAGAAATTGAGAAATTGTAAAACTTTGGAACAAGTTGACACAATGCGGGGATGCGGCGGATCAGCATGGCTGACTGCAAACACTTCTAGCGACTTACGGACTCAATCTAGGTAGCTAAGATCTTTTTCGGCTGCGTAGTACCTGATGCTGTTTCACGAAATGGCGAAGCACTTACAAACCAAAGGTTTGAACCCGGTCAACATGGTCCAGGGCAGCAGCAACATCTCCTATCACATAATATTTCAGCTTGCGGTGAGCACAAGCTTCTTCGAAGCGAAGGACCTGAAATGCCTTTGTACGTTCGGCCCATGCGAGAAATGTCTTCAAGAAGTTGTTCAGAGCGCCGCCGAAAAGCAAGAAAGCCTGCCACACAAAGCCATGAAATCAGCTGGGCCTACAAACCGACCCAGCAGTGTGCATCCTTTGGCTCGCATCGCTCCTCGGCCTGCCGGCGTCACATCCTGACCAGAAAGAGACACGTAAGGCAATAAACTTCATCTATCTATAGGAAAATCTTTAGATGTCTTGCTGCGGCTTGAAACTCGTACTGTGCGTTCACAACCTGGAAACTTCAAGTACCTAAAATGGTGCTTGTCATGAAGGACAGACCACATTAGTACTGGCAAGGACGCAGCTTCTTGTACCAGATCAGCTCCGCTGCATGGTTGCACAAGGCTAGCACACAGTACAAATAGGGCCCTCACCAAACCTTTCATGTTGCAACAACAAAAAGCTTTGTGGCTGCCTCTTGAATCAGACAAAGCTAACCCAAGCCACACAAACTCAATCCATCCCATTATAGCACGCGTCAGCACTAACTTGCAGCTCTACATCCTTGAATTCCAGATGGTTTCAAAATGGCAACATTGCAAGGCTAGATAGATTTTTTACAAAGGATGGAAGCTCAGGGCGAGACAAACGTTGAATGCTGAACATCTCTTTTTGTCTAGTCTAGCACGCAGCACCTGCCGGGCACTCGATGCCTTTCAGAAAGTGACGGAAAGCACAACATCAAGCACTTACCAACATGCAGGCAGGACCACTCACACTCAAGGGTCAGCTGTCGCCGTGATCTACACAAAGGCACATGCCTTTGTCTGGTAGATTTGACCGCAAGTTCCAGTCAGAACAACGGGGGCTGAATCCAGCGCATGAAGTAATGTAATCTGCCCAGCTTTTTGAGTTGGCTCGAGCGTGTTCAAGCGGCCCATGGTGAGCAGTAGCACCATGGAAGAGAAGCAACAAAAAGAGCATGGAGACATGGCAATGGAGAAAGCGCAATGGCAAGTTCACCTCACACATCCAAAGCTAGTCAGACAATGTTGATGCAAGTCAAGCGAACCACGCGTAGAGATTTAAAAACTTGGCAAGGCTTCTATTTGAATGCCGTCTTCATTCTATGCAGATTCTCAGTACTGGCTTGGTACTTACACGTGAATTGGGCAAGCCAATAGTCTTGGAACAGGAGGGTAGCAAAATGACAGCTTCAATACAAGGTGAGAAAGAGGTAGAGGTACGTGGTTTAACTGCTTTGATCTGCCAGGTGTCATCCGTACAAGAGAAAAGGGCAAAGGGCAGTGACTCTGACTGAGGGAAGCATGAGCAAAGAAATCGCTGCTAAGTAGGAGTGAAAAGAGTATAGGCGGCTGCTCGTGCGGAGATCGACATGTGTGCAGGTTGGTAATGCCAAGCAATTAGTATAGAGATTGTATTTTTTGATGAACCATTTAGACTTGGATGGCAGGATTCTCGCGTGTACACTGGCCGCACTGATGCCTTCCCGTCCGTTTTCAGTGATAAGCTGCAAGCTTCCCGACACTAGATGGAGACTTGCTTTTGATATCCCAGTGTTTGTCCTTTCATTTGAACGCAGTGGAGGCCTCGAATCCCAAAGAAGCAAGTGGGAAGGAATGGTGTTATGTGGAGCCGCAGGTAGAGCTTAAATGCATTTCTTTCTAGATGTTGACCTTCTTCGATTGGGGATATTGTGGTGTGTTGCAGATTCTTGAGCGTCGCATTGTGCGCTCCACAGTCTCTCTTTCCTTGCCAGCGCGAGGATGGCTTCCGGCTCCCACAGTGCACGTATATTCCCCTTCACGGGAGATGCTGGCAGCAATGGACTAAGCCATGGCTGAGCTTGACCAAGCACAACGTGCGGTGGAAGAAACCTTGATGATGTCAGTCCGAGCCCAGGACATTGATCTTGAGCAACCAAGACGTAAACTTTCCATTTTCGTCAAGATCACTTTAACGGGTCCAGCGATTACGCTTGCAGGACTGCTTTTCTTGGAAGCGTTGATTGAAAGCGACTTGTGACTGGCGCAAGCTATAGCTCATGTGGCACGCACTTTCTCGATGATACCTGCGGCAAGCGTTGAAACATTTGCACGAACACAAATGTCAAGCTCATATTGCTCAGCTGCCAAAGTCGGGGTAAGTGATCTGGAAACTAAGAGGGCTCACTAGTAATAGCACCACCACTTGGAACCGGAACTAAACCGTATACAGGGGCCAAGAGAGAAAGCAAGACTGCCCAAAATGTCGGTACCAGATCTTTCCGCTTCAAGAATGGGCGGCGCGGCCGAAACCATGACCTTACAAACTTTTCCTTGGGTGACAAGCGGACATTACAATCTAACATGCATTTTGGCATTGACACCTCACAGCGCCGGCAATTTTTTGTTCAAGAGTAGAGGCAAACTAGTGGATTGAATTTTCGTCGACATCTGCCTCGTCAACCACTTCTGCGTCATCTCAGCCTGCAACGCGAACAAAATGTCGCCATTCAATGCGCGAGCGAAGAACACGCATGACAAAAGCTTTTGATTGCGATCCGTCGCAAATGCAGCTTTCCTTTCGTAATGCATTCTTGGTCGCCAAAGCCAGGAGATACCTATACTCAGCCTTCTTTCGAAGGCTGCGTGCAAGCATTCAATCAGTTTGATTCAAATTCCTCACGACAAGCTGTTCACGTCACACGCGCAACTGCATCGTGCGAACATTCGCATCAAGGAGTCGCTCAACGCTCGGCACGCTCGCAATTGAAGCCACCCTTTCTCCACACCACAGATCAAAATCTAACCTTGACACAAAATAAGCTCCCTGCAAGCATGGCACCTGGCTGGGCCCAGTCAACTCAAATAGCGGCACAATCAAAAAGCGAAGACCGCCTAAATTCAAGCTAAGAACCCTCTTTACTGCAGCAGCTCACCACCTTTTTTTACACAATGGTTGCACACATCCCACAGCCCACCCTGCAACTGCAGGGTGGGCAGGGGCCTCCACCTGGGACAGGCACATGGGCCTGAAAACAAAACAAACAAACCTTAGAACTAGAGGGTAAGCCAAATCAATTGGCTGCCACTTATCCAACCCAACCCCTAGCTCACTGGCAGCCACTTGAACTTGAGCAATGCAGTAAACAGGGTTAGAACCGGGATTCTCCCGTTGTCGAGAGGCAGCAAGATCAACAAGTGCAATCATGAACCTTCATAACCGAACCGAATAGTTATCAAACTCAAACAGGCAGGGAAGCTGATGCAAGACACCTACCATGTGAAGGCAATCTCAAGATTCAAGAAAACCCTTCAAGGCACCTAACCACCTTAAGACTGAGACACACAAGACTCGCGCAGCGCAAGCTCATTCTTTTCATGGGGTGGATAGAAACTGGTGACTCCAGCAAAACATTGGCCCTAGGCCAACAAAGAACATCAGCCAAATGCTGACAGATGAGAAATCCTTCTCAACCCCCTCCCCCAAAAGCAGTTGGGTGGGGAAAACAACAAGCTGTTGACACAGCTGACTGCCAGAGCAAATCCCACGCCAGCAGTCAACACACAGAGAAGCTCAAACAAAGCACAATACACATGCATTGAGAGAAGGCTAAAATTACCAGAAAGTAAACGAAACTGAACCAAACAGTACTCAACAACCCCTCAAAACAACTCACGAATCCCTCTTCCTGGCCGGTGGCCATCCCGCATGCTGTAGCCATTCAAATGCCAAGCCCGCCCTACAGCATAGTAACCAACCCTCTTTACTGCAGCAGCTCACCGCCTTTTTTTACACAATGGTTGCACACATCCCACAGCCCACCCTGCAACTGCAGGGTGGGCAGGGGCCTCCACCCAACTGCAAGGTGGGCAACCATTGAGGCACTAATCTTCCCTGCCCTTACATATGTGTGCCAATGGTTCTTCCAAAATGCGTTGAAGGTCAAACTCAACACGCAAAGCTGGATTGAAGCCGGAGCAATCACCCCGGGACAATGCGTCAGCCCAAATGTTTCGAACACCTGCGCAGTGATGCATACCTAAGGCAACGCCATGGCAACTGCAGTAATAGCTAATTGCCTGTCAAGTCCAACACAACGGTGTTTTTAAACGTAAGCCTTTGCGTGAACAAGCAACCACTGCTGAAGTGTCACAGATTTGACGCAACACCAGCATACAATGTACCAAGGGTGCAACACCCCGAAGCCGACCAAGCAGAAGCAGCAGCTGTGCGAGAGCTTTGAATGATGTGATAAAAGACTGCAAACTATTGCTTTGCAACCAGTCTGGTAAAGACTCCTTGTGCAAGGGAATGCTAAACCAAAACACTGTATCTTTCGCTGCCTGCTGGCCAGGGATTTCATCAGGAACTCTGAAATGGGGTCCAGATGAGGGGGGGCCACTTGTGGCTTGGGGTGGGCTCATTTTTTCAATGGCAAAAATTGGCAAAACTTGGCAAATAAAAGAACAACAATACATGTTGAATTAGATATAGTTTAATCAAAACTTTTAACTTAAGAAACCAATCATTCAAAACAAACGAGAAAAAAACATCTCAAGAAACAAAAGTGTTTTTTGAATAAATGAAAACACGTTTAGAATGTTTGTTTTGAATGTGAATTGTTGAATTTATCCTAATACTTAGGCATCAAAAAAACAAGGTCTCATTGCAGTTAAGGGTCCACTTGACTTTCACGTGTTTCATGTTATCTTTCTATTTGTGTTGCAGCATTAAACTGACAATGTCATGTGTCCACAGGCAAGGGGGGGTCAGGGCGGACCAAAAACGTATGTTGAATTCATGTGATTTCTCATCCCAAATCATGTCATGTGTTACAGGCTCCCACTGTCCAGCAGCAAAGTTTTGGGCCCAAAGATTCATTTGAATCAAGTGATTCGAATGGTCAAGATGCCTGACAAAAGGCAAAGGTGGCCCTTTCTTGTTCAGCAATTCCTGAACAAGCCAAGGACCTAGTCAGGCAAGTATTTCATATGATTTTTCTGGATGAATTGTCAAAGCCCGAAGCTTTACTTCTTTGTTTGCAACACATGACATGTTCAGGGTCAATGTGTCTTTGCCCCCATTGCCATTCATGAGGATTCTTCATTTGA
>OMLO01001749.1_pt1 | contig 17035 bp, 11 predicted proteins | sample 1674811 | NCBI WGS metagenome assembly OMLO01 (sample SAMN06265003, study PRJEB25207) | coral metagenome | isolation source: Coral host | place: Mexico:La Bocana,Puerto Morelos, Mexico | collected 2008-11-13 | reverse complement strand
TGGAACCGAAGCTGTGATTGGCTAATTTTGGGAAAGGAATGTTGTTCGGATGTGAGCAGCCGTTTCTTTGGGGGGAGTGTTGCGTGACATCCCAAAAAACGGCTGCGAAGGAGACTACTCAATATGAAGCAGAAAGACAAAATAACAATAACTCAATAGTCTTGCTTCTGTTGCAACCTGTACAGGGTTGAAGAGGGGGCCTGTTCCTGGCTTCTTCCACAATGTTTTCTGCTGCTTTGCTTTCTATAGAAATACAAGTTGCATGGATCAAAATCCGAATATCATCCTCCTGCAACCTTCTTTAAAAATCAAACATAGTCAAACCAGAAAACATAACAGAGTAATCTTCATCTCGGACGTGTTTTGAACACACCTCTGAGTATTTTGTGTGTTCCCAATGAGCACACTTTAATTTTACAAAGTCAACTCACTTCTTTCTTCTTCTGTGCTTCTCTGTGTCAACAGTCCGGTAAAAAAGAAATTCGATGGATGGATATGCCCCTTTCCTTGTTTGGCCTGTTGTTACATCCAAAAACAACGCATTTGTCCCGCATTTTCTTTCTTCCAACTGAAGGAAAGACTGTCCCAAACAACAAAGCGAAAAAATGGCCTGGAATGATGTCACAAATTGCATTATACCCAGACTTTTTTAAGTGATTCTGCTGTTCAGTTGTGGCATTTTTCCCAGTTTCATACAAAGATTTTAATAAGCGAAAAACATTTTGGGGGTTATACATGTTGTAGTTAAAAATTAAATTCAGGTAAAAATTAAATTCCTTTGTCTTGTAACTCTAATTATTCATAATCAATGAATAGTTAGGGTTAGAAGACAAAGGAAATTGAGAATAAAACTAGGTTAAGGTATCAGCCAACCCAAAATTGACCGTTTTGCATAATTTTGGATTTTTATATGGTTTGATAAATATTAGAAATAGCTTTCGTTTAAGGGAAGTTATTGAACGAAAACAATTCTGCCATCCTAATTATTCTAATTAGCTGCTGACAACTCTTGTCATCCCGCTCTCAAATAAAAAGAAGTCACATGACAGCTATTAAAGCACATGTGTGTTTGTGTTTCACTAAACTCACGCAATTCGCAACCTTGGAAGCTCTCAAAGCTCTCATGTTGTGAAATCTATGAATGTCTTCGAAAAAGAAACAAAAATCGTGTCCCTTTTCTTCGTCAAAGCCAAGACCAAAGAAAGGGAAGAAAGATGTTTCTTTTTTTTATTGTGTAATCTGTAATTGTTTCTTATAAGCCCATAAAACAACAGTTGCGAGTTCAAAAACCTTCTGTTTGCATCGTTGCTGATGTCCGCCGGTGGCAGACGTTGCTATCGATCGCTTTCTTGTCCTTGGCATCTTTACAAACCTAGCTATAATTAAAAGATAAGTCATCAAGATGTTTTCATTGCTACATGTTATCTGAACTATTTGAGAAGTCAGTCAAATGATTTGGCGTTTACTAACCGCAAGGAATAAATTGTTGGACCGGTCTTGGAAGCGGCATTTTCTAAACAAGATAGTTTCCAATTGCTGCGAAAATTCTTCTGTTTCTTGTTACCTGTCAAACTACTATTGTTCAAGAAAACTGATACTTTCTTTTATCGATTAACACTTTATTTAATTGATGCCTAGGTGTCGCTAATCTCATTACGGTTGAAATTCTATTTTTCCTTCTTTCTCGATACAAAAATTTGGGCAAGTTGTGCATGCATTTTGAACTCCAGGTTGCCAGCCCCTGGACCAAGTTGGCTGAAATTTGGCCAAACTGTTGTCAGATAGCTTACCTACAAAACTGTGTCTGCAAATTTTAATTCTTTTCATTTCAAAGTTATAGCCTATTTTCCAGTGGTGAAGGCAATAATTTCTCATCCCCGAATATATTTGCTTGTAAAAATAAAACGAATGCACATTCCAGAAATTTGAGATACAGGTTTTTTAGGCAAACGTGTGAAGAAATGAAAGCCATATTAATCGTTTTCTTCCGTTTGTTTTTGGTGAGCGTGGAGCTTAATGAATGAAAACACTTAGCTTTGCAAAAACCTCCTCATTTTTTTAGCGCATTAAAGTTTTATACTTTTTAAAGGGAATGAGCTGTAATTATGATTATTCGGCTTTCAGAAAATATACGGTTTATGGGGGTTTGTGTTGAAACAAGGTACGCAAAACCGATCCGTGCGGAGACGGCCCCGGTGGGTTGGCTGATACCTTAAAATGTTTTTTACCCGAATTTAATTTTTAACTACAACATACATGTAGGCACTTTAAGGAGTAGATACCACTCTTAATTTGAGAACTGAGCATGTCTACCTTCTCAACAGCAACAATTTTGTTGGCCAGTTGTTCAATTACTATTAATAATTATTATACTTGTTATTATTATTTTGTCTCAGGGAGGTGACCTGGATGATAAAATCAAGGCTTGGAAAAAAGCTGGGAAGAGATTTGATGAGTCATTAATTTTGGCCTGGTTTATACAGTTAGTGTTGGCTGTCAAATTCATGCATGAAAAGTAAGTGTTACTTGTGATTGTCACATTACATATAAATCAAATATACTTCAACTAGATCAATGTCAATGTTATATCAAATGTAGTTAAATTGTGGTCATATATAACCTAGATACATAACCTGATGCAAAAAACTTTTCTGGGAATGCAAAAGTATGTTTTGATATATGTATGTGTGGAACTCTTCTCCAAACTTTTCTACTAGACTATTTACCGGTATATATTTATTGTTTATTAATGCCTGATTCTTTTTCTCTTTCTCCAGTGTTAACAATATTGTTTTCTCAACCTATGCTCTTTGAGAATCAATTTTAATGTTGATTCTGAGAATACATTGTGGTCATGTTATTTCTATTTTGTTTTCAAGTCTGAAATTGTGAATCCTATAAATTATTTGATGGACAGTTTTCACAATGCAGACCCCAATTTAAGAATCACTCGTATCAGAAGTAAAAAGATGCAGATTCAGATAGTGAATGATGTGAGAACGAAAACTTTTGTCCTCATTCCTGGGTATGAGCTGGCATTTGAATGGGTTTTATTGCAATTTAAAAATTTCTCACTAATAATTTGGGAAGTTTTTTACACCAAAAAGTAAAAATGTTGTATGTTTTTAATTTTCAGGAGAGTTCTACACAGAGACTTAAAGACAAGGTACTTCACTGCATCTAAAATTAGAAACTTGTGGTAGGGTGGGGGCAATTTAACACCAGAAACAAACACTGCTAGGAAAAACTCATGTTTTTACCTTTTCCCCTACATTAGGATCAAAATTAGATGATAGAATAAATGTGAAGTAAACATGACAAACTAAATCCTTTCAACTTGTCTTTTTTTTCCTTGTGTGTAACTAACTGGGACCATGAAGGTTATAGCCAATACGGTGACCAGATCATTGTCCCTGTTAGAAAAAGGTTTTCAAGATTCACCATCAAAAATGGTCATTGTGATTTTTTTCTGTTTCAGAAATATTTTCCTCAAGAATAACTTGATTAAATTAGGTGGGTACATAGCAGTTCTTGCAATAAACTTATTAGATATTTCACACATGATCTAGGATCAATATTTGTTCTGCGCAACCGAGCTCGAATCATGCTGAACAACCTCTAAATCCTTTCTGACCTCTATTAGTGATCAATGTCGGTGAGTCCTGTTCAATTTGTTGAAATAAGCTCGAAAATAATCGAGTACGATATTGAATAATCTTGCTCAGTAGACAAATCACCAATTGACCTTGATTACACTTGAGCTCGATGAGAATGCGGGACCACTGTATTCCGGGGCTACATCTCTAATCTAGCTCAGTTTTTAGTCTGTCGAGCTTGGTTCGGTCTTATTCTGTCCCCATAATTTGTATGTTGTAAACTATATTGTCAGGAAGCCCCTGGCTTTTATGTAGGATCCCTTGTCATTACAAGTTCTAGTGTATTGTGTAATTATTATTATTTTTTATTTCTGGTTAATGGCAAAAATGAATGAATGAATGAATAAATGAACGAACAATGAAAAGATGCGTGGTTGACATTTAAAAGTGGTAAAACAAATCTCGCTTTATTCCCAAAAGCAATATCGTCTCGAATGGTAAAATCAATTCTGAAAGAGAAGTTTCACAAACCATTTCGTGATACCTTACTGTTACTTATTTCAAGTGAACTTAATTTTGCCAATTTTGCAGGAATAAAATTTTGCGATTTGGCCATTAAAAAAATGTTAAAAGAAACTAAATTTCGTGAAATACCGATCTGTATTAACAAACTGTTAGTCTTGGAGTTTGCACAACTGATTTCACTTTACGTAGCATTAGTTTCCAGTGTCAGTGAACAAAACTGCAGCCTCCGGAATTCAGTGGCCCCGCATTCTCATCGAGCTCAAATATAATCAAGGTTGATTTGTGATTTGACTATCGAGCACGAATATTCAACATGGTGCTCGATATTTCGGAGGCTTATTACAACAAATCAAACACGACCAACCGACGTTGATCAGTAATGGAGGTCGGATAGGATTTCGAGGTCGATTGGCATGATTCATGCTCATTTGCCCAGAAACAAATATTGATCCATAGTCTGTTGTATTTTTGTACTTTAATGATTATGCTCTTTTTTCCACTACATGAATATACAGCAAATTATAACTTACCTACAGCATTGTGCAAAAGTAATGCAAACAAAATTTGTTGGAGTTCGTCCTTTTTTCTCATGAATTTTCCATGAAAAGGTGTCAAATTTGCGGAAGATATTTTGTAGCGTTGTACGTGAAAAATCTTTCTCAAAAATTGGAGGTAGCGAAATTCGAAGTAACAAATTTTCGAGGTAACCAAACAAAAATTCATCATAGTGAAATTCGAAGCAACATGAGCGGCTGTGAATGATGTTGCAGAGCAAGCGTATGCAAATAAACTAAACTCATATCAAAAATAGATTCAATGAAAGGACAGTTTAATTGGCTATTTCCAGCCAAAGAAAGTGATTGCTTCACCCCCCAAACACAGACTCTCAAACCTTGTTTTAGGAACTTTGATTTTCAAGTCCACTTATCGTTCAATAGAAAAGGGCATGCACCAGTTTACATGCAGGTCCAGTCTGTCAACAATGTTTATGCATGCCCACTAATCCCAAAACAAACAACGCAGAGATAAGACAGAACTTTTGTAGACAAATGTTTCATTTGTCTCAAACTCTCAGTGTCAAGGAAAACAAGCCCCCAATCCTCAACAACCAATGTATTGTGTATTTATTTCAATGTGATTTATGTGATGGAAATTATGTTGAGTTCACTGCCTGACACTTACATCAATACAACACATTTTAATTATTATTATTTATTTATTATTTAATTAACTCGCTTTTTTGTATCCTAAAAGACTTTTAGTGTTTAACTTTTTGATCAATAATGAAAATCAAAGTCATGATCTTTAATTTTGTTTTGTCAGGTGATTTTGGCATTTCAAGAATTTTGATGGGTACATCAGATATGGCGACAACATTCACTGGTACACCATACTACATGAGTCCTGAAGTGCTAAAACATGAAGGATACAAATACAAGTCTGACATATGGTAAGACACATGATATCTATATTGTTATTGTATGTTTCTATCAGGTAAGTCTGCATTAGGCCAAGTGACCCACAGTTCACCCTAGTTCACCACAGCATTACCCCCAGTATATTAAATTCATACAACAGGGTAGAGAGAGGCACAGCTTCCAGTACCCTCAAAGAATTAGATTTTGATGGGTAACCCTTCATAATCTTTTGATGATATTTTATATCATGATATTTAAAAAACTAAAATTAAGGGTGTTTTTAACGGGTTTTACTGTTGCTATGGTAACCTATTATACCACAAAGATTAACATTATTGGTTTACCAATGGCTGGACATTTGTGTAATACAGAGGTAGTAGGTAGTGCGTTTGTTGAGTAATAGATCACAGATGACATCAAAAATGTGCTAACACACGAGCTGTTAGGCAAGTATGTAACTGATGTTGAGACTTCATACAAAACAGACACACAGCAATGAAAAATCTCTGTTTTATGTAATGTTAGTAGTAGTAAAAAAAAAATGATATCATATTTATATCTTTCCTCCATAAGCAAGAACCAATGAAAGTCAATAATTAACAATTATTCACCAAAATGGAGGTGAATAGGATATTTACCGAGCTGTGAAGCAGCAAGGTAAATATCTACCACGTTCACCGACATTGAGGTGAATAATTGTTTTAGTATATACCACACAAGCTGAATAACTAGCGGACCAAAGAGTAACTTAGCCTGTTTAAGAGTAATGTTATTTGATACGGAAAGCCATTTTGTTTTTCTTCGGCTTCTTGGCTAATCACCTCCGAGCTAGCCAATCAGCATGGCTAATTAGCTATTCACCTCCGAGCTAGCCAATCAGCGTGTGCAAAAGCACTATTCCCTTGTCTGGTATGTACTACTAATAATTATTATCTGACTTATATTAAAAATACTAGAGTAACATTCACAGTCGTATAATGAATTCATAAGTCAAACAGTGATTTGTTGCATTTTGCTTTACATCAGAGCTAAAAGGCTTATATGAATAACTGATATCTTTCCATGACAGGTCTATGGGTGTGGTGTTGTATGAGTTGTGTAATCTACAACATGCCTTTCAGGGTGAGGTAAGACTCCTACTGCAGATTAGAGTTACCAACCCAGGTTGAGTTCATGAACAAACTACCTACCTCACTTGAATTCCATAGCACTCAACTCATTGCAGTTATAGTGAAAATGGAAACCACGGACCCCAAACCATTGTACATTCTTTTTTCATAGTTATAAGTAAACAAAACTTGTTGCCAGAGGCTGTAAATTGGTCTTCTTAGCTGTTTTTGCGTATCTTATAATTTTTAAAAATGAAAATATTGATATTCGTTTGGTGTATTTTAGTAGATTGTCAGTCAATACAGTAAAATATAAACCAGCATCATTGCAATTTACAGGCAATAGAAATTTCACTTTATTCATCTTTATCTGTGACTGAACTATTTGTTTCCTGAGTCTGTGTTTTAAGCAAATGACTATAGTGCTGACTGCAACTTGTTAACATACCTTCATCACATTCCCAGTTGACAATCACTTAATTTTTCCTCAAAATGTAGTGTATAGTCTGTAATGCATATCAAACTCAATAATTTTTTCATTTTAAACCTAAAAACAAAATTTTGGCTATGGAGATAACAGTAGTTTGTACATTGTCAAATGGCTATTTTTGTTGGCCTCTATATACTGGTGCTGACAAAATAATAAAATCAGTCCTAAAATGATCTGCCAGTAGTTGTTTAATGGCATAATTTCTGGTTTGTCAACCAGGTTAATTTGTATTTTCCTATGTTGTGTATGTTGGCTGTATCAAGAACACAAGAAAATAAACAATCCGGTTTGTAAAATTGCAACTAAAACAAAATTTGATCCATGTTAACAAACATATTCCCCCCCCCCTCTCATAAAATAAATGTCAGGTTGATTGCAAGTGTTGTTTCAGAGTCTGATGGGCATCATGTACAAAATTGTTGAAGGAAACCCTCCAAAATTATCAGAAAAATACAGCAAGGACTTACAGACTTTGTATGGAAGGTATGTCTACTGTTGAATGAGTGCCCACACTTGACTTGACATATTAAACTTTGTTAAAAGAGGACAGACTTTGTATGTTTGGCTAAATAGGCCTTAATCATGATAGCTAATCATGATTGGTTTGACAACTGCATGTGATTTGTGAGGGTGTTTATGATGGTTTATTGTGCCAGTAAACACATGGAAATTTTGAGTGTCTTCTGAATTATATAAAAGCAATAGACCACAAGTTTTTATGATAAACCACTTGTGATGTTGGAAGAACACTCGAAGAATTTGTAAATCACTCGCCATGATTTACCAATTCTCCTTGTGTTCTTCCAACATCCTGCATAATTTATCAGCCTATAAACCATAGAAACTTGTGGTCTATTGCTTAAGTGAATAAGATCACTCTGTTGTTGTCAGGTAGTCAAAAACTCTCTGTAGTATAAACCTTGTACTAACCGAGCGCGAGGGCCATACTGGGAATGTGACAATACGGAGTGAGCACAGCCAGGTCCATACAAAAACAACTGAGGGCTAATTTTCTCCAGTATGGCTCAACAAGCTAGGTTAGTTAGAAGTTTATTATATGGTACTTGCTGGCTTTCAAAAAGATGGAAACAGTTAGTTTGGCAAGATCCCAGCCAAGAAAGGACTAATCAGAATGCTCAGATCTACCACCACATGACTACCTTGACATGTAAGAATGTAATTTATTGTACTATGTGCACTGTGATTGGTCAATTTAACAGGTTGTATTGTACTGTATGGCTTGCTAAAATTTAAAGTTGTTCTTGTTGCCAAAATGTTTCGTGATTTATTACTTTATAGGAAGTAAAAGTTGATTTTTTTTTCTACTTTAAATTGTGTATTAAAATGTACTAATAACATAACAACAATTTCAAATTGACTCATTTAGCTTTTGACATGCATCAGAAATCATTCCGCATGAATAGAAATCTTTCCTGAACCCAACAGACTTGCAATAGAGTTATAATAAATATCTTTCCTCTGGCTTTTTTATTTGTTTGTCCAAGTGACTCTACAGAGTAGCTTGTTTTTCCTGAAGTGATTGTGTTTTTTATTGTAGGATGTTAGATAAAGATCCGTCCAAACGACCAAGTGCAAGTGAAGTTCTTAGAAATGAATACATTGAACAGAATTTAGCAGTAAGAAACTATCTGAATCTAAATAATGCATAACCTACACTGAATCATTTATTGGTCATTTTTAGTGCAGAGTGAACTATTAAAATGAGTTAGGGGACTGCTGTTCACTAAGCAATAACAGAATAAGGTGTAAACCTTAATGTTTGTTTAATTAACCAACTGCCTCGCTTGACTGGATATGCCTGGGATACCCAGGGGCTTCCACTGTGGCCAGCCAGCCCCTTGATAGAATACTGCCCCGGTGGCTGGCAAATTCCCACAACCCAGCCATGAGCCCCCATTCCAGGCACCCATCACACTGATGAAACAGTGGAAGGGAGAAAAAGGAAAAAAATAAGGGATGGAAGGGGGGGGGGGAGACGCTAAATGAACCGCTCCACCAATCGTAGCAGTGTACAAAGCTACCACGTACCATGTGAGCCTGCACTTCTGGGATTGACTGCTGGATTCCCACTGAGCTCGTGGGCTGCTTGACCACTTGACCGCTAAGCTTGTTAACTCCTTAACCTCTAAGCTTATGAACCGCTTGACTGCTTAGCTTGTGGTGGTTAACTTAGTTAAATTGCATTTGACCAAATATAATTAATTAATTAACTAGAAACAACCAATGGTTAGAAAGTGTGGGCTAGAACACTTTTGAGTCAAGGGATTTTGAATAAAAGTTGTGTTTAGTACATTATTCATTTGAAGATGTTTGCCATATTTGTGAGTATTCACGTGAAAGGAACATGGTAGATGTTATTGTCTTTGGCTCGTCAAAACAAGTTTTCAGCACTTGCTGCTCTTTGACATCATAGCGAGAATTGACTATTCTTTCAAACTGTTTCTTTCCATTTTCAATCTTTAAAATGTACATTTACACTCTTATGACTAATGATATCGAAACTTTGGCTTTGAAAATCGAGTATGCTGGCCAATGCAGCTGCTATTTTTTTTTAAATATTCTTGTTCGAATGGAAATGGATTCTAATTGGTTTATGAGGATTTATTGAAACTCAATGCAAAACACCTCAATAAAATACAAAACACAAAGCTTACACACTGCTAAGATTATGTCTAATATGAAGGCTTTGTCTGCTCATATTCTGCAAAGTGGAAACGGCCTAGTTTACTACCTAGGGAGAGGACCTGTGTGACTACTGCTTTGGAGCTGTAAATTGCACACTAGTTCTTTTCCATTTACACTTTCTTGTTGCTTCTGCTGATTGTAATAGCAGATATAAATATTTGACTATAACCATTTGTTTTTTCTATATTTAAATTTTCAATTCCCATTGGGCTTTAAATTGCAACTACCCTTACTGGCACAAGAAAGAGGAAAACTGAAGGATTCTGATAGTTGTACTCAATCATGCAAATCGTGAAGGCTCAACTGTCGCACATTAAATAGGAAAAATAGACACCATTAGTCTTCTCGTTGTTAATTATTATTATTCTATAGTATTACTCCAAAGTTTATAAGATGGGTTAACGATTGTATTGTTCCTGTCTTGGCCTTCTCTAAGCAATCAAATATGTTGGTCTAGCATTCCAACAGTGTAAGTTTATAAACCAAATTCTTGCACATTGTGTTTGATTCACAATGTTTAAAGAAAATTGATAATCCAGAGGCAGCTAATCAATCATGGTCATCCAACAGGAAGCCGCATGGCTAGGTTTGATTGTTTAGCTGGGGCACGTGTGTATACTTACTAACAGGCTAAAATTGTACAATTTGTTTTATTGTAGAAATTAAAGCATCAAATGGATAATCATAGCTTTTCTTTAGAGTAAGTACAATAATTTGATTATTTAGTTAATCCATCAAACTCAAACTCAGACTCAAACTACTTGGGAAAATATACACACATTTGAGGCTTCTCAACTACGAAAATAATTTCAAAAGTATGTGGAAAGTTTGTTACATTAGAAGCTAGTTATACTGTCCAGCTCCTTTTAGATTCTGCTGTGTCTATAGCATGTGTGGAGGGGCTTTGGTTGTACTCCTGTTGAGAGAACTGTGCAGCACCAGAAAATGATTCCCAGATTGCAGGAGGAAATTTTAATGCTCTATCTTTTCATGATAACAGCAGCCTTGTCAGGTATACCTTGGAGTTTATTCCAGCACATTTTTGCACCCATAACTAATTTTGTTGAGGGCCACTGTACTGTTATTAACAAGGGTTAGTGTTGAAAAACTTTGTAAAATGAGTTGCAAAATAATACAGTGTACTTTTACATTTCCATGATTACTTATTATCCACATTTTTTGACTTCTTGTGCTTCTAAATGAGGGAACCTTTCATTTTACATACATAAAGTATCACAACAAAATAAGCCAGCCAATTGACTGAATTGTGTCTACTTTTCTTGCTTGCACATTTGGTCATGCCCTAGGAGCTAAAGGCTTTCCCAGTGTGGTTTCCAGTTTTAGTCAATAATACAAAATGAAAAACCTGATATGCAGGGTACTCTTGTTATAGCTTTTGAAAATCAGTAACAAAAAATTCTAGTGGATAACGGGTTGTAGTTGTGTAGCCTATGTATCAGGTTAAGGTTTTTCTTAAAGCAAGACTTTGCTGGTTTGGAGATCTTACATGTACAAGAAAATGAAAACAGCTTATGGCTACCATTCTACTTGTAGTTCGGAATTATATCTGGTACTATGTAAGTTGACTAATTAATGGAGTAAATAACGTCATACACTCAAAAATACCACATGGGTTGAAAGTACAATAACAATAGGTACTGCAATTCTCATAAAGAATAACAAAAAACTTTGTTGTTATATTCATGCAATTTTCTGCATTAATTGTGATTATAATTTCAACCTGTGTGGTATTTTTGAGTGTATGACGTCATTTACTCCATTTTTCAACCAAGACTTGGAACAAGGAAAATTTATGGCAGCCATAAATTCTAGGAAATAAAGGCCCAAAAAACACAAGTTCTAATGTTCGTAATAGATTGAAATTTGGCAAGATCTTTCTAAAAGACTTATTGTGCACGAAAATGAAAAAAAATGGATATCAACAATTTGATCTCAGTGGCACTTTAAGAGATATTGATGTTTTTGTATAATGCAAATTGTGCAAGTGTTGACTTCGTATTGTTTGCAACTAAAATCGTAAATAAAGAACATCTCTGGAAATATAAAAGCAGTGTTCTTCAAACTTGACACCAGAAATGCTCATCACAAAACCAAATAACACCCATAGTGTCATTGTCATGGAAACTCTCTTGGCTTCAGTTTCTTTCTGTCAAAAACCAAATATCCCTATTTTCAACCATTTAATGTAGCTGAGGGTCCTGTTTAGAACAGACATGCTAACCACATTGTCTCACTGGCTGGACTAGATGGTCCTTGGTTAAGACAAAAACTGTGAATTGTTGTTTTACATGTAATTAAGAGTAGACCACTGGCAGAACAGGTGTCATTTTGTTTCTTTTGTGATAAAGATTTCTACTGCCAAGTTTAAAGAACACTCTTTCAATATTTCCGGAGATTATTCTTTGTTCAGTATTTTACCATTTAAGTTGCAAACCTCATGACATCATTTTCCTAATTTGCATAACACAAAAACGTCAATATCTCAAAAAAGAGACGAAAAAAATTTTTTTAAAAGCCTCTAAAACAAGCAGCAATTATTTTTAATTTCATAGGCACTTTAAGGGTCCTGAATATGTCACGATCACTCTTACTGGCGGTGATTTATTTATCATGAAAATTATGTCTAAATTGTAGTTTACATTGTCAGTATCTTTTTGTTACATTTATTCTAAGTTCTGAAAATGTACAATGTAGTTCTACTTCTATGCCATTCCTTTTCCAGGGAATCACTAGCGGTCTTCATCAGGGATCATTTGTGGTCCAATTTGGGATCACATCCGGTCTAGGGATCATTTCCCGTGCTGCATGGAACTCAGAAGTTTGTCTTTCCCTTATTTTTTAAAGTGATTGTTTATTAGCCTGCTCCCGGCTCTCCATCAGTGCGGAGGATCAAGTTGGCTCTGGGAGAGAAAAGAATTGGGCCTTCTCCTTTTCTCTTCCAGAGCCCCTTTGTCGCTCACCTAATTTATTTGGATCCTACCCACTGAATGAGAGCCTGTAACTGGGTAATTTTATGTAGTGTCCAGGGCTGTACTCTAGAAGCATGTAAGTGCCACAGGTGAGTAAATATTGTCTTTGGGTGACTGAAAAAACATTGTTTTCATAGACAACAGCCTTGAAAACCTATTGTTTCTTGGTTATAGATCACATAAACAAGTTAATTCCAGACAACCAATTGAACCTCGAGGCAACAGCTTGTATCAAGAACCAGAAGGAAGACCCCTTACTCCAATGTAAGTACTTCATTTTGATTGGCTGAAAGCAGGTCTATTTATCATAAATGCAATACAAGTTAATTTTATAATTAATTCATTATAATAAATGGGTTATCAGAGTCCGAAATTGTGCTTTCCTGGTCGCCAATGCTACTAGCAATAGACCATTTTACAGTTGTCTGCTCAGTGACCTGGCCTTTGGATGACAGCGAGGCTAGAGTTGACCTTGTTTTGATACAGACCTCAATGCTTTTGTTGTGTAAAACAAGTTGTTCTGATGCTAACTAGGTGCATTTACATGACAAAAGCAGTGAGGTCTGTATCAAAACAAGGTCAACTCTAGCCTCGCTGTCATCCAAAGGCCAGGTCACTGAGCAGACAACTGTAAAATGATCTATGCTGCACTGGCGACCAGAATTTCACAACTGGTCACCAGCGGGCGATTAACTATGCTATTTCACACCACGATAATTACATGATAGCTTTGATTTTCAGCCAAATTGATCAAAATAAATTTCAAAGCCGCCCGCCAATTGGTCACTTCCTTTTTACCTTTCCGTTGGTTTGGAAGTATTAAACTGATTTCCTTTTATTATAAATCTACGACAATGTTTTACAGCTATGAACAGTGAGAAGCTCCACTGCCATGTTTTTTCCGCGGTGTCCCATAGCACACATATTGTGGGCGCAAGAAGCCCCATGCGTTCTTTCGCCATGAGTATTTATTTCAGGTGATGTGGTGTCCAAAGATGTTGTGAAATCTTTCCGTAATTTATTACAAGGTGGACACGGAACATCCACGAAGAAGTTAGATAAAGATTTAGATATTCTCTGGGCATCAAAAGATGGCAATGTAAATCTGTCAAAGTGGTTAAAAGATGATATGATTCAGCACTGGTTTGATTCCTGATTACATTGATTGCAAATACTTTGCCGCAAGCCTGTGGTGACCAATAATTTTGGCTTGTGTTTCGCTGCAAAGGAAACGTTTTACCGACACTTTTTGGCGACTACATTTTTCCATTTGGCGACTACATTTTTTAAATTGGCGACTGAAAAAAAAATTTTGGCCGCCAGTTGGCGCCTGCTGAAAAAAGTTAATTTCGGACCCTGGTTATTCTGTAAAATGGTATAGGTGGGTAAAGTCTGCACATGGGCCAGGTGGCCCATCGGGCCAGAGCTTATCCCGGTTTCTGTAGCATAAAAGGGACTAGGAGTATTTTTACTCCCCCTGGATGGGATGCTAGTCCATCGCAGGGTTAGCCCCCAGCAGTAAATTCGCCGATACCCATTTATACACTCGGGTGGAGAGAGGCACCATGTGAGTTAAGTGTCTTGCCCAACAACATAACACAACATCCCTGGCCACTGCTTGAACCCAGAGTATTCACTCGTTAGTTGAGCACAATAACCATAAGGCCACCACCTCCCCTAATTCTGTAAAAGCTCAAGTAATTAACCTATTAACGTCTGTGTCTGCTACTTCTGATGTCATCACCTTTGAGCAAAATTGGCATCTTCTATACTCGCGTTCCATAGGAGGAAAAGATCTATCCAATGATAAAGTAATTGGCTCAATGAAACCTGGAATATGCCCAAAAATGTTCAGAAATTTGAGTGAAAAACCCGACAGGTCACATGGAAAAAATTATAAGTTCTAGAAGTTTTCAACTTAAAAGAAGTAATATAAAATAGTTGTGTTTTCTAAGAGTATTCACATGTTTACTATTTATAGGGACAAAATGAAGCTGAGGAAACAACAAAAAGCTGATGAGGAGGCTGAAAAAATTAGGTTTGTTGTACATGTACAGTCGACCCTCTCCACAATGGCCACCTTGGGCACAGCAACCTTGTTTCCAGGCTCTCTCTCCTCTGGTTATATCAACTAAGTTGAAAATGTAAATTGGCCACCGTAACGAGTTATAAAGCTGATGTTTCGAGCGTTAGCCCCTCGTCAGAGCAAATGACGAAGGGCTAACGCTAGAAACGTCAGCTTTATAACTCGTTATGGTGGCCAATTTACATTTTCAACTTAGTTGATATAACCAAATTACCTTGTTACCCCCACCGACGCAGCACCACAGTTTCTTTAGAAACTTTCACCCTTTATTCATTTGTCTCTCTCCTCTGCCTTGCTTGTTAAGGAGACAGAGGAGAGTGAGCCTACAAACGAGGTTGTAGGCACAGAAAAAAGTGGGCATTGTGCAGAGGTAGGTTTTGGGAAGAGTGTGCAACATTTTTATCTTTAAGAAATGCTTATTAAGCATGTAAATTTGTAACGCAATCTCAACACATCAATAAAACAGAAATAGAAGCGCTGAGCAGATCACTTTATATGACATTTTGCAATAAAAAGCGGTTTTGTTTCAAAAACAAACCCCTGGTTTGCAGTTTTTCTTGAGCGTCCAAAGTTGCCTAATCTTCACACCGCAATAAAATGGCACAAGCCTGTAGTATTTTAGTGATATTCCGTGTTAACAATTGAGAGCAGGGGGAGGATTTGTAAAGTTTTGCTGTGCCAAAAATGTGTGTGGGAGAGTGGAGAGAGATTGGGTGATGCATTTGGGATTAGGATAACTGTTGTGAATTAACAAAATTGATGTTTGGGCAGAGTTGCCAGGAGAGTTGCCTCCGTTGTTGATATTCTATATAAACCAAAAGTTTTTTTTTCAAAGCGCAAAAAGGCCTAGGTCTGAGTATTACGTAGGACTTGTAGGTAACCATTTTACCAGTAAGGCCGCATAACAGATGACAACAGGAGACTAGGGTAAACTACTCATTCTTTTCATCTTTATTCATATACTTAAACTCTCTTCCTTCTCAACAAGATTGTTTACTCCCTAAACATTCCATGTGTTTTACTTGTGATAGACAGCAAAACAGTCATATTTTTTGCTAACCCAAGCAACGCAGGCAGTATTCAAACGAAAGGTCTGGAGTGAGTGTAGAAATGGCAGAGAAGGCTGGGGATTGCGCTTACAGCACTTTGCACCTTCCAAATGGGGAGGATGAAGAAACAACTGTTTTGCAGTCTATATTTGTGATATTTATTTTACTCTGTATCTGTGTTTTCAGGAGAATTACCGCTGCCCAAAAAGCTGAAAATCAAGAACGATACACTTCACACAAGAAAAAGCAGGTACAATCAGATGGAATATCTCTTATAAATCATAAATTGGACGAATTGTTTGTTCAAGATACGTAACTTGTCTCAGGAGAAAAGATGTTTTCAACCCAGAGACAGGCTTATAATTTATAATTTGGCCGGTTCAAGGCAAAAAGTGTAGTGATGGAAATCAGCTGAGGATATACCTTTTGCCTCTATTTCAAAACAAGTCTTTGTGCTAAACCTTTCTTAATAAATGAGTTTTATTTGCAGAAAAATGAATCTGTAGGTGAAACTTATTTTCATATGAATGATTTAGCATGGTTTTGGCACAGGGGCAACAGGAAATGTAGAAATAGCCTGGGTATCTGTGGATACTTGAATCTTTGTACATGTAGGTCTGTTAGGTCTGGTCTAATGTCCTCGCAATACATTTTTCGTTGATCAGAACCGCGTGTCATTACCATGGGTTGAGGATCACCCTGATGTGTTTAATGATGCTGCATTCACTATCACAGCAAGTGACTCAATGGATTTCACTCCACCCACGTCACCCTACACAGCAGTGCCTCTTGTGTCACATGATGACAGGGATGATGAGCAGTGTGTGGCAGGTAAGCGGTAGCACAATGTTACAGATGAACATTGTTTACAGACATTGTGGGGACATTAATTTTCTAGGGATGTTTACCTTTAGAGGCACCTTGCAGGGCTGGAAATAACTAATGGGGAGCCCCCAGTCATGTTGTCCGGTCAAACATGTTTTTGCTCAGACACGACCTGTTTTTGGCCGGTCAAATTGAAAAAATCGTAACTCTTGCGATAGTAAACCCAGATTGCACAGTAAAC
>OMLO01001748.1_pt1:10000-17036 | contig 17036 bp, 8 predicted proteins | sample 1674811 | NCBI WGS metagenome assembly OMLO01 (sample SAMN06265003, study PRJEB25207) | coral metagenome | isolation source: Coral host | place: Mexico:La Bocana,Puerto Morelos, Mexico | collected 2008-11-13 | reverse complement strand
TTTTGGTCATAACTAGGGTAAGGGTTTTGGGAAGCGGGCCGCACACCCCTACCAAATTTTTCTGGGAGTACCCCCCCAGGCAATTGGATACCCCATGCCAGTGATGAAAGCATAAATAGGTTATGGAGTGCAATACAGAATTTCTGTATTGCACTCTTTCTCAATTAACTTAGCTTTCAATTTGAAACTCGTGTTTGTTTGTAAGACTCAAAACAACATTTTACTCTTGTTTTTTCGTCACCATAGTTGTCGAATTTGTGGCTCAAATACAACATGTGAGCAGTTACATTACAGATTTGCGTGTCCATAGTTCTCAAATTGCACGAGCCGCACTATGCTTAAGCTTAAATTACTATACTCTTTGTACGTACGTGTAACACTTTAACAACAAACAACTTATTTACACCAAATAAAGTGGCGTTATCTTTCACTGATCTCTTACAGTACTACATAATTGATAAACTCTTTTCTTACTATTATGGTCTTTTCTTCAACTTGGACTTTGATCTTTTCTTCCGCCAAGTGTTTAAACTTCGAAGTGTCAACTTCGAAGCCATCACCTCGAAGTCTGCGAAAAATGGAGGTTTTTCCAACGCCACTTTCCCCACATAGGGCAACCTTGTACACTGGCAATTCCTTGTGGTCTTTTTCTGCCATGTAAAATAAAATTCAGGGTCAAATCAATGCTGAAAATGACAGACCAAAAAAGGGAGGTCCAATGTCCGCCATATTGCAAACATTCATTTCTAGTCTCTCGGCGAGAAAAGCGGCCAGGCCACTAAGCCAGCTCGCTTCAGCAGCAAGAATCCAAAATATAGGTCGGCAGTTTTCCTCCGAATTTAATAATTGATGGATGATTCGGTGAGTTACATATAGTTGAACATGTATATCTTAACTGCATTGGTAATTTGCCTGCATTGTGCAAATGCAAGTAGCAGTAGATATAAATACAATTGCCTGGTGTACAGTGTTGAGGTGCAATTTTGCTCCTTTTATTATTAGTAATGGTGATGGCACTGAGTGGAGTACAATTCAGGGAGTAATCGGGCGAGTGATTTGAAATTACGAGCACGATTACTCCTGAATTGTACGACACGAAGTCCTATTACCAATTAATTGTGTCAATAACAAAATGCGAGAAACTGAGAAATGAAATATTTAATGCATCAGCCTAAAGCTCAACTTTCTAAAGCTGTCAAAAAGTCTTAATACAATATACAAATTATTCAAAATCGAAAATAAAAACTGAACCTGAACCTGAACAACTTGCTCACTTATTAATTCTCCTTGATATTGATTGGCTAAAGAGTTAAATTTTATTGGCTAGTAGTATTCAGTGTTTAATTTTCATTGGCTGTTTAACTGTCCGATTTGGCTTGTCCGATTTGGCCTGTCCGATTACAAGCTGCTAGTAAACGGACAGGTCAAATCGGACAGTTTGGTGCTGCAACAGCCAGATTAAGCAATAAATAAGGGCTGTTAAGAACCAATCAGATTCTTGAAGCATTTTGTTATTGCCACAATTAAACTAGAAATAGTGTTCACTATAGCTGCCCCTCCCCCCCGCTTTTGATATCCTGTTTATTGGATGTGTATTGAATACAAAGATTGTGTATGTACAACTGCTGAGAAATTAACGTTTGAAGCCTTTTATTGACCTTCAAATGCTGCAAGATGCTACTAGAAGATGGCGAAGCTCGAAGGTGATGAAACAAACGCGAACTCGTAGATGCAAGACCTTCAAATGCTGTAAGATACTGCTAGAAGACGAAGGTGACAAAATGCGGCCTCATGGTTGCAACTACCCGACACCACCATACGCGCTTGCGCACTTAGTTTCGAGAATGCTTCGCCTACTACAAACACATTTCTTACTTTTTCAACAAAATAATGTTCTTTGTCCTTGTATGTATACACCCATAAACTCCTAGGGTGGCTCCTCGGGTTTTGGCCTCTGGGCCAAAACTCTGTGGGGGCAAAAATCTGTAAACCTGTCGTTTTTTGTGATAACTCGTGGATGGGCGCCAGCAGCCGTTAAACTTGGGATTGTTTTGTGACTGCCTTCATTTAATTCACTAAACCTTCTGTTTGGGTGGTGTATATTTTGTGGTGTAACATTTTTGGCAGTTGCTGGCAGGGTTACTTAACATGTACCCTTACATCTGTATATCTACAGGGTTCTTTCCACACATTTGAAGTAGGGGAAGAATACCTTGAATTAGGAGGTGGATAATGCTGATAAAAAGATGTAGAGTGGTCTTCTATGTCATATTTACACAGTCAAGCATCTTATGACTGCTGAGTTTAAATATTTTGTTTTAAGAACTTGCAAAGTTTGTTTCTTTTGTTAAAAGAAATCCTCTTTTATTAAGTTTTGTTTTCAAATACAGTGCGGTTATTGTCTCTCGAAAAATCCTCCATATGAAGCACTGAGTTCCCTGTGGTTGTGTTTAAAGAACTAATTTACATGTAATTACAAGTATATTCACTGGTAACATAGAACTAATTTTAATTATATTTTGGGTACATTTTAATGTGTCATCTCTATTTCTTTTCAGTTTTCTCCCATGCCCTGAATAGGACAATAACATGACTTTTGAAGGGCATATTGCTTATTTGCAGCCCGAGTAGCATCATTAATTTTATCGATTGATTGATTGAATTTCTGATCATTGGTTTCTATCAATTGGACCCCAGGGGGGGAGGGGGGTACTCCCTTATATGGGCTATATAGGTATGTGCGGCCCCAAAGGGTATGGTTTTTCAGCCGTTTTGGTCAAAAATTGGGTATTGATTTTAGCCATTTTGCCGCCATTTTGGTCATAAATAGGGTATCATTTTTGCACTCTAGTCTTCAATTCGTTTTTTTCTTAGAAGAAGCTACTTCTTCATTACGCCCTCCTTCTCCCATCTGCACTTTGCCTTCCTCTACCCCGTTAAACGCCTGCTACGCATGCTAGATAAAGCCAGCAACAAAAGCTCTTGCCCTAATGATGTAAGAGTCAGATCATAAATAGGGTATCAAATTTTTGGTCAGGTCATAAATAGGGTAGGGAAAATCGCAGATTTTGGTCATAAATAGGGTAAGGGTAGAGTAGCATCATTTGCGCATCATTTGCGCCCGAGCGTAGCAAATAAGCAATATGCCCTTCAAAAGTCATGTTATTCTCATTATCATCAATATATCATGTCAAGTTTCAGAAAAGCTTCCGGATCAGAGCTTCCAATCAGCAACAGGGCTGATGCCATATGATTTGCGGCCCGCCAAAATTCATTTTCGCCCGCTAGGCGCACGTTTTTATGAGGGCAATTTGTTATTTGGCCTTGTATATTGATGATAATGGCGATTTCTAAGTTTTTTAACTGCACTTCATTTTCAGAGGAAAAACTGACTTTTAACCTCAGCTGTCAAATATTTCAGTGCTGCCGTCATGGAGCAGTGCCTATGTCACAAATAATTTCAGTTTTTTTTTTTATCTTACATGTACAGCCATAAGAGTTGTATTAGACATATAGTATGGTGCTTAATTTTATTGGTGGATAGGCTCACATTGTTACAAATTTATTTACTTTGAGTAGCTGACGTGCCAAGGTCAACTAGACAGTGAATTTTGCAAGTTGTTGGAGCTTACAGAGAACTCTGGTCTTTCAGAAAAAATCAGAGCCGTGGTGAAATGGTGGGAGGTGCTGTTGCCTCCTGGTTAGTGAGCTTGACTCCGGATGGAGTGGTCCGGGTTTGAGCCCTGGCCAGGGACATTGTGTTTTGTTCTTGGGCAAGACACTTGACTCCCACAGTGCCTCTCTCCACCCAGGTGTATAAATGGGTACCGGCAAAATTTAATGCTGGGGGTAACCCTGAGATGGACTGGCATCCCATCCAGGGGGGAGTAGAAATACTCCTAGTTGCTAAATGCTACAGAAGCTGGGATAAGCTCCGGCCTGGTGAGCCACTTGGCTGTGACATCGTACTCATTGTTGTAATGGTAGTTTTCATGCATGATCTCACTATGGTTTCAGGTACATGTAGTTTGATGAGCCCATTCATTAAATTTGAGTTATTCTGCTGTTCTGCTAGAGGTTATTAGCTTGGCATGTACTTCACAACATACATGTACTGTTGCACGGTTGTAATAGGTAAATCTCAAAGATGGTTATATATTTTTTAAATTAAAATGCTTTAATTGTAATTTTTTTTATTTTTCTTTCCAGAGTGGAAAAATTTTTATACATCAGATGATACCTGTATATATCAGCCTGAATAAATGGTGTGGATCTTTTGCCATCTAATTCCACATTATAAAGCTATTGGCAATTAAGTATCTCTGAACTCGGACTGTATAATGGTCAATACATACAAGGTTGTATTATGTGGAAAGACTGGTGTGGGAAAGACGTCCCTTTTTCGACGCATGTGTGGACTGCCTTTGGACAATAAGAAGTGTGGCAAAACAACAAAGAATCATGAGCGTAAAGTGACAGTGGAATTTGAGTCGGGTACAACTGTTGAGGTAAAATAAACAAGTATTACGTTCATGTTACATGTACCTCAGTTGAGTTCTAAGTGAATGAGTGATTGTACATATATATACACATGCATGTTAGTGAGAGTTTACTATGAATCTGTTACTCGGTCCAGAAACAAATTATTGCTAGCTATTAATATATCTATCAACCAAATGTACAATATACTTGTAAATCTCTTGTTTTGCTTGTAATACGTCAAATGCAAAAGACAACTTCGTTCCCAGGGTCTCTATCCACTGCCTCCCTTTGTGGTTGGAAGAAAGATCCTGGTTGCAGCAAGTCATGTAACCACTCGGAATCTAGGTGGTAAAAAAAATGCTAACTGGTCTACCTCCTGCCAGTTTAGATTTTTAAACATGCTATTTATATTAATGACTTACTGTACTTAATATTTAGAAACTCTGACACGCATAATATTTTAGTAATCTTAACTTAAGTTGCCCTCGATTATTATAAGAGAAACACAGAAGGCGGCAAGACGTTTAGTGTAAGAACAATTAAAGAATGGAACTCATTAAGTACAGAATTTAAACGAAGTCCTAGTGTTAAACATTTTAAGCGTTCCCTTTTAAAACAAGTTTTAAATTATCAAATTCATACGCAATCATTCAAAGACAGGTAATTTAGATTTTTAATCATTTTAAATTATATGTTAACGAAATTGTTTGTAGCATGTAATTAATATTTATCGTTGTACATAGTTTTATTCTCTAATTTTAAACTAAGTTTAAACTTTGTAATTTCTGTTATTTTTATTTTATTTTGATTTTTCTTTTTATTTCTGAGGGCCACAAGTTTATCTGTTTTATTACTGTCAAGTGTTACCCTCTTGAAATAGTCTTACTACTACTACTACATTTGATTCATCATTTGGTTTTATTGGCCCTGAAAAGCCCCCTTATATATAATTAGGGGTCAATTTAGATAGTTATTTTTATCTGTATTTGTATTTACATGCAAGTGCTTTATATTATCTTCTCAATCAATTTTTTCATTTCTGACCTGGAGGTTACCATTTTGGTTTGCAGCTTTATCTGTGGGACACTCTTGGACTTGAGGAACATGCCACGTTGACACGCTCACACTTTCTACTTAGCCAAGCCGTTCTGTTTGTGTATAGTTCAACTGATTTAGATTCAATCAGTCAAGCTGCTGAACTGCTACCCTTGGCCAAATTGAATGCACAAGGAGCTTGTTTCGTTTTGATAAGAAATAAAATTGACTTGAAAGCAACTGTCAGTGAAGATGATGTGATGGGAAAAATTTCCACTGATGCCTTTGCACTTCAATTTAGAACTTCTGCTGTTACTGGTGAAGGAGTAGAGGAGATGCTGAAATCACTAGCTTCTCATCTGACAAGAAAAGCCACGCCAATGAAATCCTTAGGTCGTTCTCCCTGTTTAGCAGGTGTTCCAACTGCCCAATTCTCTCGTTACGGTAATGGAGCTAATGAGATTGTTACACTGCAGTTGGAAGATGTTCAACCTCGCAGGAAAAAGAAATGCTGCCATCGCTAACATAAGAAACAACATTTAATATTAATGTTTTAAATGTGAAAGTGAAAGTGTATGAAGTCCTAGAATTTCTAAGATTCAGTTATTCAGTGGATAAATGGACATTATACCACAAGATTCTACTTATTTGATGTACAAGGTACATGTATATGTAGTTAGTGTGAAATTGCCCAAGATAGCAAACAAATCAAATTGGTTATAATGACAAAGTAGATCATTAGGTTAGTGATACTGTTGACATAGAACAGTTTTCAGTTGAGTGTCCAATTACGTAAAGTAAGTTTGACATTGGTTTTGCTACCATCTGATGTTGGCTCAGTAGCCTAATTAGTAAGTAACTGGACGGGTTTGGTTTTAGTTTTATGACGTTCAATTGAAAACTGCTCTATTGTTAAAAATGTTTAATAAATGCTAATTAACAATTATGGTAGATTATGAGCTCTAGATTTCTATGAGGTGATAGTTGATGAGGCCAGAGCCTGAATCAGCTATCAACACATAGAAATCATGTGCAAATAATCTTAGCAGAATCCTAAATGAAATTTGTTTCAAATAACAGCTGTACTGTAGGTCAAAATGAAATTCAGGTTAAAATGATTTTAACTTGCATGTAGTTAGATTCTCAATTTCCTTTGTCTTCTAACCCTAATATTATTTATAATCCATGAACAATTAGGGTTAAGAGACAACAAAACCATTTCTGACCAGTTATTTCTGGTCTTACTATTAAACTTCAGGCTTTGGAGAAATCATGAGGACTGAATTTGACATTTCCAGTTGTGTGCAGGCTTATCAGTTTCCTTCAAAAAATTCAAGTTTATTTAATTCAAGAGATCGTGTATGTCCTTAATCTAGTCTTCCATCAGGAATGTAATTCATTTAATATGTTCCTTCAAAACTTTGGTTAAACAAGAAAATATTGAAATTTTGTTGACCACACTAAGCCACTGCACCGTAGTAGTTGACAGTGTGCAATGACTCAGGCAATCAAATTACAG
>OMLO01001748.1_pt1:0-7500 | contig 17036 bp, 8 predicted proteins | sample 1674811 | NCBI WGS metagenome assembly OMLO01 (sample SAMN06265003, study PRJEB25207) | coral metagenome | isolation source: Coral host | place: Mexico:La Bocana,Puerto Morelos, Mexico | collected 2008-11-13 | reverse complement strand
TAAAGCCCTTAGATGAGCAACACTCGCTGGACTCTTAACAGTTATCATAAGGTTAATCCAGCCAGTTTGTTTAGTTACGATGTACATCGGCAAAAACAAATGAACATTTTTTACTGCAGGTGTAGCTTACAAAACGTTCTTCAGTAAGTAGTATTCTGTGATAGTGGAGACAGTGGAGAGAGAGCATGGGAACAAGGTTGCCAACCAACCAACCATCCAAGGAAGACATAGTACAACATGCAGACTATAAGGTGTTTTTTCCCAACAAAATAATTAAGAATACCCCATTCCAGTCTCAAAAATAAATTCAAAGAAATTCTTTCACCCCTTCCCTCTTTGTTTCATGAGTCAGTGAAGACTTGATGCCATTCTAGTGCGAAAGCAATGCAAGATGAGCTGCTTTTATTTTAGTTACCGAAAAAGGTGCAAAGCACAAAATTGTAAACGTGTCTATCACAAAATCATCTATGCTAGACATATTGTAACACTCCTCCAAATACTGAAATTAGCCTTTTAATTTGCTAACTGTATATAGAGAAATCACTCTGGGCCTCATCATTTTTCTTGAGTATTATAGTGCATGTGAGATAATATATATTAATTTTATTTAGTAGTGATAATCATACTTGATCCTTTATAAAAATCTGGGCAGTTTTTTGTAAGTAACCGGAACAAAAATAAAAAACAATTCAAAAATAATAGTTTCCGGTATGTTCATAATAACTCCCTAACTTGACTGCATGAAAAGTCCAATTACCAAAATGAATAAAATGAGCAGGCAAATCACAATTGCCTTATTTTTGCTGTTTTGCTGATTAAAGACGGACCTATTCCAGGTTATTAACAATTATTCACCAGAGTGGAGGTGAATAGTGGTGCATATTTACCGAGCCAAGCGAGGTAAATGCTCACCACTTTCACCGACACCAAGGTTAATAATTGTTTTAGTATATACCACACAAGCTGAATAACTAGCAGACAAGAGTGACAATGATTTCTGTCCTGTTCTGTGGTTCATGATTCTCAAATCAATTTGATATAGTGTCAGGGACACCTTATAGCTGCAACACAGTAGGCACGAGAGTAGTTAGCTACACTTTGCTTGCTGCTGTGCCCTAAAACATTCACGTCGGAAAGCAAGGTTATGCGTTAGTTTGAACTGATTTAGAAGTGATGTTTGGATATTTCATTCCTGACATCAATCTGTATCAACAATTATTTTCAGACTGAGAAAGGTTAAATTTTTTAAATAACTCAAACATTTTCTTCATTGGGCTGGTTTATAAATTTGAGACAAAGCAATGATTTCTCGACTGCCAACTGAGACTGTTGGAGTCATTTTCTAAAAAAAGAAATGGATTTTTGTTCTTCTTCCTGCTTTCCATACCTGATCAATGCCTCAACAAGACATTTTTGTACCTTATCTTTCTCCTGCTGTAGTTACACAAAATATAATCTTAATTCTCAAAGTTTTCTGCCATAATCCATTTTTAAACTCAAAGGGAAAATCTTTGCAATGATGGTGTCAATCCTGTGCCTGTCCTCTAACAGATCATAGGAGAGAACCAATCAAAATGCGAGAATAATTTAGGTTATCATATAAACAGTATTACAACCAAGTTAGATCACAAAAGACATCAACCTCTGCCCCACGGGAGGCAGACTTTGTTTGCTCGGACATTGTTGGTCAGGATAAAATCTTGGAAGCTTCAAGAAAAGAATCATTACTTTCTTTAAACCTTGTTTTTTGACCTCACCAGCGATGCGCTAGTTGCTTATTATAGACATAGATCAACACTACATTTTCTCCCATTCTAATTGGTTTAAATTGCTCATGTGACGTTATTGTGTTCATCTGCTGAGAGACACTATCAGTGCGTAGTGTTTGTCCACCGAAAATACCCGGATGGCATATCAAATATAAACAATTAAAATTGTGTTAAGTGGGTTTTTTAAAGTTTTCTTTTTCAAATTTTACATTTGGCTGTCACATCTTTGATCTTGAAAAGTTTAAAATAATTCGATATAATTTTTAACTGGTGTGTGAAAGAAATTCTAGGGTTGAACAATAAAGGCAATAGAGTATTTATGTCTCGGAACTATCGGTCTGATAGTTGCCCCTTGGAAATTTGATATTCTTAAAACTAGCATATTTGCCCTCGAAGCTTCGCTTCTCGGGCAAATATTTGTTTTAAGAACATCAAATTTCCGTGGGGCAACTATCAGCCGATAGTTCCTCAACGGAAACTCCCTACTCTTTAAATAGAAATCTACGCCATCTGATTTGCATGCTAGTGCAATATACTGCCTTTAAAAATTAATATTTCTATCTAACTTTCGAGTGGTTTGTAATCCTGTCAACAGAAGCAGCCAGTTTTGCTGTTTGATGGCTTGCTGTCTTCTGCATAGATTGCAAAGGCACTGTCATGCCTAATTATAGTGGACTCCATGTTGGAAATCAACATCTTTACAACGTCATCAAACATCTCTTTAACTCCTGCACCAGTCTTGGCTGAAACTCTGTACAGTTTTTTTATTCCGTTGTTCTTACAAAATGACTCTGCTAGCTGATCATCAACTTGTGATCCTTCATCTGCAAGATCTATTTTATTTCCAACAAGAAATTTCAAGGCCTCTTGGGCATCCTTTGTTATGTCTTCTATCCAGTTGCGCAACACAGTCAGAGAGTACATGTCATCAATAGCGTACACAAGGATAACAGCTTGAGAACCACGGTAGTAGTTTGATGTAAGGGACCTTGTGCGTTCCATTCCTGCTGTATCCCACACATTAATCTTGCCAAGATTAAAAAAACACAATAAGTCAAGTAATTAAAGTGTATTTGGCATGAATCAAAGGCACACCACATGCTGTTGACATACATAGCTGAAATCTATCTAATTATTATTTAACTATGTTTCACATTTGCCAAACAATTGGACGACATTTTTCTCTTTATCAATTCAAGTTGTGCATTGGTCAGTGGAAATACAAACAAAAGTATACGACCCAAGGAAGGAAGGATCGACCGACCAAGTGAGTGAATTTGAGCTTGCTCACTTACTCCTATTTTTGCATTCTGCAAAATAGTTGTAAAAATAATTGCTGCATATTTGAAGGGCTTTTAAAAGTAATTAATTAAAAATACAGAAGAATGGCATTCTCCTTTTTGGGAATAATATGTATTCTATCATTTTAGAGATACTGTTGTTTTGTAATATGCAAATTAGGAAAGTGATGACGTCATGAGGTTTGCAACTCAAATTGTAAAATACTAAATAATGAATATCTCTAGAAATATTAGATCACTGTTTTTTAAACTTGGCACCAGAAATGTTCATCACAAACAAAACAAAATGACACCTGTTGAGCTGTTGCCGTGACAACACTTTTGCCGCTGATCCTGTCTTATATCATTTTAGTTGCATCACTTTCCTAATTTGCATAATACCAAAACATCAAATGAATATCTCAACTGAGGAATATTTACAATGATTATGAATAATAACTTTAAAAAAGAAGCTATTCTTGTTCAAAAAAATAGACAGGAGAATACAAGTACATGAACATGAAGAAAGTAGAAACTTTTGACCATCCCTCTCTCTTACCCATACCCTGTGGAATTCTACATGACTGTACAAAATTGTTATGACAGAAAAGAAAATTATACAGTGAAAAATGAATTTAGGGCAGTAGGGTCATTTTATTTCAGGGAAACATCCACAAAATGACCTCTCTATAATGAGTCAAAGGCCAGGATTTTTTGTCTTATTTACAAAATATTTTAATAACAGCCTGCAAAATCTGCCCCAAATCATGATGGCCAATGTATTAAGGTTCAAATTTATCATGTGAAAGACTATGGCAACACAGTTCACAGAGCACAGCTGAGAATACAAGCTATTAAGCCCCATTAAGCCAATTGTCTCATTTCCATTACATTGCAAAATATGGAGTTCAAATTCCAGCAAGGGCCTCACTTTATGCTACCATCAATAATCTAAGCTCAATTTTCAATGTGCCATAAGAATAAAATGTGATTGGTTTGTCCATTCCTATTTATTCATATTAATTGCTTAAGAATTCCTAATTGCACATGTTTTTGCCAGGTCAACTAATGTGTGCAAAAAGGAAATGTGTTTTTTTCTTTTAAATTACATTTACTTTTCAATTTCTCCTTTTCTTAAGTATTTTCCTGCAGTATTCTGTTCCGCATGCTTTTAAACAATCACAGTATTCTGTCATGCAGTTTAAGTTGTATAGTTATTGAAAAACATCAGCATGGAACTTAATACTGAAAGTCAAATAGTTTTGAAAAAATTGTGCCTAACTTCTAAGTGATAAAATTAAATGTAGCTTGCATTAAAATCTCAGGCCCTTATCTTAGTTTGTATCCTGCTGTTTTAGTATGACTTATGTCCGATGTGTATTCTGGCCAACAAAATTCTTTGATCTGCTAATTGCGATTCTTCATGAGATGAACTAGAGCAGCTTCGATCTGCTTCCATCGATTCATTAACTAACCTTGCATTCCTTTCCTTCCACTGTGACATCTTTGGTCAACTTGTCCAAGGCGAACGTGGATTCTCTGTTCTCGAAAAACTTGTTAATGTCGTACCTCTGGAATATGGAGGTCTTGCCAACACCGAGATCTCCAGCCAGCACGATTTTGTACAAACGAACAGCCTCTTCTTTGGCCATGACGTTATGCGTGCTTTTTGTATCCTCCTTTTCGAAGAAACCACGGGCTCAGGACAAGGGTAATGTGGGCCCTGGGATCAATTGTGCATACTACGCAGTGGGGTGGAGCAGGGAGGGTACTGCTACTACTTGTAAGCAAGTCGGAAATATTAATAAAATAGTTTAGGTTAAATTGAATTATTTTGAATTTCTTCCTGATTAAGTAGTGAATGGCGATTTTTAATGGTCACTACAGTGAAACTGATGGTATTTAGCTGGATCTAAAGCTACGCAACAGCTAACCGTCTCCCTCCTCCTTTGGAGGCGCCCGTGTTCAGTGGGGACAGGAAGAGAACAATATGGCGGGTTTAAACGTAGAAAAGGGTCCTCTTTTCAAAGTGATCTTGTTGGGGGAAGCAGGGGTCGGAAAAACAGCAATTTTTCATCGCGCAAAGGAAAATTCATTCAGTGACGATAGGAAAAGCACAGTGGGAATCGATAGCTTCTCTTTGTACGTAAAAGTTGGCGACCAGCAAGTGACAGTAAGTGAAATTTAGCTGTATAATATTTTTAGATTTTAATGCAGAATACTATAGCTAGCTACTTAGCAGAACAGAAACTTTCATATACAGTCTACATTCTATATTTTCTAGTTTACTGGATGAGCAACTGTGGGACGATTTCTTTTTTTGTTCTGTTCCTCTGCTTTCTGAAAAGTGTATTAGCTTACTATTAAACTAGCTTACATAATATGTACATTAGTTGTGACTCTCAGCTGATCAGTAAGCCTATAGTCGACTAAGCTAAAATCTAAACAAAAGCTTAATTTAAGGTCTTGATTAAGCTGGCTTATTATAAGTTGTAAGTTATAATAAGTTTTAAGTTATTTTCCCCACTGACCTTACATGTATGCATGCAGAGCTCGAGAGGGTATAGACGTTTCCAGAAACTGTGCAGTAACTGTAATATAGCCTAAAGGCAGAAATTTATGTGTGTAACATTTTTTTTAGCAGTTGGTCTAGGTGGGCACTAGACTATGCATAGCCTCTCAATTTTTTAATGCATAGGACAGAAAAAGCAAGTGCAAGCTTGAAAGTGTGACAGGGTGGGGGTGTAGAACAAAGAATTGCCAGAGACAGTACGCAGTTTGTATGTGTGTGGTAGGTGTTGCAGATATTTCTGTAGATGACTTCTTCATTTTTTGCAGGATATACGCTTGTTCCTTTAGCAATCGCTTAGGGAGATTTTGGCAAGACGTCTTGTATATCTAAGGAAACTATATTATTTTGCTGAGCCTAAACACAAAAGTGTTATATGGAGAAGTTTGCACATAAATGTGATGAGTGTAACAAAACTGTGTAGCAGAGAATCTCTGTTCTTCAACATGGTTTGGAATTTTACTCAAAATGTTTTCTGTTACACCAAAATGTTTTCTGTTACACCAAAATGTTTTCTGTTACACCAAATTGTTTTCTGTTACACCAATCTCTAGTAGTACATTGTCCTTTTTTGGCAAAATGGTGGAAGGTCTCCCATGCTCTTGTATATCTTGTGTTTTTCATATGGTTAGATGGTGAAACAATGAGAAGAACAACATTCACACCATTTGCATTTTTCTGCCATTGCGTAGAGTTGACATATAAGACTCATTCTAAAGCTGGTCAGCAAAATTATAGAAACCTCTTGCAACGAAGGAAGATAAACAACAGGCTCTTTCTGTTTATCTTTAAGCGAAACATGGAAATTTCTGTAAACAGAATTCTAACAACCACTCCATTACAAATCCTGGCATGTATCAAAGATGACAACTGCTGCAAACTGAAAAATGCTCCTGGACACAATCATGATTGGGCATTGTCATGGTGATGGCACTTTTGTCATTCTTCAACCAAAAATGGAAATTTTTTCCGTTTCTGGAGAAGTAGGGAAGTCACTTTTGAAAGATGTCTTAAAGTGGTACTACGATCAAAATTTTACCCCTTGATTTTTTAGGTGTATCACATAGAATTCCATGAATGAATAAAAATGTTGTTTACTACAAGTAGTTCCCAAGATATTTGTGTTTGAAAAATTTGTGAAATATGCAAATGAGATAACTGATGACATCCTATACTCAACCCAACATTATACGAAGCATATCAATAGTTAAGAGCTATCTTGGCCAATTTACATCGCAGACCATTGAAACTTGGTAGGCTAATAGCTCTATAGAAAAATTCACTGCCTGACGAGTGAATTCCATGTTAAATTTCACGTGAAGAACTGTTATTGCACGAATCGCGAAGCAATGAGTGCGATATCGGTTTTTCAAGTGAATTTTAATGTGGAATTCACTTGTGAGGCAGTGAATTCTTCTTGAATAGCATACCTAAAGCCACCTGGGTGAAACTAAACGTTTTCTGTTTTTGTGAGCCGCACCAGTGCGCAAGCAATGGAAACCCTTTCAAAGTCAATGTCAATGGTCAATGTCAGTGGCTTTCATTTAGGCTCAAAATTTGGCAGATAGTCTGTAAATTCGATCATTTTTCATTTTTCCTAACACGAATTGCATTATTTTTTGTTTTCACAATAGGAACAATTTTTTCTCACGACTCACGTCAGCAATATCCCTTCATGCACAAGTACAATTCCACGCTAAATACCCTCTCTTCGATAGCCAATCCAACTGCGGGTTTACCTTTAGCTATGCAATTCTATAGAAAAATTCACTGCCTGACAAGTGAATTCCACGTTAAATTCCACGCGAAAAACTGATATCGCACGAATCGCGAAGCGATGAGTGCGATATCGGTTTTTCAAGTGAAATTTAACGTGGAATTC
>OMLO01001747.1_pt1 | contig 17041 bp, 11 predicted proteins | sample 1674811 | NCBI WGS metagenome assembly OMLO01 (sample SAMN06265003, study PRJEB25207) | coral metagenome | isolation source: Coral host | place: Mexico:La Bocana,Puerto Morelos, Mexico | collected 2008-11-13 | reverse complement strand
TAGTTAGATAGGTAGATAGTTGAGTAACTTAATTGACTGATGGAAAAACCGTGTATAAATAAAGTTATCCTATCCTAGATTCTCGGGCGGATCTAGGGGGGTTCGGGGGTTCGGTCGAACCCCCTTAATTGGAACCGCTGGCGCCAAAGAAACTGTAAAATATTAATAAGTAATTCAAGCTTGACTACAATAAATTATGACTTGGCCTCAAAACGTCGGAAATCGCATTTCCGAGAATTTCAAACTTTTCCTGGGGAGGATGCCCCCGTACCCGCAAATCACGTTACTACAATCCCTGACAAAACTCTTGGTACGTTTGCCCACTTTTGCAGCATCTGTCTGGGAAATATATCAGTTCATCCCCAACCCCCCCTCCCCCTGCTCATTCAATGTTGTTTATCGTGATGAATTCGTCATTGCTCGTTTCCAACATTGTCTGGGGGGGGGGGGGGGGGGGGTTCCTATTCCAGTGATGTCATTACTGATTGTTTGCAAAATAGCTTGTCAACGCATTTTCATGCTATCTGATTAAGGCATGCCAAGGACTTTTGTCGTGGATTGTAGGTCTTTCTTAGCTTCTCAAACCCAAGGAGACGCTTGCTACACAGTCTACGCTTTTGGTTATAACCTTTGTTTTAGTTTATCTCGTGCCTTGATAGGATGCACGGCCGATAACTACAAAATTGACCACTTTTTCATAAATTAAATATACGAATAAATAAACAGAATGTTTTCAAATATGGCTATGCTCGCAGTTTCTCGGAAAGTCCCATGTCAAAATCTCTACATGCAAACAATTCTTTGAGACAAAGCAGAACATCGCGTCGAAATTACTGTTTATCCTTCTTTTTAAGTAGCAGCCGTGACTCAAGAAAGCTAGGTCTGCAATTCATATTTACCAGCCGTACAGCTACGCATCACAATGTTGATGTTATGTCGTCACTCGTAAACCTCCAGCAGAAATACTCTCGTTCATTGTATCACGCAAGTTACATACCCTTTTAGCGATTGTCGAAGCAGTGTAAAAGCTCTTTTCCCTTCGCTAACTAATTGACCATCGACTCGACTCCTTATAATCATCATACAGTGACTCCTTCCAGTCATCTTTTCTCAGTATGCCTTGTGAGTTCTGATACGTGTACAGTCATGCTTACGAAATGATAATATCATTTATATATAGTTGAACGCGGGTTTAGTTTAGCGAGCACGACCTCGTTGTACCTATTTGCATTGACTAAATAAAAAGAGAAAGCTGTACCGAGGGACTTTCGATCCCCCCACAATATCGAAAATGAAATGGTTATTCAGCTACAGCTAGGAAACACAAAACGATGGAATGTTATATACCTTAGTAATTAAAACAAATAACGATTCCTGCTTTAGGCATATTTCTTTGAATTTCTTCATGACCTTCATCGTTCAGTTTACATTTGTTGTCATATGCTACTCCAAGGTTTAAAATTTAAACTTCAGTACACGAGTAATCATCTTCCTTTTCTCAGAGGGTGCCTACCTAGGCATAACTATTTAACTAATACCGGGAAAACGGTGAATATTCAGTGAAAAGCTCGTAACGTTTTTGTCCTTTGTTTCGTTTTCATGCTCTTCAGGCTGTTTGAAAACGTTTTTAAGTGTTTCCACTAGTATATTCAGGCCTTTATATACCCCTCCTTGTAAATATCGCAACACTTGACGCCGACCAGTTCACGTGATCTTTGCTGGCGGCTCCCTCCACTATTTGTTGCCTCATTTGTTTCCTCTACTTATAGTAGAAATGTTTCTATTCGACTGAGCGTTAGAATAGAAAAGTTGATTAGTTTTACCGTATTTTAGATTTTCATACTCATAGATTTCTGTAGGAATCCTAGCTCTGGATTTTTCTTTTATTCATATCACTGTGGTGCTACTATAGTTGATCGCAGAATCAGTGCAGTATGTGTTGACAAAAAAAAAGACAAAAACCTAAAGAGAAACAAATATACAAGGCATGTGGTGCTACTATAGTTGATTGCAGAATCAGTGCAGTATGTGTCGAAAAAAAGACAGCAAACCTAAAGTATACAAGCCACGTGACATGTAACAAACAACTGAGGACATGCGTCACTATGGCACTGAGGTCATGCGAAAAATTTGGCAGCTTCTTCACGGACATTACATGTAAGTGCGCCACTACCTTGGCACACATGTAGCTACCTATTCATTCTGAGAAACGTTTAATTGACCTTGATATCAAAATATTAACCTAAAGTTCATCTTAAGTTTTATATAAAATCTTCTTCGAATAATACAACTAAAATGTTGTTCTTTATTTGGTATAGAATAACACCTATCTATGATTCAATATTTGCCAAAATTTGTGATACACTGCTAATAGGCGCAAAAGAAACAAAATGCATTCTTTTTATTAAACATAATCGTATTTCTTTATCACAAAAAACACACCAAAACGTGCTATGGATTGGCGTTTTGTTAGGAAAACTGCAAAGCAATGAATTGACTACAACTGAATTTATGAATACTTTCAGTTCAAATTCTATGACAGTGCCACTACTCCAACTAAGGATTCCGTGCAAATTGCTGCTGAATAAAAACCTTAGATGTTAAAAAATTAATTCCGAGAAATTATCTAATACTAAGATGGACGCCACAGAAGGAAAAACAATGTGACTGTGCATTCTTGTTTTAACACTCTGACGCCATTGGTCAATTTGGAAAGAATGTGCTTTGGTGACCTTGGTAGGGGTAGTCACACCGCAACTCCCTATTTTAATTTTTTTTTTTTTTTTCGACAGAGATTTTTTTCCAGTAACTCTGGTTTTGTGTCTACTAAGACTTCAAATTTCTTTAACTGACAGACGTTCTCTTCTCTTTCAGCTCGGTGAGATACAATAGGTTTTTCTTTCGTCTCTCACTGAGCAGAAAGAGAAGTGAACTACTGTCTCGCAGGGTGCATATTTCAAAGAATCAAACCACTTTCTCGCGCTTTCCACACGATACATATTCTCCCACGCTTTCCAAACGCTACATATTTTCGCGCCCTTTTCACATGCTACATATTTTCCCGCGCTTGGCACAGGTAATATGAATTGTTTTAATTATGACTCGCAAACTACGCCTTTAGCGTGCGCTGCCAAAGTACGTTGCGTAATAACTTTGTCTGTGGACAGTTATTACGGTCACAGTAATGATAACCACTTATTACTCGTGTCGTGGTTTCTTTTAAAATTTCCTTTAGTTATTAATAAAATAATCTATATTTTAACGAAGAACTTGATACAGTAAAGGTAGTAAGCGATAATGAGCCAGACTGTAGTTCCAACAATGTTCATTGCTAGTTGATCTGTATGTTGCATATGACCGCTAACTGTCCAGCTGAATGGAAAGTAGTTCCCTAATATTTCACTTCCAACGTAAACTAAAATCGAGTTCATTCCTGAAAGAAAAGAAAATACTATATGATTAACAACAACAAGAACAACAATTCGCTTCATATGGTGTCTGAACCTGGTCTCAAAGCAAGTTTGACCGCTTCCGTTGTCCACATTCTAATAAACGTTTCGGGTGATTCGACTATCTCAGTTCATACAATGCAATACAAAACAACACAACAATTTTATACAGTGCACATGTCCTCTTGAACAATGCTATCTGGTAAAATACACATGTATGCAATGAATTCAAATGTGCTGTTCGTTAGAATCTAGATGAATCGTAATTCATTTAAAAAGCTGTTGTACTGTATATTTTAAGACACATTTACTAAGTACCAACCTGGGTAGCAAAATGGCGCTCCATTCCACCACCCGAACACATCTATCATCAAATAACAGAATGTGAGGAGTAGAAATGCCATGCCACCAGTAGCAAAGATAAATGACACCGACCTGCAATTTACATAGAATTAGTGAAAAATTAACGTTCTCTGCTTTATGTTCATAGTTAAACACGTATAAGGAAAGTTACTGAAGCTATTTTCAACTGATTTTCTGCAGCATTAAAAATGCAGCACACTTACCACAAATTCTTGTTTAATGGAATGATACTGTCATTATTCACGCCAGCAAGTCCAAGTGTGATACCGCCCTGAATGGATTTAACAGCACAGATAACAATGAAATAAAATACCAATCATCCATAACACAATACAACAAAACAAGTGTGTAGGTACTCATGATTTGTACGTTTCCTATTGCTTCCCTCGAACACAGATCGAATGCTGCTTAACTGCTACAGCCAACAGTTTCAGTTTTTTCGAGGGAACAGTAGATCATTTCATCGCATTACGCCTTAATTTTTACGCTTGTATTCATGAAATTACTACCTGGCTTACCGGCGTCTTTCCTAAACACTCACCAGTAACACGGACCAACAAACCCATCGCTTCATTCTGTCCAAGTGATTAGGAAACGTAAACAAGGTGTAGCCTGCCTGTAAACGTCCAACAAAATAACGGGTAATGTAGCAGAAGTTATTACTACACAATCCTGCAAATAAGCACTAAAATAAGATTGTCAAGCTAGCACAGATAACCGATAGACCTTAAGTAATTTTATCACACAGATAACGTTAAGCATGCAGAGGCTGAACTTTGAAAAGCTCACAAATGCATCATATCACTCCAAGCTAAAAGTGGTTTTTTTTAATCAAAATTCTTTAATCAGATGATAGTGCGATCACTAATGAAAACTAAATGTTATCGCGATACCACGACAGCAGTTTTAAAATAATCAAAATTTTCGCTTACCAGTCTTGAAATTCAGATTATTCACTCGACCAAACAGTATACCAACGAAGCTGCTGTTAAATACGGTGTAATCACACAAAACTGAACTGGATTTTCTTTCAAGGGAACGTTTTACTTCAAGTTCGCATTCACTTTCGTTTTACATTATGGCTTAAAAAACTCGCGCCACTTAATCATCCAATCAGATGTAAAACTAGACCAATCGTGACTCGTTCGCACAGGTTTTCCAAGCTGCATTCTTTGTGCTTTATGATCGACCAGGGTGCTAAATTTGGTTTTGGTTTTACGGTACTCAATTAACAAAGAGTAATATGACAACTAGTGACAACCCTGACAAACCTGAACTCCCAGAAAGACCAAGAAGGCAGATGTCAAGGTACCCAATGCACCTTCTGGGTCATAAGGAACTTTCGTTTTGTACGTTTCCTGAAAGAAAAAAACAACTAATCAGAAGTGCGGTAAACTGGTCATCGATCAATCATTGTTCGAACTCCCTATGCATGTAGTTCACGAGAGAAACGTATTACTTCTGGGAAAGAACTGAAGACCTTGTTTTATATAATAGTTCAAATTGATCCGTTCATAAATATGATCCATTGGAGGAGAGATGCATAAGATGTGTAGATGGCGCCATTAACATTTTCTTGCGTTTCTTTATTACATGAAACAGATAGATTCCAGGTTGCCGTGCGTCTGTTCAGTAATAGATCACAGAACATGCCAAAATGTGGTAAGAATATCAATGACACACTCGGCTAAAGGCTCGTGTCCCAATATTATGTTCTTGCCACAATTTGACGTCATCTGTTATCTATTTCCGTACCGACGCACGGCAATATGGAAGTATTTGTGAAATAGATACCATGCAGGTTGGATGCTGGTAAATGTGATGAGGTCCAAACCAATGCCTATCAATATAGCCGGCATTTCCTCCAGTACAGTTATACGATTCAGGATCGGCAATTCCACCAGGTCCAATGTAACCCCTGAATACAGAAAATAATATGTACACTTATAAAATGAATTAAACGATATATAAATCAGATATGCATGTACTGGCGATTGGCATTAGAACTACTTCGACTATACAACTCCAGCCGTAATGTAAGTTCTTCCTTTCAGAAAATAATAGTTAAACCTCGCTTTAAGTTGAGTAGTTTATAGGTAGTTTATAAGTAGTTTGGGGGAGCAGGGATGGCGCAGTGGTGAGAGCGCTCGCCTACGTATATATACCATCATTGTGGCACGGGTTCGATTCCGGCCTGGTGCGATTATGTGGGTTGAGTTTGTTGTTAGCTCTCGTTTTGCTCCGAGGGTTTAGTCTCTACGGGTTCTTCGGTTTTCCTCCCTCCAAAAAAACCAGCACTCTAAATTCCAACCAGGATAAAGGACCCTCATGAAAACCAGCTAAGGCTGATGTGGCTTCCCCTCTAAATATTGTAACTTATTTATTTTGTTTTAGTTCAGTCAGTATATGGACTGTAAGCAGCGCTTTTGAATCTTGTAGAAAAGATACTATGTAAATATAGTATTTGTACTATAATCATAAAAATTACAATTCCCTCGATTGTGATTGGTTTAAAAAACTCCTATTTTCCACTAATTCACTTGTCAAGTTGTTATCGGACAGTTTGTTATGGGACAGTTTGTTATGGGACAGCTTGCTATAGGACAGTTTGTTATCGGACAGTTCAATAAGCCAATCACATTTAAAGTTGTAGTTTAAATCAACCAATCCCATTTTAAGTTGTAGTTTAAATCAACCAATCACAACCTTGGTTCCAATCACCATAGAAACATTGTAAAAACTTTTAATGCAAATTCTCCCTTTTCGTACCTTGGTATTCTTCTTTTTCGGAAATTGTAATTTTTTATAATTAATTGGTAATAAGACTTCGTGTCGTCTAATTCGGTCTGTAATCATATTCGTGATTAACAAATCGGACGACCGGGTAGCGGGAGTCCGATTTTGTTATCACTCGTATGATTTCAGACAGAATTGGACTCCACTCAGTCCTATTACCATTACTTATTATTTATAAGTCTAAACGAGCAATAGTTCATAACCGAACAAAACTATCAATAGACGTCATCCCAGGGAAATCCGGTCAAGCATTCTCCCTGGGAAAATGTAAGGCAGTGTACAAATTTATATTTCATCTTTAAAGTGGAGGGATGAAATGAAGAATGAGGCGAAATTCCCAACTTTCAAGCCGAGTCTTTACAATATTTACATTTAAATTTCAAGTAGGCCCTAGCATAGTGGAATTGGAATACGGGGATGTTGGTTTTTGTGAAGGGCTGATAAACGGAGTACCTGGCGAGAACCGACAACAAACTCGACCCACATAAGATATCTGGAGGAATCGAGCCCAGGACACATATGCATGGAGGTGTAAAGATTGTAAGAGAATATACTCACCGCGGACAATCAGCCATTTGAAGGGAAAATGTGACAACAACATAGATTGTCAGCACACCCAGCATCACCAGCCACTGACCCCAAAGTGCAACAACGTCTCTAACAGGATTCCACCACGTACATACCGGCTGTAGACCAGCAAAGAAACAGCATTTTACTCACAGTTATAGTCAATTTCAATGAACAATACAGGCAATACATCGGCAAAGAACAAACAGACAACAAGTAAAGCAAACAAAAATCCTCCAAAAACGGGAGTTTATCAAAGTACATTTACCAGGACAGAGTCCATCCCAGGATTTATGACTAATTGAAGCAATGCAATAATAAAGTAACAAGCAGCAAATCTCTGCAGAACTCCAGGGATCCTGTAGTGAGCGAGGTCTGCATCTGTGTATGTAAAATTAATGTGGCATTATAAGAACAGACTGAAATGCACAAACACGTACAAATACTTGTGTTTTCGTAGTTGATCGAATAACAGGTTGTTAGTAGGTAAATTAGAAAAAAAAAGGTTGTTTACACGAATGTAAGAAGCTGAAAAGTCACGTGGGGACGAGCCAATAAAGTATGTATGTATGTACGTCAACCCGCTTAGCACAAGATTGTAACCCAACGTAAACACGCCCCAGGTGATCAATTACTGCCAATAACACTGACTTACAGTTGCTTACAAAGAGCCCCAATCCAAACAGAATGATGGTACGGCGCAAAAGCTTGACACAAATAGTCACTGGCCTCACTTGGCGATGTCTCAGAGAACGGAATGAAATTACAATAGAAACCCCCATGATCCACATAAACCTGGTGAAAAAAGGATTCAAATAAATCCATCAAAGCTTTTTACAATCTTTCATTGTGTCTAAGATATTTTAATAAGAAAAAGAAAAACAGAAAGGAGAATATACATGAATAAACGGTTATTTAAAGTTGCATGTTGTATTACTAAATAAATGTTTATTAGTAACTGCGGGAACTCATGATACCATTGTGCAACGAAAATTGATAGCTACGTTTTCCTTTTTGTGGTGACTGATGCAAACTTCATTTAAAGAGAGAACTTCAGGACTATAAAGACCACAGGTCTCCCAAACACCTTGGGAGCCGTGGATATTTTAATATAATTATACTCCGTTTCATAACAAAGTCTCCAAGGGAATGTAACCATTCTTGCGAGTGTTCACAATTTTGAAAATAATTTTAATTATAACGACTTCGACTCTTTTCCGTGCTACTTGTGTTTCCGTGTAGTTTTGAGACAGTTTTACAGCGATTTCAGCGAGTTTTAGTTTCACTGTTGAAATCGCTTTCAAACGACCTAAAAACGTCAAGGAAACACAAAAGTACACAGCAGAATCTACGTAAATTAATTTACCTATATGAATTCATTTCTATATTCCGAACTGTTATATAAGCGATCATTACATTTCAAGTAGCTTGTGTTTTATAGCCGAGATATTATGCGCGCCATTTGTACGGCATTATTCCCGTTACACCTGTATGTTTCATTTTACTAACAATCATAATAATCATTTTGTGATTTCTTCACCCTCTTAAATTCACCACTGTACTTTTTAATCACTAAGAATCTAAGCAAAATCCATGACAAAAACTGAAAAAAGGTAGTCATTTGAAGAAATCTGACAAATAGTTATTATTTTAATTGCTACTTAGGGCGACGAAATTGCTACTTGGTACAATCACAACTACTCTAAATGAATGGTTTCTACATACCACGGGAACACAAGATCTGCCACTGTGAGTCCTGTATATGATAAATAATAATAAAGAACCACATCAAACAGACAAACAACGAGCAAGAGAACACGGAACACGTGAACAAACACGAACCAACACTTTTTCAAGATTTAAACTGCTGTGCAAAATACCTTCATCCTGTACTAACAGCTGTATGTCGCAAATTGTTATAGGGCTTTTGAAATAATAACTCAAGTACAAGAATATGAATGAATGTACATCAAAGACCTGTGAAAATGCTTTTTAAAAATAGAATGAAATTTACACTTCCCTTAGTACATGCACAGTACTCTTAATCATATTATTTTCAGCACTCTACTAATACTTTAGAAGAAACTCACCATTCCACCTGGCATGTTTGAAAAAGTAATATCCACCGCCCCCATAGTTCACGAAGATCATTATTGTCAAAGCAATCCTACAAAAAGTTCAACATTTATAATAAACGAACAAAACCAAAATATTTTCGTGTACAAGATTGATTGATGCCAGACATACTCTAAAGCAGACTTTTCTCACAGTTTGCTAGGTAGCAGAGCCGTCAAGTTTCAGTGGCTCTAACGAAAACTTCCAATGGCAGTTTCCAAGGGGAACGATTGTAAAGAGTGATTCAGATGTTCAGGTTGAATAATTTATACAGAATAGGCTTTTCAAGCTTTTCAATGTTGGATTACACTATATATGCCAGTAGCCTTACTGACATACCACTTTGTGGGTTTACAGCTGTGTGTCTACTACTGAATTAAAACTCACCCACGAAATGTATCCAGTGACTTGAGTCTTTGTTTCTTTATTTGCTTTTCTGGCTGCAAAAAGAAAGAGATTACGTCATGAAAAAAGATTGCTGTTTAGTCATTGTGGTAAAGTGATAATAATAATAAAATATTATCGTTTGTCTCACGATGACGTTTCAACTGCATACTGCTAGTCTTCATCAGGCAATGAGGTCGGCTGGTTCCGCAAAACCTGTCAACCTCATTGCCTGTTGTGGACTAGCAGTATACAGTTGAAACGTTGTGTTTCACATCCCAAGTGACTACATCGTGAGACATACAATACTATTTTATTATTATTAAGGAAGGGATTGTTTGCAATTTAAGGCTACACTGTATATATTTTGTTTGTAGTATCTATACATAGCTTCATTGCATGCACTGTGTAATATTTCTAAGAAAGAAGTTAATAATACATGTAGTGGAACCCCGCTTTACAGCTGCCCTGTTAGTATTATTCTAGCTTGGATGAACGTTCAGTCACTCACTCATTTTATTATTCAGCCACCCCGTTAATACGGCCAGGTTTTGTGGCCCTTTAGTGACCACATTAACAGGGTTCTACTTCAATTAATATGAAAACAACAGCAGACCCCTTTAATCCTGGCTACCAATGGGCTGCAAAACTCTGACTAGCATTAACAATGAGTTGACTGTATTCAAGGAGTCTGAAATGACTCCCTGAGTTTTTGTTTGGGCCACAATAATGAGGTGCATGACCACAAGCCAGGGATCCACCATTCCAATCAAGTATAAAATATTTATCCACCTAAAAACAAAATAGAAAATTAATTATAAATAACACACCATGTCATCATGATCTGCAGGATTCTCAGACCCGATGAAATTGGGTGTTCCAAGATCCTGGAGGATTAGAGAGAGAGAGAAAAAGACAGAAAAAAATGACAGTCAATTTAGTACAGAAAATGGATCACCACTTCTGGTGTCAATGCCAGAAAGCTTGCAATGATTGAATGTGTGTATGAAGAAAAAGACCCTTGGTGCTGTGTGATAGTCATTGGACTGCAAGATTCTCCTAGAAAATTGCTTTTCACTTCCTTCTACAAGAAAGGAGAATTTAGCATGAGATCAAGAGTCACTTGGGGCTTTTATTCCACACACCATTTCACTTGACTTGTAGAGCACCAAAAAGTGCTTCAGCAATAATATTAACCCACATTAATTTTAGTTTAATTCTGTTTCCCCCCTCTTACCATCAGATACATACATCCTCGCTTTGATACCATCAAATAACACATTTGTGACTAGTCATGTGCATGTATGGGTGAACGGCAAACATGGAATACTCTCAAGGAAGAATGAGTCAATTGGCTAGTAAAACGGACTTTTTTTCCGAGTCAAAGAAATAAGGTTGTCATCCTGGATTTGCAAGGATATTATTATTATTATTATTATTATTATTATTATTATTATTATTATTATTATTATTGATTATGATTATCACAAGTGTACTTTAATCGTGCCTTATAAAGAACAACTGATATTTCTTTATTTAGATTTTTTATTAATTCTCTCTCTTTTTTTATTTTTTACTGCTTATAATAATAGTAATTAGAATTTGTTTAGCAGTTTTATACATAAATTTATGCTTTTGATATTATTCGTTGAGGTGAATTAAAGATTACTATTGTAAAAAAATATATAAATTATATTACTAGTACTAGTATTACAGGGACAGCAGAGCAGGGGGGGCTTCAGCCCCCCACTTTTTACGGCAGTGACATTTTTTTGCTTTAATATAAGGTTCGTAAGAAGAAATAATAAAACAAAAAGAAAATGTAAATACAGTTACTGTTACTGAGAGTTATTGTTGGCATTCCAGAGACATTTTTAAGCATGGAATAATATCTTAAAACATTTTTGACTAAATAGTAAACTTCTTCCGTTAATGTTAATTCAATTCATGCTCAGTAGTTATTTGAAAAAAGACGTAAAATACACAGAATACTGATGATGAAACAAGTGCTTGAATCTCACTTGCTTCATTTGGTGACAAGAATTTACAAAGCTACAACCTTGCTCAAAACCTTTTGAATTTTTTTTGTGTTTATGTATATTCCTCATGCGCTTCCTTCCCACACACCGGGGAGCTTGGGTAAAAACCCAGGTCAGTATACTAAGGCCGGGATATATCATGCAAGGCTCATAAAACTTCCAAAATATTGCTGTAACAACAAAAAGTACCTGGCATTTTACACTTATCCAGGGTATTTTTTTTTTAAAGAAATGTCTGATGGAGAATGCTGAAACTGAATACCATTTCTGAGCCTCTAGATTTCAAAATTTTTTGGGGGAGGATGCCCCCAGACCCCCCCCCCCCCTTACAAACTCACACCTCCCACGCTTGTTTGCCAACCCCCTCACTTGAACAGAGGCTCTGCCATACCTGTATTAGCATTAGCATTAGCATTACCATCATCTCTATTATCACTATTTTTAATATTATTATCTGCCATATACAAACTGTATTTGATCACTTACTGCATTTATAAGACTCTCTGTGTCATGAAACAGGTTCCAATTGACCAACAGATTGTACCTCCTAAAAATGGGAAACAGTCACACAATTAAAACAAAGAAATAATTAGAAATAATAGAAATTCGATATTAAATATTGAAGAATGTAAAAATTAATGTTTAATCAACATATTTAAGTGATCCAATAGTTTTCACAGTTAATATAAGCCTGATAGAAAGATAAGAGAAAGCTGCCGAATAACATAATTTTCAAACTAGTCCGGACTGTACCTGAATATTGCATGTACCAGAGGTTACTTTCTAGATGTATCTTTTAAAATTAAGCATGCAAAAAAACATTTGACATGTAAACAAAGTGTTGAATAAAACAAGGTATTGAATAAAAAACAAAATGTTGAATTACTAATTTAAATAAGTTAGAGTGCCAGATTCCTACCTCAACAGATACAGTAGCACATTCCATAAAATAGCAGCTCCCAAAATAGCCAAAAAGGCATACAGTAGAGCTGAAGACAAAGAATACATTAGAAATTATTACTTACAGTGTACACCAATAACTTTTGGATATTTAGTTCTTCTAATACCATATTTGAAAGCTAATAAAATAAATGTGTATTTGGAAGCTAGAAGAGTTGCCAAGTGCATCAACACTATGTTAAACAGTTTGGTCTCACGATTGGGATGAGTTATAATTAGTTACAGTGTAAATGTTAAATTCTGATATTTACACCGTAAAATTAAAAAAAAACTAATGAACTAATAATTGATGACTGTTAAATGGACATTTTTTCCAAATCAAACACAATAGAAGCTGTACATCATGTAACTTCTAAACATGATGTACATGTTGTAGCTAAAAGTTAACTTCAGGTAAAAATAATTTTAACCTATTCATGATTCTCAATTTCTAACCCTAATTATTCATAATCAATGTATAAGTAGGGGTAAGAGACAAAGGAATTTAATTTTTAATTACAACATACACATTAAATGAAACCAAAATTATTATAAACTGACTATTGTCAAGTTCTTTTATAGCTACCTTAGTTTCAAGAGATGATGTAAATATAAAATTAATTGAAATTCACAGAAAAGTTCTTTTTTACTCTACTGCAATTGATGTACCTACACATGCAAGCTGTTTGATCACAGAGTTTTTCTTGAGTTTTTTTTTAAATAAATGTATAGCACAACAAATGCACATTCACAAGCCTGTTAACAATTAGGCCTAGATTAAATATAAACATTCCAGCCCCTTATGAGTTTCTGATTACAGTAGCTAGTAATATGATTATAATAAAAAATAATGTCTAAACTTGCAAGGTAGAGATTTCCTTCTCTTTCTGCTCTGTCTCACAGGGTATTTAATGACAGAAATGTACTGACAGGGTCCGAAATCAACTTTTTTTGGCAGGCGCCAACTGGCGGCCGAAATCGATCTTTTTTCAGTCGCCAAATGGAAAAATGTGGTCGCCAAAAAGTGTCGGTAAAACTTTTCCTTTGCAGCGAAACACAAGCCAAAATTATTGGTTGCCACGGGCTTGCCCGTAAAATATTGGCAATTGATGTAATAAGGAAGCTGTAGCTGTAAAACATTACAGTGGTAGATTTACAGTGGTAGATTTATAATAAAAGGAAATCAGTTTTATACTTCCAAAGCAATGGAAAGGTAAAAAGGAAGTGACCAATTGGAGGGCAGCTTTGAATTTTATTTTGATCAATTTGGCTGAAAATCAAAGCTATTGTTTGTGTAATTATCGTGGTGTGAAAAAGCATACTAGTTAATCGCCCCCTAGCGACCAGTTGTGAAATTCTGGTCGCCAGTGCAAAATTTTGAGTCGCATTGGCAAAAAGGAAAGTGCAAAGTCAGACCCTGACCAGGACAGCTAATTTTACTGGATTATAATAGATTACATTTTCTTAACAAATAAACAAGCTTGTAATACTCACGGATGTATGCATTGTCTGGTTGTTCATCGGCAACTACTCTTAGGACACAATTTGTACTGCCTTGAATCATAGCATGAATCGTATATTTATACAAGCCATGTTCTCCAAAACTGTACTTATCTGGACTGCAAAATAACAATGTAAGCTGGGAACTTAGAAGATCTCAACATCTTGAAGACAAGTATAATAAAGTAGTAACAAACTGGTTTCCTTCAATTTAAGAGAAATTAATTTAAACTTTATGAGAAAAGACTTAGGGTTTACATGCTGGTACTATTAATCATTTCAGCCCAAAAATAAATGTCAAGTTCAAAATGATTGAAAGCACCAAGTCTACAAATCCTAGTGTTCAAAAAACAAAAAAAGTCTCTGGCAGCTACTCAAAGTATCAACATTTATGTGAAGAGCCACATTTATTTGAGCTTGGCCTTATGTGACTGATTCCAACAACTGATCAACTTCCCTCTTCATCAGATATCTGCTTTAAATGTCGGAGTATCTTTACGTCCTGCTTATTTTATCACAAACTTTCAAGAATCAATTTTTTTTTAATTTATGAATAAAATTAATGGTGGTTTTTAAAATACTGTTCAGTTATACTTACGGGCATATAATTTTCCCTTTTGTGTCATTAACAGCTAATGTGAAGGGAAAATTGGTTTCGACTGTTATGTTACATTCGTGTGTCAAATTTTCTGTAATAAGCTGAAGACCACACTAGAATTGGAAAATAAAGGAAATAAAATTATGCCCAGGAAGAAAAAAGGTAACATTTTGACTCGGCACACAATAAATTGCTGAGCCTCTCACTTGGAATTGCTTAACTGTCTGACTAATTAACAGCAGGATCGACATAGAAAAAGATGCACCATGAGTTTCAAAAGACAGTAGCATTATTAATTCCAGAGACAATAGGAAACAAATTTAGCTGAATATTTTGGCTTGAAATACATTGTAGACTGCAAATTTTGCTGGTTACTGGCAGATGGACTGTCAATAACTGTCAGTCTCTTTGGCTGCTGCCTGAGTGGTTGACCTATTGACCAAGTTATAACTAAGCATCTGTCTGTCTGACACAGATGGGCGAATGGATAGACAGATAATTCTGTCTGTCTGTCTGTGTCTATCAACTTAAAAGCGAGAATAAACTAAACACAAAATTGGTCTTACTTTGTCTCGAATTTAACAAACCCAATAAGCAAAATGTTTATTACATTAATTTATTTATCTTTGATTTGAGAATCACCAACCACACAGGACACAAATTTCCACCGTCGCTAGTCCTACCATCATTCATAACTTTAATTAAATGCCTCCAGTTTTGACTGCAACTGCAAGTTGTCTGAATATTCTCTAACTTCTGTGATATTCAAGGCAAAATCCAAGCTTTTTGGTTCACAAGGCTGCTCTGATGACAAAAACTGAATTGATTTTTCCAGCATTTGTAGATTTTGCAGATCAATTCTCCTTTCACTATAAGTTTTTATTCCACGAGAAACCTTTTGAGTCAAGATTGACAGTGCACAATTTTTCTGGACCAATCACAACTCCTTGTATAGATTTGTATAGACAACAAATTACGTCAAATGGCTTTTTTGTGTTCACCAAAGTGGGCAAAGGCCTTACCATTGCAATAATGATGAAATATTATGTTCAGAGAAAAAAAGCTGTAGTAGTAGCTGTAGTGTTTCTTTATTATATAAAACAAATAGACTCCATGTTGCCATGCATCTGTTCAGTAATAGATCACAGAGGACATCAAAATGTGGTAAGAACATCAGCGACACACTCGGTTATTGCCTTGCCCACCTCGTTTTTGTTCTTACCACATTTTGATATCATCTGTGATCTATTACTGAACAGACGCACAGCAACATGGAATCTATTAGTTAAATCCATCTATCTGTTTAAATCTGTCTGTCTGTATTGTGTCTGTCTGCAGTCTGTCTGTCTGTCTTCATTACTAGATGATTCACTAACTATCTATATCTCCTTAGCTGATTGATTGACTCCATTTACATAGTATATTGACAGTACCTTGTGACAGTTGCTTGAAACACCAAACACATTGACTCCGGTTTTTTTCACATCAGATACCGGTAATAACATTACCAAGGCTGTGTCCATTTTCAATGATTTTGGATCATACTTGTGTTTCTCACATGGTACACTCTGGCTACCAAGACCTAACATACAAAGTATACACATCAGTCAGTTTCAGGCAGGTGATAATCACAGCACAGGACAGTGGGACCTCATTTAGCAGAATCTGTCGCCACCACAAGACAATGGCAAAGAGAGGAGAATGCATGCTCAATACAATTTTTCAAAATCAGAATTTACGTGCATCACATTTGCAGAGTACTGGTTCAGAATTGACTTAAGTCATAATAATTATTATATTTTCCAAACTTTTCTTGCATTTAAGCCATGCTAAGTTGTGTAATGTAATACATTATTTGGTGGGCAATTTTGACTCTTAAATAAACATCTTCTAAAGACAAATTGAATAGCAACATGAAATAAAAAGAATGAATACAAATTTAAATGGGATTTTTTTTTAATTCAAATAAATTTTGGACATGAAGTTTAAACTTAAAGGCAAATAAGTTTAGATCAAATATAAATCAATGATGATTTAACTCATCGCTACAGAAATGGGTGTGCATCTATGAGGTCACATAACAACATTCTGACAATCAGGGAGGTTTTAATTTTCCCGGAATTATGGTCTGCTGTTAAAATTCGATGAGCCTAATCCGAGCTGCATACGAATCACATGATTCGCTGAAAGGTAATTATGACATGCAATTATTCCAAGTTCGTAGTTAGCTTAGTTAAAATCAAGGTAAAGAAAGAAAGCATCTTAGATTCTATTAAAAACATCTGAATAAA
>OMLO01001746.1_pt1 | contig 17046 bp, 18 predicted proteins | sample 1674811 | NCBI WGS metagenome assembly OMLO01 (sample SAMN06265003, study PRJEB25207) | coral metagenome | isolation source: Coral host | place: Mexico:La Bocana,Puerto Morelos, Mexico | collected 2008-11-13 | reverse complement strand
AAATCCATCACTTTTAGTAAATTGGCTCAAAAAGTAAAATTACTAAAGATCGAGACTTAGGGTATCGGAAAAACCTCTGCGGCTCATTGGGGGGGGCAACGGAACTGACAAAAGAGTGAAATGCTAACATGTAAAGACCGATACGTGTAGATTTCAACAAGAAGTGTCTAGCAGAAAAAATGTATATTTGACATATAGCGCACACTTTTGCCTGCAACATGACATAAAACCGTATGACATTTAACGTTCTATACCAGAAAAGCACATCTAGTCAGACTTTCCTGTAGAGAGCCGTTGCGTGTCGCTGTGGACCGCAATCGCGCCGGCATGTCGTCGGGCTCAAGAACGAGCATCACGGGTCAGCCATGGATCAATTACAAAAACGCCATGAGGGACCATCTTCGTGTTCGCTTTGAGCTGGACACAAGCAGGTGCATAACATGCACACGTCCGAACACCTATTCTCCAGGAGGGCGCAAGGAGCATCAGCGCACTGGTGTGTGTGAAGCTTGTTGGGATGTTCTGGCGCCGGGGGTGGAAGAAACACAGAGCGCGGAGAGATGTGACCGACTCCGCGCGGAGGCAAGCTCTCACAACTTTGTGTCCGATTGGATTGCTCAGTGCAGATGCCCGGATAATGGCATCATGAGGACAACTGAGGCCAATGTAAGAAGGATTGTCAGTACTGGTGCAGGATTGGAGACTTTGCCAGACATTTGGCGGCCTGGAATGCGACCAGCGCCGTGACGAGACGCGGAATTTCGTTGCTTTGCCGCTGTGGGCTACGCGTTGCCTGAAAGATCTAAATAGTCTAAATTTAGTACTAGGGACTAAATTAGTCCAAAATAGTGATTTAGTCTTTAGTCCTAGGAGTAAATTTAGTCTCAAAGGACTAAATTTACAGGACTAAATTTAGTCCTAGGACTAAATTTAGTCCCTGGACTAAATTGACATTTAGTCCATGGAGTAAATTTTTAGGCATGTTAAATTAGCTGTTTTTTTGTTAAAATCTATGCATTTTTTTCTACAAAATTGAACCGCATCACAGCAATCGTTGCCAGAAAGATCGAATGTCTTTTTCACCCGGCGTAGATTGGAAGCCTCAATAAGTCAAGAACCACATTGTCAGAAACAGTGCTGATGAAGTTAAAAACCTGATTTTTTTGGATAAGTCAAGAACCAAACTTTTTAAATCTTTACTTTTTAGATGTTGAATTAATGAATATTATATTTCTTTTTGAAGAATTCCGTTCTGCATACCTTGGCCACACATCACACAGGAACACACATGTGTGTGTGTGTTTTTCTCTTGCCAAAATGGTTTTGAAGTCAAACTCTCACAAAAAAATACCCTTATATGTTTTCTTGAGAGCCACAGTTGAAGGAAGCTCATCGTCATAGATTGGAGCCACACGGTATATAGTTTCAGCCAAGGCTCGAGCATATGCGCAGCCAATTTGGCTGTGTGAAACTAAATGAGTTCCTATGAGACATGCGGACTGTTTGCTTGTTGATGTTGTGATGTTGCTGTTCTTGAATCCATCTTGAGTTCTTGAATCATTGCTGTTGAAACATCATCCAGAAACACATTTCAGAAACCCAATCAATAAATCAAGAACCACACAAGCCTTGTGATATGCCAAGAACCAAGCTTTTTAAAATAATTATATCTTTTCAGATGTTGAATTAACATTATATTCAATTTCATATTTCAGATTTTCAGTTGTGTATATACCTTGGCCACACAACACAGGAACACAAATGTGTGTTTTTCTCTCGCCGAAACGGTTTTGCAGCCAAACCCTCAAAACATATATATACCCCTATATGTGTGTTTCTTTGAGAGCCAGTTGAATAAAGCTCATCTTGAGATGGGTTCCACAGTATAGTTCCAGCCAAGGGTCCAGAATAGATAGTTTTGAAATATCCACCTGCGCCAGTCGGGGCGGATGCAAACATCAGTTCGTTGTGGCCAAATGTTATATGTTATATTGTGAGAGCACGCAGCAATGCACAGCACACGAAACAAGCTCACAAGTCACAAGAACCAAACAAAGAAATACAGAATGATTCTCACATGTGTCCAGCAGCGGCATCACTCTGGTATCTTTTTCAGTGGCTTGGCGGCATCTTGTGAGTTCTGTGACACAAACAGAATTGGAAACGGTGTGTGAAACTATTGAACTTTCTCCCACGCAAGCTGCATTCCCAAAGAGTACTTCTGCAAAGCTTTGATTGAAGCTTGCCTATCTGATCGACCTCTCAAACACGAAGATAAGAGAGTGCTACTCACATTCATGAAATCTTCTCCACGCCAGCACCAAGACAAATGAGGATGAAGATGACGTGAATCATCCATAATATGATGGCTGTAGTGGAGCTTGCTGGTGACATTGAACAGGGGTACATCAGCTGTAGAATACTCTTCCTCCAACATTTGATGCAATTGGGCTTTTTGACTCTGCTTTGCTCGTACTTCAAGAGCTTGTGGCTCAGGCAAAGCGTAACATCCACTGTCTGGCGAATAGGAATTAAGAATAGATTCAATTTCAAGATCCAACTTGAAAATCAATTTGACACGAACATGGTTGGGATTTGTTGGGGACATCTTCTTATTCCATAAGGCTGCCAGTGCACCTCCTAGATGACGAACGTGGGCTCCTTTTCCTCTTATTTTGGGGTACCCTTTTTTCCTTTGAAAAATGCTAAGTTTTTGAAAAGAACCCAAAGGAAATCTGGCTGACACATTATGTCGACGTTGCCATCTCAAAACGTAGAGACCAATACCTCGAAGGTTTGCAAGTGGGCTGGCTGGCAAAAGTTCGTGGACTAACATCCACAAAACTGAGCCCAGCCAAAACTGCTGGTATCCCAAATACTTGACATGCATCAGGTCGGGCTGGGCACTGAGCCCTGTAACATTCATAGCATTGAAGATGGGGTTACGTGATCTATCTTCACTTGCTAACCAGTCAGCAGTCTTGTAAATTGTTTCACGCCAAGGAGCCTCCAATCGAGAATCCTTCCAGGTATATGGACCTTGTTTCTTGCATCGGCATCTGGAACACGGTTGGCTAGCCGATGCCCAGTGTGGCAATCCCAAAAACTTATTGCAGTAATCCAAATCTCCGATGAGCGATATTAGAACGCAATAGTGCCCTCCAGCTAGGAACGAGCCAGATTTTTTAGCTTCTGGTGAATCTGGATGATATGGAATACCCCTGTAGTCTTTGGACGGCCAAATGCCGCTGAAAAGTACATCTATTGACCATTGTAAAACTTCCATGAAACAATGAACAGTACCTTCAACACCTTCTTTGAATTGAGCTGGGTTGGCAGCCCAGATCCAGAGAAGCCCTTCTCGGGCTGATATTTGTAGAGACAATAGACTAAACCAACTTATCATGATAGCCATCTTGACCCAGCACTTACCACGTCCTGCAATAGGTACTTCGTCCCCGTGGACGCCAATCGGAATGGCTTTGGCACGATTAAGACTCCTTAGACATGGTTGTCCTTGTAAACAAGCAGCTCCTGAGCATTGTTTCCAAAAGTCTCGTATTTGTTGAGTTCCACCTGGCATAAACAGTTTCTTGAACACTGTGGGGTATTTCTCATAGAGAAAACTAAAGATCTGATGGGGAAGCATAACGCCTGTCAATTCGTTCTGCTTCTTGGTTGGTAAGTCAACCATGGTTGGCTTCGGCAAGTAATTGATTGACTCAATGTACTTTTCAATGTCTCTTGACATGTTCTGTTTGTTTGTGCCACTGCTGCCTAGCTTTGACAGTTGAACCAAATCTGGAAAGATTACTGTACAATTTCCTTCTGTAAGATCTTGTAAACCTAAAGCTGCGAAAGCCTGGACTTCCTGAACACTCATAAGCCCCCAGGCATACTGAGTCAACAAGTGGTTAGCCAGTTTTGAGGATCTGGTGTGCTGACGTTGTTCTTCATCAAGACGTTGTTGGAGGCCTCCACGGCGCCTCTTGGCGTTAATTTCCATGATGAGTTTGAAGTTTTCCTGTGTGACGTTGTGATTCTTGTGGAATGCTTGGTTCTTCAACACCGTAAAAACTTCAATATAACATGTGGAATGCTTGGTTCTTGAACTCTTGTAAGTGTAACATGTGGTTCTTGACTTCTATAGCTGCTTCAAGCGTAAAACTGATTGTATTTACTGCTCTTGTGGACTGCTTGGTTCTTGAACTCTTGTAAGTGTAACATGTGGTTCTTGACTTCTAGCTGCTTTTGATGTAAAACTGATTGTATTTGCTGGTCTTGTGGAATGCTTGGTTCTTGAACTCTTCTAAGTATAACATGTGGTTCTTGACTTCTAGCTGCTTTTGACGTAAAACTGATGGTATTTGCTGGTCTTGTGGAATGCTTGGTTTTTGAACCATTGTAAGAAGTTAAATATAACATGTGTGGTTCTTGTGTATGATCCAAATTTTTGAATCATCAATCAAACATCTGCCAAAAACATTCCTGGCACCAGATCATTCTTTGTATTATGCACAACATCATTCATCAGACAGCATTGTGAAAAACATTCAAGAACCCAACATGGCCAAGATCCGACGGAACATTTCTTTCGAGAGACATGGTAGCGGTCAGTCATCGTAGAGCATCGTAGAGGTCAGCAAGAACAGCTTCCATTGCTACTCAAAAACTATAAATGTATATGTATAAGCCAGCTTTGCCAAGATCCAAGGTTCCTTCTTCATGAATGGAAAATCAATCACCATGCCATACTTGTGAAAAAATCACAGGCAAAACAAACAGCTTGAGAAACAATCTAATTGTTATATCTTCTTTGATACTTTAATATTGAAAAATCGGAATCCTTCACGAACTCACTAAAGCAAGGCGGCCTATAGATACTTCGAAAATGCAATGGGCTGTTATCATGTTACACAAATCATCAATTTACCTGGACTTCAAACGAGCTTGGCATCCAGCCAATTTCTCTTGCATTCCTGTTGCCACCTTGGCTCTTTCACACAGGAAATTCTGAAAGGCCACCTTGGTCAAAACAGCTTCTCCAGGTAATTCATCGAACAGCAACACCTTCTCGAATTCCATAAGAGTTTCCGATAGGGTCTCAACCATAGATTTCCTCAAAACTGAAAGCTGCGCACTCAAGAACACAAGAACTTCAGCAAATGTGATCAAGAACAATGCAATATTTCAAGAAAACGATTTACAGTAACTATAGTATCAAAGGCACAAGTCTTTGAACAATTCATCCTCCTTGTCTGTAAGTTTGACCAAATATTTCTTGGCCTCAATCAGCAACTTATCCACAGCCGCCTTACCTTTCTTCACAACCTCCTTCTGCTTTTCAAGGGCAGCGCCACTCAATGCAGATTGCGGTGCATCCATCAAAGCCAGCCTCATAAACGTGACTTTTGAAGAATTCTTTGATGAATTTGATTGTAGAAAAGAACATGTAAACTCTTTTGGTGATATACCACATTGCCACAAAAACAGCTGATAATATATACATCTAAATTCAAAAAAAACATATAAACAACCCAAATGGAAGCATTTACCAAGAACCCTAAACTTTCAAATTGCTTCAAGAGACTGGTTGCTACCACCACCTGAATGACCACTTGCAGAGCTTGACGGCAACATAGGCGTTTGGGGGAGAACCACTTCCGGAGTCATCTTGTCAAAGACTGCTGCAAAAGCAGCTCCTGCATCTTCTTCAAGTTCCACAACTTGGCCGCCCAGGGTCTCTTTGACTGCCTTCTTCACTTCCGATTGGATCTTCACGTTGACCGCACTATACAGCCAGATTTGGCCGCTCTTGAATTTCCTCACTTCGCCAGTGCGGACGCACTCCTCAAGCTCTTCTTCAGTCAAGTTGTTTTGCTTGCAGAAGATAAGCCTTCCAAATCCAGATTGAGAATCTGCTGCCGAATCGATTCTTTCTGTAGATCTATCCTTCTGGTACGTGGACGCCGCCAAGAAATTTGGATCAATGATCAGCTTGCCACCTTGTTTGAGGAAGACTCCATTGATAATGGCAGTCTGCTTTTTTCTTGTCCCGGCAGACTGCCATGCACTGAGCACAGCTTCAGGTAAGCCACCTGCGTTCAACATGGTGAAAAACCTGTTGCTCTTGCTTCTGTCTCTGACTTCACTCTCTGCATCGTCAGCACCTTCGTCTTCTTCTTCTTTCTCCTCTTCTGCTTCTTCTTGGCTGTCCTCTTCATCTTCCTTGAAGGCTTGAAGCATCTCTTCCTTCTTCGACTTCGACTTCTTCTCTTTGGGATCTTTCTTGTCTTTCTCCTTATCTTTCTCCTTCTTATCTTTCGCCTTCTTATCTTTCTCTGCCTCTGCCTTCTTCTTTTCCTCTGCCTTCTTCTTCTCTTTCTCCGCCTCTGCCTTCTTCTTCTCCTCTGCCTTCTTCTTCTCTTTCTCTGCCTCAGCCTTCTTCTTATCTTTCTTCTCTTTCTCTGTCTGCTTGGTAGTCTTCTTCACTTCCCCCTTCTTTGCAGGAGATTTTGGCTCTGCCTTCTTCGCAGGAGAGCTTGGCTCTGGCTCTTCTTGCTTCTCTGCTTTTGCCTTTGCTTTCGGGCTGGGCGGCACATTTGAAGAAGCTGGCCGCTTCAAAGACGAGCTGGCTGCAGCTGGCTTCTTCATTTTTGGAGGCGGCTTGGCTTTCTGCTTCTCTTTGTCGGTATTCTCATCTCCTTCTGGCTGGTCATCCTTATCTTCTGGTCCGCCAGAAGATTGTTCATCTTGTTTCTCTGATTCTTGGTTCTCTTCTGGACCTGTTTGTCCAATCTCTTCTCCTTCTGGGTTCACTTCTTCTGGTTTCTCTTCAATCTGCGATTCTTCCATAAGTGGTCAAGATCCGTGTAAACAAGATCCACACAAAGTTTGAACACTGAGTGTTGCTTTGAAAACATGGTGATAAACATCAAGACAATCAGAAACAATTACATGTGACAAGAACATAGTTAAAAAAGAAAATCACAAGATCATCAAAAGCCACAACATGCTGCACATGGACTTGAACGTGGTGAAAACTTCCAGATCTAGATAACATGTTCCACAAGAACCGTCCAGCTCGTTTAGACTGTCAATGATGTGAGATTGTCACTGCAGAAGTGATTCAAATGGAGAAATATTTGGAAATGTGATCATAAAATTGTATGGAATCAAAAATTCATAATGCAAAGTGTGTTGAAAATAATGCAAATAGTTGAGAAATTCCATAATTTGTAAAAACACATAATGCAAAGTACATTGAAACCAATGCACTTTGCATTCGAAAGTGCATTATGCATAATGCAGTTTACATTCAAAAGTGCATTATGCATAATGCACTTTTGAGATCTATAATGTACTTTTGTATTGAAAGTGCATTATGCTAACAAAAGTGCATTATGCATAATGTACTTTTTTGATCTATAATGCACTTTTGTATCGAAAGTGCATTATGCTAACAAAAGTGCATTATGCATAATGCACTTTTGAATGCAAACTGCATTATGTATAATGCACTTTCGAATGCAAAGTGCATTGGTTTCAATGTACTTTGCATTATGATATTTTCAAATGTTTCAATATTTTCTTGATTTTCTATGTTTTTGAACCACATTTTCTTGATTTTCTATGTTTTTGAATCACTCAGTTCACAGCTGCTCAGATTCTTTTGTGGCAATCTCCAGAGCATCTCTTCAGAAATGCTTTCAAAAACACATGACAGCTGACAGCCGTCAAGACATGCGGGCCCAACTTTTGTCTAGCACAAGCTCAAAGACTTAGGAACCAAAAGCTTGAATACAAGAACTAATGAATACAGTTTCAAGAATTTTCCAAGAACAACATTACAAGAACCAAAACTACAATGTATATGCTTTATGATTTTGTGATTTCTATACTTTCTCATCACGCAAATCCACTTTGAGCATTTTATGTGAGCCTTTGCCTTTTGAGAGATCGCTGGCAGTCGCAAAAGGCATGCTCTATGGAACCTGCCTCGTGGATCTGATAACAACGCCACACAAAATCAAACTTGAGACCGCGATGAATTACTTCGCCCCACGGTGACAGGATTTCTTTAGATTCAAGGTCCCAAAGCGTGAACTTCTCACGGAACCTTCGATCTTTGACTGAGAAATCTAGAAAGTCCTCAAGCCTATCAGTGAAAGGCATCAACTTGCTGGTCAAAACACTGCCGTCCATTAAGCGGAGCTCAGTGTGAACAGCTGCGCATGGTAGCAATGTAAAAGGAGAATCCACTACTTCACCAAGATGTAAGGTCACGATTGGACCTCCTACTTTTTTGAAGATCAAAGTTTCATGCTGTGGGTGTGTGAACAAATAACAATCCAAGAGCATACTTGACAATGTATATTTACGGCTAGTCCAACCGTCTTCCGTAAACAATTCTTTCATGCCCAACTGACACATATCATTTTCCAAATGATGTGTCATTTTCTGCTCCATCCGAGGCTTGGCAGGTTGCCAAATCCTCAGGCACGAGCAATCATCGACGCAAAGCTCAGTCTTGGAGGGAACAGCCCAACGGTAGAGCCATTGAGGCATGGCGGCAATCAAGATCCAACGTGAGATAGTAGCACAAGTCGATACAGATATATCCGGAGTTCTTTTTGATCCAAAATATTCACAGGTGAAACACATGTACCCAAGCACTGAAAGACCCAACTTGCACAGGCTGCCTGCGACTATTTACTTCCTCAAGAACGTTGTGGACCTGTTTGACCTGATATGAGAGTGTTTCACGTTTTCAAAGTTTCACCAAGTTTTAGACTCCATCTTGAGTTCTTGAATCCATCCTAAATTCTTGAATCAATGTGTTCTTGAATCCATCTTGACTTCGTATATATTTCAATGTGTTGTTGAATCCATCTAGAGTTCTTGAATCCATCCTAAATTCTTGAATCAATATGTTCTTGAATCCATCTTGACTTCGTATATATTTCAATGTGTTGTTGAATCCATCTAGAGTTCTTGACTGAAGAAAGTATATCAATATCAGAAGTCAGCCGCAGTTCGTCATCTTATTTTTTTCAACACACGCAGTGCTCCACAATTCTCCACAATGAACTTCAACAAACTGAAGCAGTAGAACTCTTATCCAAGGATACACAGTGCCATTCAAAAACCATATGTGGCCTAAGTGCTTTGTTTTTTCACAGTATCAGCCAACAAGAACTAATGAATGTTTCAAGAACAGTTTGCAATTTTTCAATACATTCACATTTGGCAAGTGTTGATCCTTCAAACAGCCTTCACACAAGTTCAACAGACAATGCTATACCAGCAAAATTTGCGATCGGCTGGCGACGTGAACTTGTCTGAACCTGAAAAACATGCAAAAGCGGCAAGTTTTTGCCACCTCGAAATGCAATGATCATTCTTCAGGTTCTTCCTGGGCCGAACAATACAGTCTTTCAAGAGCTTTCAAGTTTCAATAGCCAAATGTTTCAAGACCACAACTAGTGCTGTTTCAAGAACTATGTAAATATATACAAGTAAACCAAGAAACAATCGCAGACGTGTGTTCATCTTCCTGTTGCATAAGCACATAGAGTCCAGCATATGGATCCTGAAAGGCCGAACAAAACAAAGTAAAATACCCAAAAAAAAGTTCCAAGAACTTTCAAGTTTCAAGAAACCAAGGTTTTTCAAGAACTCAAGTATATATACCCAGAAACCGCCGCTGGATCTTCTTCAATTGCTTCGGCTGTCAAAGCATATGGATCCTCCTTAGCAAACAAAACAAATTAAAATATCAATAAAATGTTCCAAGAACTTTCACAAGTTTCAAGAGCCAAAAGTCTTTCAAGAACCCAATATATATATATGTATATATGGACCGAGAAACGATCGCTGCAATTGGTTCTTCTTCAATAGATTCCTGTTGAACATTGTCTGCTGGCTCCTTGCATAAACAAAGCATACAGTAAAAGAACAAATGAAGTCTCCTCTTTCAAGATCAGCAGTGAAATCACAAGAAGTTTCAAGAACCAAATGTACCGAGTTGCTTCCATAGAAACTGAATCTACCAAAGTAGGAGAAACTTCATTTGGATCAGGCACAGCAGCTTCGGAATCTTCTTCCTGGGCCAAACAGAACATGGTTCTTCATCAATGACGTCAAGTTAAGAACCAACAATGAAATGTTTCAAGAACTCAAGAACCCATGAAGCCTTTCAAGAATTAAACAATAGATATCAAGAAACCTTTACATCCACCGTTTCTTCCTCCTCTTCTTTTATTTCTTCAAACTCATCTTCATCATCATTCACGCCCTGTTGATTCACCTTAGTTGCAGCATCACACACAATATCCAAAATATTTTTCAATAATCTCAAGAACACAGCATTGTTTTCCACAACAACAAGAACACAACATTGTTAACCAGTCAGAAATTTGCAGGAACACAACCTTGATTTCCAAAAAACTCTTTCAAGGGAACACACAGCAGAAATATATTTGATATATGAAGAACAACTATAAATATTGCAATTAAAAAAATATAATATAAAATCAACTCAAGTAGCTCTCTCTGGTTCTTTCCATGGATATCTCGATTTCGCTTTGGGTCGGTAATACGGTGCTTCGACACGCGGCGGGTAGGCATGTGCTCGTGGAGGTGGAGGCACAGGGCCATAAGATAGATCCACAGGTAAGCCAGGAATCAAAAAGGGAGGAGGTAGAGGTGGAAAAGGATGCACAGGAGGAAGGACATGAGAAGCAGAAGAGGTTGCTTGATCGACTGGACGGATCTTAGGCAAAGGCAGGGCGGGAGGAACATCTGCCAGCGGATCCGTTGCAATCCGAGGCGGTAAAGGGGGTGGCGGAGGAAGCTCACCTAGCATTGTAGACGCCTTAGACGTAACATTCTGCAATCCCTGTGGTCCTTTTCTGTTGAAACCATCATTACGCTTCTCCGGACGTGGTCCTGTAGGATTTGTAAGAAGAGGCTTCGCAGTGAGCTGGCCGTACAATTGTCCACGTAGCTCCAACTGAGTCTCGACAAGATCCTGCTGCCTTGCAAACTCCAAAAAGGCTGCTATGGGCTTCCCCACATACGGTTCACCTTGACCTCAAGATCTTGACCCAAACCATTTGTAACAAGTCAATATCACAACTCAAGATCACATTTACACAACAAGATCACAAGATCTGACACAAGAACCATGCCAGACTCATCAATTATTGTGCCAAGTTTCTGGTGATCCGAATGTCAGTAGGTGTAGGCAGCTCTTCACGTCTCAGCAAGGCATAAATGTCCTGAGGTAGATATATACAACACGACCAGAAAGTTGCTGCAAAAAGACATGTTCATTCCTTAAGCAAAATTGTTCATACGTGCTATTTAGAAGACACACAGTTTGGTCAGTGCTGTTCAAGATACCTCTCTGGTGACCCAGTAGTTCCACCCTCCAGTATACAATCGAAATTCCGCCATCGTGGCCGCTAATTGGTGATATGAGAATACAAAAGAAACTCTCAGGAAAAAAAACAGCATTGAATTTTCATCCCTGTCAATTTGGTACCTGTCAATTTGGTATAAATTTGGTATCTTGTGGTGTCAATTTTAAAAGCTGTCAATCGACATGGTTTGAAAAATCAATCACCATGTGGTTTCAATAGTGCATCAACAAGTTGCAAAGAGCATAAAATCACTGCGGCAAATGAATCCTGTGTGAAACATCACTCTCAAGAACTTTTCCTTTCAAACGTGTGATGTTTCTTGTTCAAAAATCTAACATACAGCAAGAACCTGCAGAAAAAAGTATCTCACAAGTCCTACTTTGTTTCAAATGTTTTGTTTCAAATCCAAGTAAATTTCACAACAAGTCGCTTTCAAAGTGGATACATTCAAGAACCAACATGTTTCACGAACTTTTTTCTTTTGAGGCTGCAGTGATCCTTGTTTCGTGCAATCCATTTCATATATATGAGCCTTTTGGCATCCATCAGAAATTTCTTATGAAGAGCTCAAACAATTTCAAGATCCGATCGTCAACCTATATAGCACAAGATTCAAGTGAAATGGGAATCTATATTTATCTTTATACCACAAGATTCTAGTCGACATCTACCGGATCTTTGGCCCCAAAGTCTTTCTCCCACTGTTCACCTGCTTCTTGATGGGCCTGTCTTGCAAATTCCTTAGCTTCGCTTTTCTCTATACCCTCACGCAATTTGGCATCCAAACAGCGGTGGTACGCCCTGGACGTGAAATTCTTTTTGTCCATCTTCAATGTTGGTTGTTGCTTTTGTTTCTTCTCCATTGGCTCAGCTTTCGCCTGTACGGCCACAAGTATGTTTCTCTTTTTTCAACATGTACTTTTTTGGGGTTTTTATTGATAATACAAATTTAGAAAGTAGAATAATTATATACACTGAACTTTCTTTAGCCGAACCCCAGCCTGAACCACCTCCTGAACTGCACCTGCACTTGAACTTGGTCGTTTCATCATGGACGGACGTTTGAAAACCTTGTTGGCCTTAGCCTTGGGATCTGCTTCTCTGGGAACATGTTTCATGGCTGCATTCAATACCTCATCATCCAATGAACGCGACCTTGAGGACCCAAGACCACTCTTAGGATCAACGTATTCAGTCTTCTGCTTTTTGATGGATAATTCAGGGATACTTGGTGGGGGCGAGTCTGCGAAACGCATACCAACACTTTGCATGCTGAGCTTCTTGGCTCGTCTAACGTCCTCAGATTTGAAACCTGCCATGTCCTTGGTAAAATCAGGTGGTGGAGTGCAAGGGGCTGGCAAGGGAGGACTTTCCAAAATTGCACCAAAGGTGGACTCGGCATCAGGATCAACTGAAGTGTATGCCACCACTTCAGTCCCCAAACTCTCTGTAGACAATTTTGTCTCCACACAGGACACTTCCTGTTCTTCATCTGACTGTAGATTTTCATAATCAGCTGGCAACTGGAGACGATCTAAAATCAAAGCAAAACCCTTCTTTTCTTTTGCTGACAATCTTTTGTAACAAATCTCTCTCTTTGCGATGTCTGTTTTCAAAGTGCGGAACTGCGACAATGCAATCCTAATCAACTGGTTCACTGAATCAACGTATGTCTTGTCATCACGTTTTGATTCATTTTTCAAATCACCATCAACCAGCATCTTTTTCAGTGCTTGTTCCAACTTCTTTCCTTGGACCTTAGAATTAGGAGCTATAGCCAGAATATCAAACACCAGGCTTGACATTCTCTGGAGCCAATTGGGATCCACAGCAGTCTTCCACGAAAAGTTTCTGTGTCCAGCAGGCACAACCAAACTGAGGATATCCTTGCAATCCTTCTGGGTAACAAAGTCGCGAAGAACTTTCATCAAATCTGCTACAGAAACACTAGGGTCTGCAATAAGACGAGGCTTGGATGCCCTCTCTACCCGAGATGATTTGCCCATAGCGGCATCCAGCCCAACCAAGGTATCCAAGTTCGACATGTGTGTATGTGAAAACTACCACAAATCAAGTTGTGATCCACACAAGACCTTAAACCAGAACAGCCGTGGAAAGTCAAGAACATATGAAGGAGAAGCACAAGATCCAATCAATCAAATGTGTGTGAGGCCACAATGTTTGAAAACCATTCTTGAGGATTCACTTGTGCCCACTGTCACTGGCCACGCCTTCACCAAGAACTTTTCATCAGGATGCCCATTTCCTCAGAGAAACCACGTGAAGTCTTACAATCATATATATCAAATCTCTGATGGGTTGAAAAATTTTCCATGAAACAAAGTCTGCATGATTAAATGTTTTTTTTGCTGATATACCTCGCCAATACAAAAATAGTGCAATCCGAGCCACAATGGTGAGACGTATATCTACACACTTCAGTGCTGCATCAACTAAAAAAACTCAAGCAAATCCAAGAACCAACCTCACACAATTCAAGATCCAATGAAAATCCAGCGGTTCAATTTTGTAGAAAATACACTTTATCTTAAGAAAAAACGTTTTCAACACATGTCCAAAAAGTAGAAAACAAAGCAAAATACATGTCCCAAAAAAACACACCAATGCAAAGTACATTATGCATAATGCAGTTTGCATTGGGCATAAAAAATCACCAATGCAAAGTACATTATGGGGAATGCAAAGTACATTGGCTGGATTAAATTTACTCTTTTTCTCCGGGAGTAAATTTTACTCCTTTTTTTGGAGTAAATTTTACTCGGGTGAGTAATTTAGTCGGGAAGTAAATTTAGACTATTTAGATCTTTCAGGTATCGTTGCCATTCAGGTACCGTCATGTTGAACACTTCAGCCACTGGTTGTGCGGTATCCGTTTCTAGCCAATTGGATCGGCCAATGCATATACCACTTCACCTGCTTTTGACCTTGTCGCCATAACTCCTCAGCAAAGTGCCGAGCTTCCAACCACGTAGCAAGGGGTGTAGTAGGCACGTCGGAAGGGGCTCTGACTTCAAATCTGGCGACTCCCTGCCAGAGACTTCCCATATGTTGCCTCGTGTTCCAACCTTTCCAGAACACATTGTCCACCGTCCAATCGTGTAGTCCTTGCTTGTTGGTGTCTGGCTCCAAATAGTTCTGCTCCCTCAAAGGCTCATTAGAAGCTGCCGCTCGATACGAAGTCACCGGATTGTGCAAATAGATGAGCTGTGTGTTCCTGACACCGGTAAACCACGTCTCATCAATAGGTCCATCTTCTCCTTCGGTCAGGGGCATTTGCTTCTGCATCACAATCTGGTAGATGGGATCGGATCGATCGAGGACAAACGGATCAAACATCCTCAGTCGTGGTTGAACATGAACTCGAACCAACTCTCTCGCCAGTGGATAATATACCCAATAGTCTCTGTCGGGTGGAGGTTGTTGACGTTGCAGCTCTACGATCGACTCCTGCTCAGATGCCTTCCACGGACGCAGAAATGGATCTGTAGCCCATGGGAGAAGACTCTTGAGATGTAATGGACGCGGCACCGTAGTTCGAGTCATCGGGTTGCCGGCATAGAGCTGATTCTGGCTTGTACTCCTGGAGGTAGAAGATCGGTGTTCGTCAGCAACAGCAACAGTCCTTCTTGCCTCTGCGTCTCCGATCTCCTGGGATTCATAGGTTCCATTCGATCCTGCTGATTGTCATCTATCGGGTCAATCCTTTCGGTGACATCCTTCAATGACGCCAGAAGAGCCCATCGCATCCGTTGATTCACCTCCGCCATCTCCTCCGTGAAATCTCCTGGTTCCACAAAAGGCGGAGATGTACCAACTCTCTCCTCGGACTCCCATGACTCAGCCTCAGACATCGATCTCCGGTCTGCCATGATGCGGCAGCTCGAGATGTACCCTGATATCTCTGGTGCACGCTTAGAGGAACATCATCGAGTACTGAAGCTGATCCACGAAGTTGTTGTTCTGTTGGCACATCCTCCTCATCAAGGTCTTCACTCATGTGCCGTTCGGGATAGTCTGGCTGGGTCAATCTTTGCCGGAATGTCAGGTCTCTCAGGAGCATCAAATCCCGCTTGAGGTTGTGGAAAATCCTCGGCATTGACACGACCCTCTTGAAGTTGTTTCTCCAAATCCTCCAAGGCCTCAGCGACCACCGTAGAAGCTTCCTGTTCTTCTGCAACAGCAAGACGGATGTACTCAAGTGGCAAACCTTTGAGCTTGTGCCGATAGCGGACCCACACTCTCTTGATTGATCCATCCTTTCTCTCAATCCCGGCCACGATAGCGGGTCCTACCCAGGAAATCTGATCTTGTAGTCTCTTCGCCAATCCTCTGCGATGAGCTGGAGGCTCCCAAAACATCACCTGGGCGCCCTCTGTGAGAAGTTCCAATCTGGGCAGACGAGCACGCGAGCCTGCGGCTCTCCTCAAAGCTTCATTTGCCTCAAGCCACTGAAAGGCATCTGCCGCCGCTTTCCTCATGTCGGCTGATCGTCGAAAGGCATCCTCCACCGATGTCGGTGTCGACAGCTGAAACTTGAACTGTCCTGACATGGCTTCCATCAGGTGCGATGGAATCGACGTGTCCTTGCCGAAGACGAGCTGTATCGGGCTGAATCCTCCCACTCTAGCCTGCCGATTTCTCGCCGTGACTGCGGCCGTAACAGCCGTTTGCAAATCATCCAATCCTCTGGCGGTGACCTCTTTGATGATCTTCATGACCAAGAGCTTGATCACCGCACCGTGTCGTTCGGAAAGTGCCATCCTCCAATGTGCCGTCGGCGGGACCATGTCGTGGAACACTGCAAAGGTGCGAAGTAGTTGCTCTACTACTCCTCGGTATTCTGGACCCTGATCTGTCATCAACACTGATGGTGGTCCAAAGATGCCAAACCACTTATCCCGCAGAAGCTCCACTGTGGAAATCGCCGCCGCATCCTTTAACGCCACGGCCACCATGTACATCGAGACCCTCGGCGTCCCACACGTAGAAGGTGTCACTCACCAAGCGCTCATTGAAAGACATAGGTCGGGTGAACGAAGCCTTTGGTGTCGCTTGTGGAGCTTGTACCTGCGTGCAAATCTGGCACTTCAGTTGTTTGATAGCGTCCAACACCTCGTCCTTTGCACCATTCTGCGCCATCATCCGCGCCAGTTTCTCATTGGAAGTATGTCCCAACGCCACATGGAGATGAGCAAGGATGTAACATTCGTTTCTTCTGGCCTTATATTCATGACATCTGGCCTCTGGATTTGGTGCCAAGTTCACAAACTCTGAGTTTGCCATTTCCTGGCCTGGATGTTGCCATTTGGTGAAATCTGAAGTTCATGTGTCATGGCAGGTGCAGCATTTTGGTGAAGTTCATGTGTCATTTTTCATGGCAGGTGCAGCATTTTGGTGAAGTTCATGTGTCATTTTCCATGGCAGGTGCAGCATTTTGGTGAAGTTCATCTGTCACTTTTCATGGCAGGTGCAGCATTTGGTGAAGTTCATGTGCCCACCACAAAACCAAAAAAAACAATGGGCCAGGGGGGAGTCGAGCCCTCAACCTTGGCTGCCTACGCATGCATGCATTGAATTCTTGTACCCATGCGCAGACGGG
>OMLO01001745.1_pt1 | contig 17055 bp, 10 predicted proteins | sample 1674811 | NCBI WGS metagenome assembly OMLO01 (sample SAMN06265003, study PRJEB25207) | coral metagenome | isolation source: Coral host | place: Mexico:La Bocana,Puerto Morelos, Mexico | collected 2008-11-13 | reverse complement strand
TACGTAGACACGTGACCAGCCGCAACCAGGGTACTTTCTCGAGGTAGGAAGAGAGAGGACCCTGGGAACGAGGTTGAGAGATCGGAGCTCCAATGGACGCCATATTTGACAACGAATCGACCAACGCTTACGTTTACTATTCCAAGTTTTCTAGGATTATCCATTCGAAAGACGAATGACGATACTACCTTTGACCAAAGAGTTGCTCATGAAATTAGATGGATGAAAGTCTTCAGTGGTCGTGTAGTTTTAAACAACTATATGACTGGTAACAAGGTACAGGACCACCCCGCCACGGTTCACTGTATACTGCGGGCGCAGCCTCATTGTGTATGGCGAGGCCGCGATCTTTTGGTCAGCTCTCAGCTCCAGTAGTCCCAGTCTCGTGGAAGGGACCCAGTGGTACCATAGCAATATACGTACAATACTTTGATGTTGTGCTTCGTAGCCCAAGCTACGCGGTACTGCCAATGCGACATGTTACTATCATGGGTTGATCTAAAGTGAACCGTAAGGTAAACCTATCAGTATAAATCATATAGAGCGTTTGTGAATGTAAAGAATAAGCTATGTTTTTGGTCCGATCTCGTAATCTCTGAATCCTTAGTGACGAGTCACGTCTGTTTTTGCGTGTGTCTTCCTGGGTCTTGGAGTCTAAAATCTTCCTAATTTTCTATCAAGGAATAATGCCTGCAGCTACCAAAAAGCCGAGTAAAAAAAAGAAGAGTGGAAAGAAGAGTGCTAAAAAGGGTCTGAAAGGATTGCACAGTATTGCAGAGGTGCTCAAGTCAGTCAGGCAACAGTATGAGCTGAAAAGCAGTGAGTTCAACAGCTATGTGCACCCTGAGGTGAAGAAACTTATAAACCAGTATGCTGAAAACAACACTCTTTTGGCAAAGGTTAGCCCTATAAGACATGCCCTATTAGACATACATTTTATTACACCAGTAGTTATGCAATTATTGCAGCAGATTTTGAGTAGTTGAGGGGGTATTCTGCCATGTTCCAGAAGGCCCATAATTTGAATTTAAGCCTGACTCCCTGGTTGTTGGAAGCCTGGATGATGCCATCTACCAGAGAAATCCTATCCACTATAGATGAGTGTTGAGAAAACAAACCATGCTACATGTATCTGCTGGATAGAGATTTACATGTATATGATGGATAGCATTATAAACCTTTTGAACAACTTGGGCATTGACTATTTAACAACTATTCCATGAGACCGCGTTGGATATGATGTGATAAAAAGCCAATGAGTGCGTAACGTGAGTTGGTTATGATCACTTCATATCCAACAAGGTCGAATGGAACAATTGTTTTAGTATATTCTTAATCAGGTTTTTGCCGCCAATTTTTATTTCAACAATTTTACAAAGCAGAACATTTTTAAACTTGGGGCACTATTTTCCATATTAGGTAAAACTCCAACTAATTGCTCATAGTCGGTGGTTTTGAGCCACTTAGAGAGCTAGAAATGCAATAGGCGGAGCTGAGAATATACTAAATGGCAAAATACACTGTACTTATTGTCTAGTTACTGTAGGTAGGTGGGTTGTGGTTTGCTGGTTGTGCATCCTGCATCATGTGTTGTGACAACAAGCATTCTTAGACCAAATTCTTTCTAACAGCTGTGATCTTTAAAAGCTAAGTTGTTCTCATAAACCAGGTGCAGTTGCCATGGGGTGAGGAGGGCCTGCAAATACATGTAGGTGATGTCTGCTACCTGTGGTCTAAATAATGTAGATGGTTAAGCAAGATTGGGCTTGGATATTTCAACATTGCCTTAACTTTGCACTTTTCACCATTTAGTCTGTCACTGTGTGTTCTTTTTGCTGTTATTGTTGACAGTTCATATTAACACCAGGTCCAGCTGAGGAACTACCAGTTAAAGTCCCACCACTTGTGGCAGCAATAAGGAGTAATCGATATGTACATGTTAAAGAGCTTTACATTTGGGACATACCCATGAAACATGAGGATATAGCCACACTGGTTTGTAATGTGTAATATGTTGTTCATGCATTGAATCAGCTTTTATTTTATTTGTTTTTTCTTTGTTTAATTAAACTTTTCATGTTCCAGAAAGTACATGCGAGATACATGTACTTGCCACTATGTCAAACATTAATTATAGCATTATAAGAATGCATTCCTTATATGCCCAACTAATCAGGCCTTCTGATAGGGTGCGATAAAAAATTGCAAATTATGCGAAATTTTCAGGGCAGATTATGTGATTAGAAAGACCAATTATGTGATAAATAATGTAAATTGTGCGATTTTTTTTTGAGCAATTTTAAGTCTGTTTTATACAGTTTCATGATAAGAAAAACGCTTTTTTGCTGCCCTTAAGACATTTTGAACACAATGGAACAGTGTATCGGTGCGGCACGTTAAAAATTGAAAGGATGTAGTAACATGCACAGTTGACTGTACAAGACTACAGGAAATTTTGTCACGAACAAAACTTTAGTCACCACATTTCAAAAATCTCACTGGCTAAAGTTTGCAAGGTGCTTGTCAACCACGGACTTCCGAAGATGGTCAATCACAATATCGCACAACAAGCAAAACAACAGTCCGTTGTCCACGTGGAATGTATCTGTCACATACTTTCTTGTTCGATCGTGAGCTGTCAGATTAGGCAGGAAGGTGGGAACTTGCCTTCTTGGTCGAAGAAACAGTGGGCATTTTCACTAAGGTTTTTATCAGTAGCGTTTTCAGTAAGTTTTAATTGGTTTTCAATGAAATTAAAAACCACATTTTGCCGAAAAGCTTCCAGCTTCGCTTATTTTTCACACCTATACTTCCAACAAATATCAGCCATTCAGATTGGCTTATCTGAACAAAGGGCATCTTTATGTTACACCAATAGGCGACTCTTTAAGAATGAGACTCGTACCAGGCCCCCGACATGCAAAATAACGCCTTGAACTTCGAATGTTTACGAAATCGAAGGTGGGAAAGGTGTTGTTGATTTATGTTTTATTGTATGAATGTTGTGCATTCTTTTATGAATTATGCGATTTTTCGTGAATTGTGCGATCGGATGCGATTTGAGGTCGATTGTGTGAAATCGCACCATCGCGTAATATCAGAAGGCTTTTTCTTTTAACACTTGGAAAACAAATGCCATTAAGTCCAGGTTGTGAATATGAATTAAATCAAATTTATACTTTAATCTTAGACCCCTTTTACATGGGTCCAGACAAATTTTTGCACAGATGGATTTTGTTCCTGGACTGCCTGTTTATATGGATTCATGCAAATTTTGGACCAGTCGTGGCATTTGAATGTATCTGTTTATGATTGGTTATCACCAATGTTTAAGGCCAATCATGTTGCAGCCGATGCAGTATGTGGCGATTCAAACATGGCAGCAGACAAAAACTTCACATGGTCTAATGAAGAAATTCATTTGTGTATATAGACTACATTTACAAAGCAGGGAAAGGAGTTGACTGGGGGATGGTCAGAAGTAAGTGGCCTTGGTTGATGAAGATCAGAAACAATAGCCATTTGCAGCAGCCTGTACTGCAAAAGCCCCTCTAATCTGACTAAAATAGCAATGCATGCTGCTGCCACTTGTCTCCGCATATCTGTAATCTGCTTTTGTATTTTTTTTTTGTCTTAAAATTCATAAAATTTAACACAACAGGGACAAAATATTGCACTTTTGCTAATAAGCAACCAGGCAAAACATGAGTTGATTCCACTGAGGCTTTAACATTGCATGTTTCGGGTATTTACATGAGTCCATACAAAATAAAGAACTGTGCCAGTCCAAAAGTTGATCTGCTTTTTTCATCTCCCAAACTTGTACATTGTTCAAAAAATTGATTCACTTCCAGCAGTGCCATGTAATAGTCCTGCGCTTGTGTGCAGATTTTTGTAAGAATTGTGCACTTTGTGATAAAAGCGCCAAACTTAGTGAAAATAAGCAGCATAACTCATGAAACAATTTCAGATATGGAGCCAGTGCCGAAATTAAGTCTGACGCGAATTAAGAGGATGTTTTGAAATGGCCGCCATCTTTACCGGAAGTGAATTTTGCATCAACAAGAAGTGGCTTAAACCTGCTGTTTAAACATCCAGGTTATCATATTGAGAAAAAATATATATCTTTAATCAATTTTATAGGTATTTAAATCATTCACAAGGAAATTATCAAAGTGTAAGTTGTGAAAGATGAATTATTCAAAATGACTGAACGTTTAATAAACAGGGAAAAACCACAATCTGAGCCCATCAAATGAAACAAGCTGCCCTTATTCAGTTGTCCTCCGCCAGAAGATGTTTCTAAAACCAAGCATCAAATAACATCTCTGAAGAATTTTTTTCTTGCTGTTTTCAAGACTCTATATATCGTACCAAACCAGAGAAGCTGACCTAGATGAATTGTTTAAACATGAAAATGACGTGCCCCCCCTCTTTGTCTCACCTCGGCAAACTTCGTCTTCCAAGCAACAAAGCTGAGCTCACAGACTGCTTGCAGTCTTATTGTAAGCCCTGTGCTGAATTACCAGAAGATGTGAGAGTGGGAGGTGCGGTGGCCTCATGGTTAGTGCGCTCTTCCCTGGGGCGAGCAGTGTGGGTTCGACCCCTGGCCAGGGACGCTGTGTTGTGTTCTTGGGCAATACACTTAACTCGTTTTTTAGGGGAAACCTAACAAATTGTGGGGGAGTGACCTGCGATGGACTAGCATCCCGTCCAGGGGGAGTAGAAATACTCCTAGCCGCTTCATGCTACAGAAACCAGGTATAAGCTCCGGCGCTATGGGCCAGTCGGCTCTAAGGCTTCACTTTTTTTTTTTTTTGTGGGAGTCATCATTATTGATGGTGCTGCTGTGGTGAACATGTTAAAGCCAGGAACTGTGAAAACATTTTCCAAGTATGCTTTTCAATTGTTCTTGCCTTATCTTCAAGTTCAGCTCCTGTATGCAAGCTGAGTAGACATTGTGTGGGATCAGTACATTCCAAATAGTCTAAGAGGAGGTGGTATCCGAAGGAGAGTGAATGCTACAAATCAGCTGCCATGTGACTGGAAAGGTTTCCTGCGGTTCGATGAAAACAAAAAGGAGCTCTTCAAATTTCTGGCTCAGGAAGCAATTTCCTTGGGTTGTGAGAAGCAAGTCATTTCTACGTTTGGTGAAGAACTTATTTGTAATCCTTCCCATCTTGATGTTTCCAACCTAGCCCCTTGTAACCAGGAGGAAGCTGACACCTGAATGATGTTACATGCTGCAGACTCTGTAAAGCAAGGATTTAGCAAGATAGTTATTCGCAATGTCGACACAGATGTGGTCATTTTGTCTGTGGCAACTGTAGCAAAATTCCAGCAAGTTGACCTGTGGATAACATTTGGGGTTGGTGCCAACTTCCGTTATTTGCCTGCTCATGAAATCAGCCAAAGCATCGGGCAAGAGATGTTAAATGCGTTGCGATTTTTTCATGCCTTTACAGGGTGTGGTACTGTATCCTGCTTTTCCAGACGTGGAAAGAAGACTGTCTGGACAACCTGGAAACTATTCAACAATGCAACAAATGTTTTTCTTTCATTGAGTGGCAGCCACTGTGAAGTAGATGACAATGTTACGGAAACAGTGGAAAGATTTGTTGTCTTGTTGTACAACAGAGGTAGCACAAAGAATGGAGTGAATGAAATATGGCAACAGCTGTTTGCACAGAAAGGAAGAGGCCTTGATGCTATACCTCCTACCAAAGCAGCACTTTTCCAACACACAAAGAGAGCTGTCTATCAAGCAGGCCATTGCTGGGGTCAAGCATGTAAGACTAATCAACAGCTTCCTTGTCCAAGTGACTGGGGATGGTTGTCTTGTTGAAACAGTTGGGAACCACTCTGGACAACACTTCCAGATGTTACAGCCAGTAGCAGAGAGCTTGTCAAGTGTGGTTGTAAGAAGGGATGTTGTGGCAACTGTTCGTGCGTTAAAGCTGCCTTGAAGTGTACAGCACTTTATACTTGTAGTAGAGAATGTCACTAGACTAGTAGTGAGTAGTGTAAACTGTGTTAAAAATACTGCAGGCATGTTGTTTGTTGCAAAAAACAGAACAAGACGAACACTGTACTATATAGACCAAAAGAATGAACGAATGTAACATGTTCAACTTCCTGTATTCACATAATCATTTCACTTTTGTAAAGTCATGATGGAAAAAAATATATTTGACCCACTGTTTTGTCAACAATGCACATTGAAGCATTGAAAAATTAATTTGTAAGGCTGACTTTGAATACATGTATAAAACAAAAGGCATTTGGCAATTTTTGGTTGTCCTTATTTTCACTTCCGGTTCACCGGAGCGGCCATTTTGAAAACCCTAAAAACATAAATACTTTTCTTTGAGGATAGTTTCATGTCCCAAATATTTTAATATGTAGAAAAGGTCTTTTGCCTAAAATTTGATGCTTTTTTAACACAACACAAAGACATTTGGCAATTTTCCGTTGTCATAATTTTCACTCCCAGTTTAGCTGAGCGGCCATTTTAAACAACCCTCAAAACATGTCAATTACTTTTCTCTCAGGATGGCTCCATATCCCAAATTAATGAAGCCTTTTGATCCTAGTAGACCATAGCTGCCGGAGCTTATCCCCGGTTTCTGTAGCATGAAGCGGCTAGGAGTATTTCTACTCCCCCTGGACAGGATGCTAGTCCATCGCAGGTCATTCCCCCGCAATTTGTTAGCTTCAGCCCCAATAATTTACTGGTACCCATTTATACACCTGGGTGGAGAGAGGCACTGTAAGAGTTAAGTGTCTTGCCCAAGAACACAACACAATGTCCCCAGCCAGGGCTCGGACCCAGACCAGTCTCTCGGGGACGAGCGCACTAAGCACGAGGTCACTGCGCCTTCCACATCCCAAATTAATAAGCACCCAGAAATGGTCTTTTGTGCCAAATTTGGTGCTTTTATCACAAAATGCACAAAAAACGCAACATGCAACCGTGCAAGGTTTTGTCTGGACCCATGTAAACGGCTTTAGATCAAACACTTTTTTTAATTAGTAATTTGCATACTCATGATGGTATCGTTTCAAAACTTAATCATTTTGTACCAGTTAAAATAGGAATTGAAAAAAGAGGGCACCTTTATTCGTACTATACGGGCACCTTTATTCTTACTATACACTATAAATCTATGGTTAAACACAGTCACGCAATTTCCGATCACACTCCCCTAAAAATTGTTTGACAATTTTTACCACACCGTAAATCCTTAAGTGTCAATTATCATCCCTGAAGATGTCCTTAATTTGAGATGCTGCATTCACAGCTGCTTGTCTCCTTTCTCTGATTGGCTCAATTCTCTCTGGGTTAGTGCCTTGTTTTGGCTTGTCTTCTATGCTTCTAATCTCCAAGGGGCACACACACTGTATTGGCCTCTCCAATTGCTTCCTCTGTCATAGTAGAATCACACCTCTTGCCACACCATCTGCTCCTCTCACGATTCGAATCACCTTGCCCTTCTTCCTCGGTTTTTCTCTTCTCCTAGAATGAGCACTATTTCTCTGATTTTTGGTGGCTGCGTGTCAAGTCGTTTCACTCGATGACTCTCCATAAGGCTATCAAGGTATTCCCATTTCCAACGAGTCCACGCATGTTGCTTAGCATTATGAAATCGTCTGTGGAATCTGGTTAGCTCTTCGTCTTCAACTTTGATGTCTTCCAGAATGTACGCACCTTGACCCCACATGACAAGGTTTGGCATTAGAACTTGATCCTCCCCACTTTCACTTTCAACGTATGTCAGTGGATGATTGTTCATGTGCCTCTCCTCAAGCTGCTGAAGTGAATCGTTTTCCTCAGTGTTTTGTACACGGTCTTCTTGACATCTTTGAGGAGTCTCTCATACATACCTCCCCACCATGGCGATTTGGCTAAGTAGAACTTCCACTGTATTTCTTGAGCAACAAGGAAATCTTACAACTGCTCACTTCTGCACATCTTCCAGATCCAGTCTGCAGTTGTCTTGAATACAGCTGCATTGTCGGATACTATCTGTTGTGGTCTTGTCTTGCGAGTGATAAACGCGTTCAGTTTCCTTTGGAATTCTTGACTTTGATGCTAGGAGACCCTTCACGTTCACAGTTCCTTGTTGAATTGCCGCGACTGCTAGAGTGGAGAAGGCCAAGTTACTAGCATCAGCAAACTGATGGATGTCAATTGCTTTGACAGTTGTACTCTCTCGTATAAGGCTTCTAGGAACCTTCACATCTTGTAGTTGCATTGTCCACTTGTTCCAGTCTTTGGCCAAGGATGGTGAAACTCTTATTTTCGTCGCATGCATCCCTGTATAGTCATTTCGCTTGTGCCATAGTTGCACCATAGACTTTTCCCAGCTGACTAAGCATGATCCTCTTTGTCAGTGGAGTTTCTTGATGAGATTTCTGTACCTGAATCACCAGCGTATCTTCTCTCTTGTCCCAGCTGTGTCCAAGTATCTTTCCTGGATTAGGCATGTTCTCACTTCCAAGAGCAATGACGTTAGACTCCCATTTATGAACTGGAAACTTTGCATCTCCCAAGATCTCAGTGGCTTCTTCCTTGAACTTTTGCAAGCTTTCTACGTCGTGTCCTGTCTTCATCAGATTGTCTACATATGTGTACTCTTCTAGCACCTTGACAGTTTCACCTAGTTCCTCCGGTTGATGAGGTTTGCAGCTGGCATCAAAAACCATTGTTACTTTGGTGGTTGTGGCATTGTCTCTCACCACAGGCTTATGAGGCATAAAGAAAATTTGTTCTCCACTTGGCAGTTCTGGGACCCTTGCTATGATTCCATCCCTTAGCTGATCCACAACGATCTTCTCATATTCTTGCTTTTGTTTCTGATTTGGGATCAACTTCTTATTAACGTGTTGAAGTCTCTTGCGGCTTTCTTGTTTGTTTGTGCTTGCCAGTGTGCTGCCTGGAACTCTCACTCTCACTTCAGGTACTCTCACTTCATACCTTCCATCTTCTTGTCTCATTTCATCATCCTTGAACTCTTTAAGGACATTGAGTTGATCGTTCTCCCCTCGGTTTTCGATTCCAAACACATCTAAGGTGTATAATCTCTTATAATCATTGATCTCTCTCACGAACATGGACTGGTCGGTGATGTGATCATCGCCTCCATGAATAACCCAGCCAAAGGTTGTGCCTTCCACAACAGGCTCTCCCGCCTTCCCTATGTAAATTTCCTCTTGATTTTGCAGTAGGTGTTGTCTTCTAGAATGACATCAATCTTGTATTCGTCACCAGGTTTCACATAGAACTTTTTATCTAGTCAAGCATGTTCACATTTGAGTTTCATTCATGTTTGGCCATCTCACGGTTGCGAATTCCGGCATTTTGCTTCCAGTGACTTTGATTCTCTTGCTTGTTTTTCCACCCAAAGAATCCATGGCGATACAGAAGACTGGCATGGACTGTTGTTTTGTTCCATTCAGCGTGATCATTCGACGAGTCTCATGACGATTAGGGAATAGCTTCAGTTGTTTAGCTGCTTCACTGGATATGAAGTTTCGCCCCAATCCTGTGTCCAAGTAGGCCCACAATGTAAGATCTTGTATCTTCACCAGGATGATCGCCGGAAGTCCCAGTTCTTCGGCCGCTGGAGTGAACACAGAGAGTACAGTGGAGCTGTCCTTGTCGCAACTATGACTTCGACACTTGACTACTGGGTGTCCAGGTTTTCCACAGTTGTAACATATATTACCGAAAAAGAACTTCCTGCGAGTCTCCAAGGTGCTGAAGGGCGTACAACGGTTGCCCAATGATCCTTTTTGCAATACATGCACACAGCCGTTCCTTTGCTTATTTGTGAATTGACTGAGTCCTTTCCCCCGCCTTCCTTTGTAAACCAGTGCTTCTTGTATTTGTCACGATCCCCCGGAAATTTGTACGGATCGGCAGGCGGTTTGTGAAAATCCCCAAGTCGCTCTTCTGTTTTGTGTCTTTTCAGCCACTTCTTCAAGCCATCAATGAATTTCTCCATGCCCCAATCCTCCCAGTTGTCGTCTGTACGCACAAGATCTGGTTTTACATGTGGGAGTTTGTTTAGGGTTGACATGACGAAACCCTGCAGCATGTGAGCTTCCACAAGCGTTAGCAAGGCATCGAAATTTTTGCTTACTTTTTTGTAGAATTCTTGTATCTTTGCATAGTTGGTTCCTCTCACCATGGGAAGGTTTACGATTTCATCCATGTGAGCGTTTATCACAAGTTTATTCTGGCCATGTTCGCTCTCTAGCCTCTCCCACACTACTTTGTATCCCATCTCTCCAGGCTTTAAGTTTCCAATGCTTTCTCTGACCTTAGGGCTCACCATTTCTAAAAGACATCCGAATTTTTCCTCTGCACTAATCAGCTTGTTGTGTACTTGTGTTATGAACATGTTTGAAAACCACACCCAGTTGGTCAGCGTTCCTTTAAAAGATGTGATTTTTAACTTTGGTAATTTCGCTGTAGTGGAACGGGCACTTTTCTCAAGTTTCAACCTTGTGTGCGTCATATCCAACTCTGCCTCGAGTTTTTCCTCCCATATTCGGAGCTCATGTTCTTCCTGTCTTGTATGAAGCTTGGCAGCTCACCGCTCTTCTTGTTGTTGTTGCTTCCGCTTCGATTCTGATTGCCGTTGTTTGATTTCCTCATCGATTTCCTCCTGTCTGTTCTTGAGGGTTTTCGACAGCCTTTCTTTGTGTGCAATTAAGGTCGCGTACCTCGATTTAACGTCCTTTTTCCATTGTCTCACTGATTGAGAAGAAGCGCTGCCATCTATTTTGAACTCCTCAGTGTATGAAATGAGATCTGACAATTTGTCAACGATTTCCTCTGCTCTTCTAGTAACAATTTCCATTTCTGTGTAATCCTTGAGTTGAATCAAATCATCTGCTTCTTCTAGAAAGTATTTGTGAATGAGTTTGTTAATCTCTTTCTCTATCTCACTTTCCAAACGTTGTTCGTCCTCATGAGGACTTTGTGCCGTGGTTCCTTCGTGGTCGCTCATGTTTTCTGATCTTTGCTTTTGTTTCAATTCCTTTGATCACCCGTTGTAGTAACCGTGGCCTCCTACAGTATTCTCACTCACATAATCCTGGTCCCAGCACCACAATGTACTGAAACGTTAGGGTACACTAAACTCACTTGGCTATACACAACAAATCTGGGTTGATTACTTCACTCGCCTATTCCTTTACACCTCGTTTTTTCACGTTGTCTCTAAAACCTCGTGCTCGCTATTTTTTTCAAAGGCTCCTATTACAACTGTCAATCTTGTGCTTTAGCAATGTCACGTCCGGTTAAACACAGTCACCCAATTTCCAATCAACCTATCTTAGTTTTTGTAATTACAAAAACTAAGACCCCCACTAAGACCCCCAGGTTTAGTTTTCGTAATTACTAAGATCCCCTCAAAACAAAAAAAATAGAAGGAAAGAAATGCTCTTTTATCAATATATTAATGTGTTTTTAAGATGAGAAGACTCAGGTCGCTTAAAAAAGATGCAATGAAAACAAAATCATGAATAGATTAACTCGTTCAATTTACTGTGCGCCAAGACCTGGGGGTCTTAGTTTTCATAATTAGATGGAGTCTTAGGTCTTAAGTCTCAGTTTTCGAGGGTCTTAGTTTTTGTAACACCCGGTGAACATGAGTGCTATTCAGGCTACTGAGAGTGCAAATTTTTATTCTGATCAGTCTGAAGAATGCCCAGATAAACCTGTTAATGCTTAAACGTGAAAGTGGAAATAAAGGTGAATGTCTATGCCCCAGTGAACAAGCCTGAATATCGCGCAGGTTAGCATGAATAATGACTAGATTAGCCTGCTAACAGCTGGATGGTTCCAAATAATAGAAATGGTAACATGATCTACAGTCTGTATTTTACCCTCAGTCCATGGTCTGCAGTCTGTGGTCTTCCTATTACCTTCACCAAAGAGCAAATGCCAATCAATGTATTAGATGTTATTTTGCAAAGTTGCCCATCAGAAGAGGTCATCCAGTTTGACAGTGATTAAGTTTAATTTGTCCTTTGAATGGCAGGCATTGCTTTTGGAGCAGTCGATTTATCTGATTCAGTACTTGGAACTAATGGAATGTAGTATCAACAGCTATGGAGTGGACAGGCTAGCAAGGTAATTTTGTCAATCTCATGCAGAATTCCATTGTGGGCAGTGCTCTATTTTGTTTTGTGAATGAATGAGGGTATTTCTCAGTAACAGTAATGTCACAGTTGTGTGTTATGTCTGTTGTTTTTAGGTCAATTTGTATGAGCAATCTGACAGCACTGTTGTTGGATTTTAACAAGTAAGAACCATTTATTTTATCTATTCAGTTAATAGAAATAAATATTTCTCATATTTGGATATAGTGACTCAAGTGGAAATGGAAGAAAAGCATGAGCTCAGCAAATACATGTCATAATAAACACGTCACTAACTGTTTCTAATTCTCCCAAACTTTCACTAGTGATCATCACTCTGACTGTTTTGAATTCAGTTCTGGTGTAATATATATAAAAAAAAAGAAACATGGCAGCTTGAATGGCACTCGATTGACCACAAACAGATTTGATGTATATTTGTGTGAATTACACCTCCAGGTGATCAAAGCTTTCTTCTCTATGTCTTAATTTCATTGCAGCCTGACTTGATCCAAGTTGACACAACACAGACTAGCAATCTGAGTTAATCTGGTCTGACTTTTTAACCTGCCTCTTTCAAACAAAACTAATTGGTTCTTAATGCATGTGCAGATTAGTTAACGTTTGTGTTTACTAAACATTGGGTGCATTTCATACAGGATCTCACACAAACATTAAGTACTTTTCCTTGTAGGAGAAGCATGCAAGACACATATGGTTATTGAATATCATCTGCTGTTTTTAATTTACTATAGTGTGTGTGTCAGGGTCAAATTTTGACCCTGACAGGGTTTGTCTCTGTTAAGAGACAAATGTTTTCCCAAGGCAATGGCATCAGAACTTGTCAAATTGTACATTTGTGGCAAAAGAAACCAGGGAAATTCTCAAATATTGCTGCAGACTTGAAAGCACACATTGTTTTAATCAAAGTGTTCACTGATGTATAAATTATATCTCGTCAAGAATGTCAGCAAGATGGGGCTGTTTACCATCAAATATCATCCTTGTGAGGAAAACAAAAGTATCAAGTTACAAAGTTGGTATGAAAAGGGAGATTGTCTATTTTGTTGCTTTAATATAATTTTGAATTTAAAATGACCAAAAATCAATGTAAAACACCATAGTAAAAGTTAAAGGCTGTTGTGACAAACAGTAATTGTAAGTTATTTTTGGACCTTGACCAATCATATTCTGCAAGGAGAAAATACGAACCAAGAGTGAACTGGGCAGGGGTTTTGGGACTGACTACTGTGTTAGAGCGATCAATTGCACTGTGCCCTAACTGAGATTGTCTCACTAGTGGTACATTGTTCTGTTTTGTAGGTTTGGTGACTCTGGTTGCAGTAGTCTTTGTAGAGGCCTGTATGGTAATAGAACTCTATTGCGTCTCAGCCTTTGTTATTGTGATCTTGGCCCTCCCAGTGGAGAGATACTTGGAAAAACAGTTTCAAACACTGCTCTAAGGTAAATTGCAGTCTTGTTACCTGTAAATACAGCTTCCTGTCATTTGGGTTTAATAATTGGATGAAAAAGATCTTAATACTGGAAAAATGGTAATTAATTGTGAACAATGGCCTCATTTAATTGGTTTGTTATTAACATCTCAAAGATTTGTTGGCCAGCATTATCCCAAAACAGTTCCAGCAGTTGACCAACATTGAGCAGACAGTGTTAATTAAGCAGGCTTAAAGCACTTGAATTAATTTAATCAACACATTGGTCATAGACATTTTTCTTATTAGGTAATTGATAAAGGAGCCACTTATTTAAGCTTGACTGACTCAGTGAACTAAGCCAACTTAGTTTGGTGGATAGATCTCTGCTACTATTTTTAGAGTACAGTGTATTGTGTAGAGTCTATTTTCTGCTCTGGCATAGATGTCAAAGTGATAAACATGAAAATGTTGACAGTTATGACAGTTGCCAACAGTTTGCCAACTGTTGGCCTTCTGTTGGACAACACTGGTTATCTGACAATATCTTATGGGAGCTGCTCTCCACTTTTACTAGGGAAATTTGGCTGTTAGAGAGTTGGAATTTGGCCAGAATGTAGTTTTTCTACCTGTTAATTATATTGTGCACAACACTTTCCAAATTACTTGTTAATTTGAACACTTAATTGGTTTCAAAAGTTTGCAAAGTTAATGAATGGTTATGCACACTTTGGTATGGGATTTTGGGCTGACAATATAGTACTATAGAAATTACATAGATTTAGCCAACCCTAAAAGTGGAGCTCCAAGGGCAGGTTGTTCAAAGCCAGATTAAGCTTACCCGATTAAGATAAGCAAGAATTTTGATTGATGAGGTTTCCAACTTTGCGGTGAGGTTTTCTGTTTATAGTACTTGGCCTTTTATATTGTTTTGAGATTAATTTAAAATATCAAACTACACATTTATACAAAACAAAAGCAGTGAAAAACATGCATAATCAAAAACTAGATGCATAACAGCAATTCAACACACAATTCCTTGCTACTCATAGCAACCAATGACGCCGGCTTTCGAGTAAATGGGAAATATTTTGAAATAAAAAATTATAGTTGTTTGTTGCTTTAGTACAATCGTCGATAAAATCAGGAATATGGAACATTCTGGAACATACCGGAACATCCTGGAACATCGAATAATGATGATAATTATGAGAAAGATATGTAAAATTAAATTTTCAAAGACTAAAAAGACCAGCAATTTGGAAGCGGCAATGCTGAAACTACATAAATGTTATCATTTTATGATCTTATTATAAAATGCAATTAAAATCTTCGCTGTGAACGGCAGTCCCATATTTTGCTCAAATTTAAGGAACCGAAGGAACCCATCCAATTTGAACTATCATATGTCGATTAACAACTGCCAAGCGATCCAGAAGAGCTGTATAGTCTAACGCTTGGTTTACGCTCGGCTCGGAGAGCAATACCTGGTTTCTTTAGGGCGGTCACGGTTTTCAAATTACTAAATGACCGGCAGTCCGAGTTTAGGGAATCGAGCGAACTGATCATGTACAAGCTATCTTACAATATGTCAACTGAGAAGTTTCAAGCGATCCAAAAAAATTTTCTTTATTATAAGTATGAGAATATGCAGGATTGCAAGATCGTGACACCCAAGTCGTATGTCCGTGTTTTCTGTGAAGCGTGACTCTTACTCTTGGCGCGAACTTTTTAGCACACGTGAAAAACTAGAAAAGCTACTTAGAAAAAACCATAAAATCAGTACACTTGTTATTCTTAAAACTGCCTTGTGATGACACAACCAATAATGCTGTCTAATGCTTGTACATCTAACTTACGGCTAAATAAAAAAACCTGACTTACCTGCTTTAGACGCTTGTCGCTTCATTTCACTGAACGAATAGACAACAGCGTACAGTTAAGTACAAAGCGAGAGTCGATCGTCACACCAGAGATCAAAAGAGACCTCACTCACGTGTGCTAAAAATTTCCCGCCAAGAGTAGGCGTCACGCTTCACACGACTCCAGTGTCACGATATTACTGAAATAATGCATATTCTAATACCTATAATATATAAATTTTTTTTTGGATCGCTTGAAACTTCTCAGTTAACATATTGTACATGATCGGTTCGCTCGATTCTCTGACTCGGAATGCCGGTCATTCAGTAATTTGACCGCCCTAAATGACTCCTAAAGAAACCAAGGTCTCGCTCACTGAGCCGAGCGTAAACCAATCGTTAGACTTGCGATCTATACAGCTCTTCTGGATCGCTTGGCAGTTGTTATGATAGTTGGAATTGGATGGGTTCCTTCGATTACTTAAATTTGAGCAAAATATGGGACTGCTGGTCATTTAGTGATTTTAAAGCCATGACCGGCTGCCGGTCATTTGGGATTTTAATTGCATTTTACAATAAGATCATAAGATTATGTAGTTTAAGCATTGCCGCTTCCAAATTGCTGGTCTTTTCAGTCTTTGAAAATTTAATTTTACATATTTTTCTCATAATTATTCGATGTTTCGGGATGTTCCGGAATGTTCCATATGCCTGGTTTTGTCGACGACCTTTATTACTCGGGCTGTCCGAAGGGCCGGCCGAGTCTAGGTCGCATGTCAACGTTTCATGCAGAATTTTGGATGTTATCACATGGTTTAAACCTTATATGGTTATCACATGGTTCAGGCCACTAGTATGCCATGCGGTCATGCAGCGAAGCACGTCTGCAAAAGTCTGAACGATTTTTTGCTTCTAAATAGGTTTCTTCGCCTCAGCGTAAATTAAAATTTATTGCTATTGAACTTCCTTTCGCATTTCTTTCATTTGGTTCCCTGTATTTGGAAATTTTAGGTTTTAAAAGTGGACAGTAACTTGCACGCTGGATTTCTGCATGTTTAATATACGGCGACCAGGCGCTTTGTTTATTTAGTTTATCCGCTTCGTTCAAATAGTGTTTAGTCTTATTCAGCTACTACAGAACCACTGAGAAAAGAACTAAGTGGCCACTAATTTAACACAGTTGAAATACGACTGATCTCAAAATAACTGGCTCTTTTTTGTCGTCTTTTTGATTTACGACTTTCATCTTCCTTTCGCAGCGCCGTGATATTTCGTTGCGCGGCGAATAAATTCCTCGATTTCTTGTTTTCAGATTGATTTTTACGTGAGTTCTTCGCTTTTATTTTTCGTTGTTTTCTCAGATGTTAGCTGTGATAGTACAAGAATGAAATTCTGTTGTATTTGATTTCGTTTTACGACTATTTTGCAGAATGCGAAATAGGAGTTTAGTGAGTGAGCGCGAATTCACTCGCTTGGTCGGTCGTTGGGTCGGTCGGTCGATCGTAAACTTTTGTTTGTATTTCCACTGAACAATGCACAACTTCACTTGACGAAGAGAAAAATGTCGTCGAATGGTTCGGCAAATGTGAAACATAGTGAAGCAATGA
>OMLO01001744.1_pt1 | contig 17059 bp, 8 predicted proteins | sample 1674811 | NCBI WGS metagenome assembly OMLO01 (sample SAMN06265003, study PRJEB25207) | coral metagenome | isolation source: Coral host | place: Mexico:La Bocana,Puerto Morelos, Mexico | collected 2008-11-13 | reverse complement strand
CTCGTGTTTTATGAGGCACTTCGTGTTGTGTGGTAAGGGGGAATTTTAAGTGGAACTGAGCCGTTAGATCGTGTTATGGCAAATCTATAGGTCATAGGTCTACATGATTTCCGCTGTTATCTGCATTTCACTTCGTGGAGTTTGACACCTCTGTAATTTGTCATGTGTTTATGCCTTGTTTTGACTCGTTCCTATTGCAAGCTAAGTCTCGAAGTATTTGCTTTCACGGAGAAAATATGAAATTAACCGTGACGATGTTGTTTACTTGCATTCTAAGTTGTGACGCCGGGCCCTTTACGGCTCTTTACGGCTTGCGTGCAGCGAGGACGACTTCTCCCCTCGATTCTCCCCAGTCGTTCCGACATTAGAGTCAACGAACAAGTCACAGAATATTCTAATTTATGGTTCCCCTGAGGTCGAAAGATTCCAAATAAACTGATGAACTTAAAGCCTGATATATTGACTCAAACGTGGACGTAAAATATCTGTCTTGCGACGAGTCGAGGATCGGATGGAAGAAGATTTCTTTCACCGACTACAAACCTCTGAATATCGGGGGCCCTGAAAATGGCGGATGAACCGAGGTGGGCGCGCGTTGCAAACTGGGTGGGTCAGATTCTTTAAAGACGAAATTATACATGTACCCATTATGTATAAGCTATAATGTAACATCTTTTTTAATCTTTAATCTACATGCAGCGCACCTTTATTAGCATTTTTAACTTCCCATCTAAAGATGTGTGACATGTTTTGTCATTTTTGTAAGTTTCTCAATTTAATTTGAAACACTTATGAATGAGAAATGGTAGATACTCTATTTTGATTCAACATGAATTTCCGATACTATTATGACTCCAAGCAGCAAAAATTAAAGTTTTTCCTTCCACCTAATACCGCGAGCACCTCACCTTGGAATTTTGCATGCAACTTTGACATATCAGCAACTCTGTTACTGCAAAGTTTTAATTAGGACTGACTTTTGATTGATGGAGTGTATCAGATGTAATCTAATGGTACGGTAACGTGGGACACATGATCATGACAAAACTAATATGGCCGCCAAAAAAATCTCTCTCATGCCGTAAAGAGATTTTCTTCGGAACACGTAGCTTTTGAAAAATTTAAACGCTAGCTCTTAAAGAAATAACAATTGCTTGGCAACTAGACACTTCCAATTATGTCCGCTTCATTTACCAGGTGTAAATATAAAGTTCTATAGGTAAGACGCCCAACTTAAAAAAAAAAGAAAAAATTAAGCTAACCCACAATAAAAAAAAAGTAAAAGTACTTTGAGAAAGCTTTCTAAAAAAAATATCGTCTAAGTCTCTAGAGTGGATAGAATTTATTTCTGTTACTTTCTTCAGTCGAAGTCAGTTCAACATATACATTTCCAGATGGAATAAAGAATTTTGCTTCTTAGCAGAGGTGAAAACAAAAAGCGTGGGGTTGCCTTTCGTCACGTGTTCAACGCAGATTTGAAAGAATTCAGCCCCGGCCAAACGATCCCAACATGTCAACGCAACATATCGCAACATTGTTGGGCGCAACATCTTACGCGCGTTTGGCCACCATGTTGCGCCGTGTTGCGAGATGTTGGGTGTTGTTGGCTCAAATTTGACCATCTTCAAACGCACGCAACATGTTGCGCCCAACAATGTTGAGATATGCTGCGTTAACACTGTTGCGATCGTTTGGCCGGTACTTATAGAGAGTCCTTCTGCATTCCCGTAATTTTCCATTTTTATGCAAAGGTAAAATCTAGCATTCATTTTTAGAAATAACGTTGCTGTTTCCATTTAAACTTTCCATGCTACTTTGCTTTTATTATAACTACAGCTTCATTTTGTGGTTTAGGAAAAGCGAATTCTCTGGGTACACATAAAGATTACTTCATGGAAAATGGGAGCGTACGATTTTATTCACGAGTTCAGTAGTATTATAAAACGAACAAGTGAGCGCAGCGAACGAGTGAGTTTTATGATACGTATCAACGAATAACTAAGCATCGTACAAAGCACTTTCCATACTGTAATGGGTATATTTCATAGGTACTAAAATGTTTTCGCGTAGTAATTTGGTAGAAAAATTGCACAAATGGGGCGATGAAAAGCGTAAAATTAGTTTAAGATCACTCAACAACAACTAAATTAATGGAAGCTTATGCAATTTACAACACTTACTGTGTTCATCATATATCATTAAAGGTAGTCATGCCATACATTACGTAATGCCCCCATACATAGTTATAGTCAGAGTCACTTTCCAATTCTTAAGTGTTCAATCTCACCGCTTCGGGACTTGACTGATTTGAGGCAAGCGTCGGAGATTGATTTACTGTGTTGGTGTGGATGGAAAAATTGCCACCTTGAATATCAGCTCCGCTGTTGGTTGATTATGTTACGTTGTTAGAATAGCTTTTTTTCTACAAGTGTCGTTCGAAGCTGGCAATAAAACTTCGATGCGAAGTTGGCTTGTACTCGGTGCCATCATTAGTGCGGACAGAAATGATAAATTGGCTAAACTCTGCCTTTAGCTCAACGGCTGAAAAATCTTCAATGATCATGTCTTCATCATACGTTTTCAAAAAAAGGTTACGGAATCTTAAATCTCGTTCAGTTTTTTGATCAGTTTTTTCTTGTTTTAAAGTATATTCTTCAACTGAGTAAACATTAGTAAGCCTTCTGTCGCCCATGTTTCGAAGCTTGCAGCTTTTCGCGCAACAGGTCTCATATGAACAAGTCTCTTCAGCGCGTTCATTCATCATTAGTGAGCGTTGCTGACTGGACCAACGATATCTTTTCACGGAGAAATTTTTTCGTTCGTACTCCTGAATGGCTATATTTCGAGTCTGTGCGAGTTTTATTCACTTTTTATCAGTGGTTATTTTTTATATTGCAGTTGGAATTAACAGGCGTGATACACTGAGGTGAAGGAAATCATCGTCATTAATCAAGCCCAATCGGCCAAAGTATCCGTAGTCGTACCTCGCCTAGCGTAGTATAAACACTCCCTCAGTACGGACAAACTGAACGTTTTCAAAGCCTGATAAAATCTAGAAAAACATTTCCTTCGAAAACTAACTGTCGCAAAAAAAAAAAAAGTTTTTTTTTCACAGATTTCAAGGGAATCTCTCTTAAAATATAACCAATTTTCGTTCACATTAAATACTCGACTCTTTCCTCCGTCGATTCTACAATTTATTCTCCTATGTTTGATCTACAGGTACGTACGCATGCATATGTTAGATTTTCTTGAAATCCACCTGAATATAGCTTACATTCACCACACGCTCTCAACATAAATGCTAACTGTAGCTCTAGCTGAGTATTACTCATGGTTCTTATTAACAAGGAACAATTTAAATGATTTTATAATACGGCTAGATGTACAGTATACCCGCTATTAGCGTGCTGTTAACAGCGCAATCACCGCGCCTTCTCAGATGTAGAAATTTTAGTTTATCGTGGTATATGATGAATCAAATAAAAGATAATTTCCCTGTGTGTTATAATGCATTAATGCACTTTTGAAGTCTAGAAAGATTACTGAACGCAGTTGCTTTACTGATATATAAGTGAAGTGAAGTGGAATTCCACTCGTCCACCAAAAGCAAGCATGCAAAGGACTCTTGCGGAAATGTTGCCTTTACAAATTTGGTCAGTCTAAACTCGGTCGGTCAGGGAACACTTCATAAAAGTATACATGCTTGCATTCTATGAATGGTTTAAACAGTCATCGAACTTTTTAAACTGTTTAGTACTATAGAAACGTTTGTATGGATTTATGGAATACTGGAGTTGTACTAATTGACCATTTTACAGTTGTCTGCTCAGTGAGGCTTTGTTGATTATGCTGGCATATTACACTACTAGCACTGCTCAAAATGTTTGGAAATTATGCTTGAAATACGCTCGTTTCTCTAAATTATGTTCCTCACATCAAAATTATTCTACTTACTTTTAAAGCTTAACAAGGACAGAAGAGGGAGTATAAAGACAAATAAAGGGATAACGCCGTTTGGAACCGCCTTTCTCTAAGCTTCCTAGCTTGATTTTGTATTAATGTTCGTCATATCTTGATTTTTTTAATAAAAAAATGAAATCCAAGATGGTAAGCCAAATGACGTCATACGACGTCCTTGTGCTACCTATTTTTGGTTATGCTGATTTTGTCTGGGGTGACAAGGACAATGCCTCACTAATGAAAGAATTGCAAATTCTGCAAAACAAAGCAGCTAAGTTGATATTAGATAGATCACTTCACTCCTCATCCACTGATGCATTAACAGTCTTGAGATGGCTGAATCTCGAAGAACGTAGGAAATATCATCGATGTATATATGCATACAAGTGTACTAATGGCCAACTTAATCATTCCTTGGACATTGTAAGAAAGAGTGATATGCACTCATACAATACTCGCAATAAAGATACTTTAAAGCTCCCCAAAATCCAATACAATTGGGGAAAACATCGTTCGCGGTACCACTGTTTTAAAGACTTAAATGAGTAATTTTACAGAGAACTGTAAGAAACTCAGCAAGTTTGCCAATTTTTAAGAAATGTCTTTTTTCTTCTTTTTATAATTAATTATTATTTTTTTTTTTTACTCTTTGTAGTGTATATGTTGTAGATATTTATTTATTTCGGTTTTAGCTCTTATTTATAGATTTTAAATGTATCATTATATAGTATATATCTAGTATTAGGACCTCTATGTAAACCACTTTTAGTGATGGAGCTTCCTAATAAAAGATTGTTACTACTTGTAACTAGAATGGTTTCACCTTCTAGAGTAGCGGCTCTAGAGGAGCGGTTCTGTCCCCCTCCACTTGTACTTCGGCGCTGAGCTATCAGTTTGGCATGGCCAAAGTTTTATGCAATTTTTTTTGAAAAAAAAAAGAAAAGGAAAACTATTTCGATCCTAACAACAAAGTTTATCATCGCTCTAAATAAACTAGTTTTATGAATGACGAATGCAAAAGTAATAAGCGCGCGCTCGAAGGAAAAGGTCAGTGTTATTCGATGTTTTATGACGTAAACATGAGCACAAAAAGTAAAACTGATGGTGAATTTTTGTCGCTTTTCCATCGGTGAAATTCCGACAGACTGGGAGTAAATATCTCACTTTAGTCAGATTTCTATTTTAAGGGAAATCTATAGGACCAGTTATTATCGAAACGGTAAAAAACGAAACAATTCTGCCTTTACAAACCCTTCTTTTTTGGTGTTCAAAATTCGTATCCGCTGGATATGATGTGTTGTGAAAATTTTGAAAGGATTTCACCAATAGAAATTCAAGAAAATCAAAAATAAAGCTATAATAACAGCAAAAAAACACGTTTTTGGTATTTATAAGACTAAGACTATAACCCAAACTTTTATACTAAATAAATGGACAAAGTTTGAAACAAATCTTGTGTTTGTTTCTATTTCGGGAGAATGGCCTTAAGGTATTTCCACTAAGAAAGAAGGAGTATTATTTTTTTCCAAGCGGGCACGGTAACGAATCCTGCAATCTGATTGGTTCTTAGCGCGGTCCGGATTTTCCTATCCCTGACCACGGTCACAGTAACGCTTGCGTGAGTTTTTTTCCGTGAGTCTTTTTTCGTTTGAGAGCTTAGAAAAAATAAATAAGTTATTTACCGGCTTAGGGTCGGTCCTGCGGCCTCGGGCAGCATTTTTCACATTACGGACCTCCCAGCCGGCAAATAACATATATTTCTCAAATTTCATTTACTTGATTATTATGCCAAGTTATGTATATCAGAAAAATGTAATAAAATATAGCGATCACCGTGATCGTTTTAGCACAACGTGGAAGTCTTTTATAGCAATTCTATCAGTTGCCCACAAAAAGGCCACAGGTCTTTCCATGTATTTGACGCCGGCGTCCCGAGCATACTACAAGAAAACGTCATATCAATGATAAACAAAGATGTAAAAACAGCGAGGAAATTAACATCAATCACAGAATCACTGCAAGAAGGCATTGGAACCTGTCGTATAAACAACACCACGCTCTGTTCACGTGCATCTAAATAATCATCGTATGTTCCGTTCCGAATCAATAATCAAGCTGGTATCTTACTTTTTTCCAGTATCTTCTATGGGTAACTGCAGGTCCAAAAAACATATTAAACACCAGGAATAAAAAAAATGGATGAATTTGTTGATCAGCTTGTAGCTTTATGTGCTGGTGGCAGTAGGCATAAAGCGAGATATAATGAGCCCATATAGATGATGGTCCAGTCACACGCTATACATAGTATAGATCTTTACACTGATCTTTAAAAGGTATGTAAACGTTCATAACAGAACAAAAAGTGTTCATCAGAGTAAGTAAAGGCCTTAAAACTTTGCACGCTATTAAACTTTCTGGACTCGTGCTATGATGAAGGTCCAAAAGTGGTAGCTTACCATACAGTTTCTCTGGGCAACATCAAAGGATGTGATTGCACCGCGTCTCAGTGGCGCCTGTACTATACGCGTTTATTTTTTCAACTAGTGAAATACTAGGGATCGACAAGGCTGCCAAGTCCACATTAAAGAAAAACGTTTGACAGTTTGTTTGGTTGTTGTGAGTAAAGACATTTTTTTTCAGTTTATGTATAATATGGTTGAAAAGAGAGACGTCTAAAGCAAAGATTGGAGATTTAATTTACTGTTATTGGAGTGTAATGACTTAACGACTTTTAAGCCATTTAAGATCTCACATTGGGTCGGTGATACGTACGTAAAAGCCAATAACACCAAATACTATATCTTATTTAAGTTTTATCAGTCTAAATACTGAAAAAACGCGAGTTCTGTATTTATTTACACTCCATCTTGTTTGTCTCTATAGAAACGAACTGCATATTAAAAATATGGCTTGCGCTCTTAAACATCCGCTCATGATGGAGCTATCTGTGTCAACGGCTTATTGCTTTCTTGCATAATGGCACGTATCCAACGCCGACGAGATTTTCTTCAATAACAAACTTTTTTTTTTCGAAAAATACCAAATTTCACTGAGTGTCTCTGGTTTTTATGTCCTCCACTCCTCTCGATGGTTTGTTAGCATGGTGCGTGGTGAACATACCAAAAATCTTAAGCATTTTCAGTATCCCGGTAGATATTTTATTTTGCATAGGTGTACTAGAAGGAGTTTCCTTGGGACAAATTTAGGAAAACTAGCAATGCGAAAATAATAGATCATTTGATTTATTGATTGATTCAAGGCGCCGGTTTAAGGCACGAGTCTTTTCGGAGGCGTGGGTTTGCATCCCACCACTGCCAAGATCGATTCTTCCAGACTCACTAGTGTTTGGAATAGTGGAAGCACTATTTGGATTCAACATGAATTTCCGATACTATGGGGACTCTCCGATGATTAGCAACAATAAAATAAACTTGATAACGGACATCCGGTTGGCCTTCCGATAACGCGAGCACTTCACCTTGGAATTTTTTGTGTAACTTTGACATATCAGGAGCGCCATTAATGCAAAATCAGTTAGAAAACTGACTATCAATCGTGGAGTGCATCAGATGAATGTCTTGGTTTTTACGTATTCCCAACGTACTTGCTCGAGTAGCGGTATTCCGTTTTACATTACTATGTGCGTCAAACATTTTTTTTTTTGCTTCCCTGAACAAAAACAGGATTCTAAGAAGGTATAAGTTATGTTGGTCTACTCTAAGTGCCAAAAAAAATCGAGATTCCTAATCTTTAATTTATATATATATTTATTTCTTCGTAATGTTACGGAAGTTGTCATAAACCATAGTATATAATAATGTATGGAGCTCGCTCCTAGTGACTTAAACTTGACTTCTCTCCCAAGACCCTGACATTACTGGATAAAAAATTTTATTGTGACTCGCCTCGAATGTCTTTCGAGCACAGACTAACAAGAATTGATTATGCAAAAATTTGACAAAAGTCAAACCCTTGGCTCAGTAAGAGAAGCTAAGGGTCGAGGATTGTCAGCGTCTATTATTTCCAATTTATTTTTATTGTGGAGTTATGACGAAAATAGAAGTTTTCACAAAGAATGTTGACTCGCGACATAGCAAATGAATGCCAAGCTAAGGAAAGTTGATTGATTGAGCTTGGAGATCCATGACAAGTCTAAAAGGAAATCATGGATACATCCACACAAGATTGGCTGGAAGTTAACACGAACAGGGGTGTTGATGAGGGAAAGTCTAATTTCGAGACGATTTCACTAACACAAAAGAAACCGGCGTTATTCAGGAAGTGGTAGTGGTGGAAACCATCCATATCATTGAAATTAGTCGCAACAGCCATATCGCTTGCAACTGGAAACTTTCAACTGAATTACACCACCTTGACGTACCAGTTGGAATGAACTGCCCTGCATTCAGATCTCCTACTTATATAAGCAGAAAATAACCTGAAAACTACCTTTGGTGAAGCTGTCGAGAGAGGTTTCTGTTCTTAATAACATGAAAAATAGACTTTCTCTCTAGCAGAAATATTTAATTCTGGTCGCAAAGATTTCAAAATATCAACATTGTATTTTTTTTTTCGAATGCTTCAATTTAACAATTAATATTTTTCAAAGTTACTCCAATCACAGTTAATTCCCCACATACATTTCCAGGTACAATAATGGAATAAGGATTGTTACTACTGAGCAGAGATAAAAATGAAAAGCGTGAAGCCCAAGAGATATCTGCTACGGCATAACACAAATTTTGCAACGCGTTCAATACACTTATATTCTTATATCCCTATCACGCTTACACTTTGCGCGTACTGAATTTTCACATAATATCACCGATTTATTTTCGATTCGATTCGATTCGCTTATCCAAGCTCGGTTCCCGGTTTCCATTTTTGCCTGATGTTGACTTGTGAACCACCGCTTCACGAAAAGGTTTCGATTCGCTTATAAATCTCTCAGATTGTAGTTATTTCTAGAACAAGTTGAACGTTAATGTTGCGTGACATCAATTTATTCCACATGCAAACCGCAATCTAGTAGAACATGCCCTACAGCTGTAGTTGACAATGAGAAAAATAATCTAACACACCAAAAACTTTTGCACTGTAACCAATTTTCATCAACATTATCTCCTTGACTCTTTTCTCCCTCGATTATTCGGACAATTTATTGTTCTCTGATTAATCTGTAGTTACGTGTATGTTGTTCTTCTAGAAATCGAACTGAATATGGCTTGCATTGATCGTACGCTCTCAACCTTTAATGCTAAGTGACACTCAAGCTGAGTTATAGGTATATTAGTATTACACATGGTTCTTGTTAACGAGGGACAATCAAAATGAGTTTCAAATATAGCTAGATGTACAGTATACCCGCTATTAGCGTGCCTAATGCCGTTACCAGCCCAATCACCGCCCCTTCTCAGAAGAAGATTTTCAGCTTATAATGCAATATTCTCAACCAAATATTGCGTTATTATTAATTTTTTTTTTTTTTATAATACGTTGATGTACTTTTGAGATCTACGAAAAACTGCTGAACAGAATCGCTCCGCTCGTATGTCCAATAGCAGTTTTTCAAGACCACAATCATTTGGAACACCATTTTTTTTTGTTGCAAATATGAACCTTTCACGTTTATAAACCTGCCAGTGATTCCAGAAGGGCTCGAGGATGCTACAATGATGAAAGTGGGAAATGTAAGTTCTGCATCGATGCAAAGCGTGATCAACACTTGTCACGGTTATTATGTGTGTATTTAATTACAAAGACGAGTCTTTATTGGGTGTTATGCGCTGTGCGCTTTATGAATTTTTAATCCATAGTTTGCCAAAACTATATTTAGAAGCACGATCAGCCAAAGAGCACTTCATACAGGTAATAACTTCAATTCTATGAAAGGTCTAAAAATATATTCAAAAATGTGTAGCCATGTGGAAAAGAAATCCTACGATTTATGGAATAGTATACATTTGCAATGACAGCATGTTCAATTGATTGAAAGAGTGGCTGTGCTAAACTTCAAAACGAGTCACTTGTTTCGAAGTTTGTCCATATTATAAGTTAAGTCAATCAACACTTACTGATATCTTATATTCCTGAGCTCAAACCAGATGAAAGCAGATGATCATGACGATCAAACCAAATTTGGGCTTCTGCCGTTTCCATTCTTTTCCCTGAATTTTGGTAAGATCGATCAAATTTGTAAACGGAACATTGCAATCGTTTGGGTTTGTTTCATAAACCCTTTTCTTTTCTAAATCTAGGTCCATGATAGTGTGTTCTACTTACAAGTGGTGACAGTGCAGGTTACTTTTACGTAATATGAGTGACACTATATGAAAAAAAAAAATGTGAATTGTACACCGACAATAAGCTATTTTGTGTATTGAATCAATTGCGCCAATTACAAGAATAATTCAGCTACTTCTACGCGCTTTATCGATACTTATCCTTGCAATATAGGGTACCTCTTCCAAAATGTTCATCTTAAAAGTGGTTCATTAATTATATTCTCTCTCTGGTGATTGTTGGCGGACTTTTAAATACTAAGATAATAATTTCTCTTAGACTTTGTTTCAAATAGCGAAAATTGTAAGAAAATTATTTTGAAAAAGGAAGAGCAAAACTATATCATTATTACTCAAGAGAATAAGCGATTCTTGTATCTCTTGTTTTATTATTTTCACACACCTAGTGATCAATTCGATGAAGCAAAACGACTCTGCGGCAAATATTTTGGCGCAGGTTGTTTTCAAGGTTGTTTTAGTTCATGACTATAAATTAATTGCATTTAATCCGAAACTGATTGAATTACTCAAGCTTTGCAAGCTATAAGGCTTTGTCCAAATAATCTCTTCTCTTTTTGGAAAAAAAATGTGGGAGGATAACATTAATTAATCATCAAGCACCCTGAAATTATGGTTCATAAGGGATTTTTCTATCTCAACAGTTGTTAAAAAAAACTTCGGTGTCGTAAAAAAAAATAAAAACTAGAAGTAAACCGAATTAAAGGGCTCTTTGTGTTATGTGTGATCAACTCACTGAAAATATTGTCTGGCAACAAAGCACTGTATGTTTGAACAGTTTTGCATTTGTATAGGGAAATATCATTAGTGCAAAAATTAAGAATCAACGATAAATTGGCCTGATCTCAACTTATATCAATCAGCTAATTTCCTTAGTCACCTAAGTTACTTAACTTAACAATCATATATTTAATTTATATATATAGACCTTTACTGTTTTTCGCCTCGCCATATAAATATATATAGTCCATTCCTCATATGAAAAAAAAGGAAGAAATACTAGGCTGGTAATAAAATCAATTTTTTATATGTCATTGTCGTGTAATTTATAGTACATCAATAAATTTCTGTTACATTTTTCCTATCCCACAGCCCGAACTGAAGGTTCCAAGCCAAATCAGAGCCAACGCTGGAGTAATGGGCGGTGCCAGCTTCATCATTAAAGACATTTATAAACAACGGAGACAACCCGAAACACAATTACAAATGCTCAAAACGAAATAAATTTTGCTTAGTTTTTACCTTTGTATCAGTTGCCCATGTGCTAGCCAGATGGCCAAAAAAAGTCAGAACTAGTGAGAGCTGCTGGTTATTAAATCAACTTGAGTCAATAAAGAAATAAGAAAAAAAGACACAAAGCAGTCAATATCAATACTGAGACCACATGAATGTTGACTAGTTTTTACACTCATATTAGTTGCCCGTATGGAGGTCATTAAATATTGCAGAATGAAAAAGATACTGACGACCTGAGCATACTACCAGAAAACGCGTGCGAAGATTTACCAGGAGGAACACGTGCGAAGATGTAAAACCACAAACATTTACAAAAGAATCACTACAAGAAAGCATGAAAACTTGTCCCACAATCGCTCTCATGCTCCGTTCACGTGCGATACGGATGATCTATTTAATTGCCATATTACTGACTGTAACTGTTCGGTTGAATCCACTTCCGAACCTCTTCGGTTTTGGGATCATTATTTGCAAAACTACTTCAAGGAGAATCAAGCTGGTATCCCACGCTACTTTAGTTAAAGAGCTATTTTTCTCAGTTATCTTCTGCTTATAACTTAAAGTCCAGGATAAGATTAAAACACCAGGAAAGAGTTTGGGCCGAATTTGTAGATGAACGTGTAGCTATATTAAACAGGTGGCGGTAAGCGTGATACAATTAAATAAACACATGTAGATGTGAAACTCTCCCCGGGAGGAGCAGTTGAAGTTCAATCTTTACACTGATGCCGACATAAAAAGGTATCTAAACATTCACTGCAGATGAAAAAACTAAGTAGAAGACCTAAAGACTTGAATGTTTTAAATTGTTTTTTAAACTACTGATAAGATCACAACAAATCACGCTGTTTCTCTTGGGCAACATCGAAGAATGTGATTGGACCTAGTCTCTTTGGCGCCCGTGCTGAACACGTTTATTTTTTTCCACAGTAAAATATTGCGGAGAAGCATACCAACTGCGCGGTAAAGAAACAAGTTTGACAGTTTGTTTGGTTTTTGTAAATGGCTAGACGCGTTTCTCAGTTTATGTGTAATATAATTACGGGAGAAGTTCACGAACCCTTATCACGCCTTCGGAGAGACCTAATAGTTCGCCATCCCGTTCGAAACACAAGTAAACCGCAAGGAAAACTAAATGTGAAAAATGTAAGATTTATTTTTTATTCTGGTTTCCATCGATCTTGCGAAGTTTTTTCATCTTCATACCGTAAAATCCAAACTTTATGAACGCCGTTACCATTGCCTGTTCACCACCCAAAAATAAAGATATCAGTTTTCAATTTTGCGAAATTATTTAGGGAGGAAATGGTTACAGTCAATTAATCGTATCGAAGACATCTTGAGGAATAGTAATAGAGTAGTAATTTCTGTTAGTGTTGGACATTTACCTCTTGTAATGGTTGCACAATTACAGCCCTTTTAAAAAGGAAAGTTAGATTTCGTTGTTACTGGCGTGCTTACTTGTCCTAATGATTGCACAGTTGCAGCCTGTTTGGCGTGCAATAGCTTAACAACTTTTGTTTACCAACAACATTTAAGGTGTTACGACGGGTGATACTTGCTGAAACGCCCAAAATACTTAATACCTAAATCTTACTTAAGTTTTATAGTTCAGTCAAGATACCAAAAGAACGTGGGCTCTTTAGCTATTTACAATCAGCCTTGTTTGTCTCTATGGAAACAAAATATGCACTGTATATTAACAGTATGGCTTTCGCTTTTTAACATCCGCTTGAGATGCAGCTATCTGTATCAATAAATTTTTCCTTTCTGTAAGTCACGTATTCAGCATCTGCGTGACTTTCTTCGAAAACTACGTTTTTTCTTTTTTTATTTCAGAAGATTCCGAATTTAACTGTGTCTCTCTGGTTTGTATGCCCACTTACTCACCTAATTGGATTGTTAGCGGAGTATTTGCCGAGGCGAAGATAAAAAATAAATCACAAGTATTTTTTCCCTGTAGCAACGGCCTGATTTTGAGAAACATAACAATATCGATGAAAGGCAACCACAATGTTGTCTTAAAATAACACGTTCTAATAAATATGTTTGGTTAAAAAATATATATATATATATATATATATTTATCAAATCCAAGGTACGAGGTACAGTCCTATGCGGACACATTTTATGAAAGGGTTTAGATGCTAGAAGTCAAGATACACGAGCTATTGTTCTGTGGAATTTATGGCATTGACTCTCTTGTTGTTTTTTATCTCCTAGGATCGAGCTTTCGAGTGATTCTAAATTTAAGAAATAGGAGATGATAATATCAAAGATTTGAGTGAAACTGGTTGTGTCCCGCCGTTGCACAACAATATCAAAGACTTTTTGACATGTGCGATTCCGGACTATAAATTGTAAAGTAGAGAACGAATGCATTAGTACAACGAAGACTCTGAGGCAGCAGGATCCACGAGACAAAATGATTAGCAGAGTTATATTTTTCCTGTGTTTTTTATCTCTTTTGCAACCGGTTTGGGATCTTCCTTTACCAAAACCAGACGGTAAGAATCTACTTTTCTTTTAATTATTCAACTTCAAATTTTAGCGCACTGTTGAGTGTCTTTCTTTTTATAAATTTTAATTCTAAAATAGTTGCCTGTTTTTTTTTCTTCTTCTTCTTCTTCTATTCGATGAAGAATGCTACGGCCTTTTAGGGGACGCAATTGCTGCAATAGTTAAAGAAAAAGTCCTTGTTTGACGATTTTAAGCTTGCTGAAAAAAACATGTATTTGAAGCCTCTCGGTTTCCATTCTTTTGTTGTTCTGGAGTTAAGAGCTTTAAAGGCAGCTTCATAAATGCTCAGTTTTATTATAACGCCCGTTATAAACAACTGCTTAAGTATCGCATACAACTGCGATGATCGATCATGTCTTCTTCAACTGCTTGTCATATACGGTTCAATTGTATTTTATATACGGTTAATTGTATTTTCCTCGTTTGAGCACAAATTTATAACGCCATGCATAATGTTGTCTTAGTGTCCGACATGCTCCAGCACTCATTTAATTGTATCCTACTATCTATATAACTATAGCAGACGAGTTAGTCTTACTAATACTGTGATGAGACGTTCATGCGCCTTTTATTAACGAACTTTAGCATCCTCATGCTTTTTTTCCGAAACTATGTCACTGGAATCAGCATATTTAATGATGGAAACGGTCCGAGCAGTAATGAAACCACTCAAAGTGTAATACAAGTTTGCGTCTTGATATTTTTCGTCTTTCAGAGGGAATAAATCCCGATGAAAATGCTATTGAGGTAACTGAAGAACGTAGTGCAGAGGTTAGCGTAAATACCGTCAGCGATGAAGTTGTGTATAGCGATGAGGAGGGCGCAGATGATGACTCCGACGACGAAGGTAACATTAAAATTTCATAACCTTGTAATTTGATGGCTAAATATTTAAAGGGAGACATTGTCAATTTCTTGACAAAAATATATAAAATAACAAAGCCTAATTAAGTAAAATCGTTTTACAAAATGTATCTCCGTGACATGCGTTCTTCTGGATGTTGTCATCAAATGGAATCGATTCATTTTAGACGACAAATATCGTTGTGAAAGATAGAGTTGATTTTATTTTGCAGAGTTTAATATTTTTTATTAGCGTTAATATTGATCGTGCCACTTCCTTAAAGATTAAAAACACTTTTTATCACAAATAGTGTTTTCCTTTATTTTCCTAATTTTGTTTTTTTGTAAAAAGAAAACCATTTTCTTTGGCAATTTTCATTTACCGAAAGTTAAAAGGAATTAACTGTGAACAGTTTCGTCTTTGGGATTAGCGCTATCGCCTGAATGTGAAGAGCAGTATAATATCAGATATCCTTTTGACCACCACGAGTACTATATAGACATTAACGAATTCCTCCCATTTTGACTTGTCAGCTCCAAGCTGGATTCTGATAAAACACTTGAACGAATTATGCCTTTTTCCATTGCAATCACTACTAAAGCACCTATTCGTTCCTTCTCTGCATTTATTTTCCAGCATAATCGAGATCTATGATATAATTAATACAAAACCCGTCAGGAATTTTCTTCCCAACTATTTCGTAAACACCCACAAATGCTTTCAATTTCGCAAGCGCTGTATATTGTGTGAAAAAGAAGAAAAAGTGCTCGTTAATTGATGCGACAATTAGTGTGAATTAGATTAACATTTGAAGAGCTCGCACTGGATATGAGCAGAATAATAGAAAGCAATTGGTTTGGAATTGCTTTCTAAACCCAAATAATTCTTAGCCATGGCCAAACGACTTCTTTACGCAGCTGCAGACTGCAAGCTAAATTAACTACTTCAAACTATGTATTCTAGGGAAACAATTAATCATATTCAACTTTTGCAACAAAAGAAGTGCATCCTTTTCAAATTGAATCAAAACCGAGTTTTCAATGATCCCAATTGTTCTTTATATGCTGCTTGAAAAATAACAGGAAAACAACGTTAAACGCATGCGAAAAGAAAAGGTTTTTTTACTACCTAAAAACACAAATCCAGAAAAAAGGAAAGTGAAGATATTTTACTAGGGCCTGTATTATACTGATTTCTAAGCTTTCCTCGGCATGCGCTTCGAGAAAGAAAGCTAGTCAAGTTCTCCATTGCTTTCCTTCAACTCTATAATAGCGGGGGTACACCTGAAGGCCGTATTTTGCTTGGCTTTTTGGATTTAACGCAAACATCGCGTTCAGATTTCAAGCAATTAAAAATCTCCCTGCTCATCCCCGCATCTCTAAATTTTGGGCTGTTTTGAAAAGTTTTTAGTGATTTTCAGGTTATTTGGAGAGATATAGATTTTCTCAAAGGATTAGTCAAATTTCTGGATAATGGAAAATATTTGATGTTGTTTTAAAATTAGAATATAAAGTTAAAAATTGATAGACGTAAACCAAACAGCTGCCTACCAATCCAAGGAGCCCTTCAGGGGTGTTCAACTGTCTAGTGGTGTTCCAAAACTTTTTTTTCTCCCAATCCCTCCTTAAACTTCCTAGAAGTTCATTTTAATTTACGTATATACTCGCCTTAACCTAAAAACCTCCTTCAAATGACATAACAGTTTGATGCATACCTAAGAGCAAAATTATCAACAACCATAAGCTATCTAACAACAATAAAACTACAATATACCAAAGTCTTAGCACGTCATGAACCATTGAAATGGAATATCGAGCTAACTAAACTTCTAAACCCATTACTGTTTAACAATTTGAAAATATACTTTCTTTAGATGAAGAAGATAGCGACAATGAAGACAGTGAAGATGGCGATGAAGATGACAGTAGCGAAGAAAGTGATGAAGACGGTGAAGATGACAATGACGAGGAAGGTGACGATGACGGGGAAGACGTGAGTGACGATAATGGCGATGCGGATGACAGCGACGATGAAGACACCGATAACGAAGATGAAGACAGTGGAGAAGATGACGATGATGAAGACGAAGGTGATGACGATGGTAATGATAGTGATGAAGGGGAAGATGATGAAGATGGAGATGACAGCGGCGAAGATAACGATAATGACGATGGGGATGACAGCGGCGAAGACGACG
>OMLO01001743.1_pt1 | contig 17063 bp, 16 predicted proteins | sample 1674811 | NCBI WGS metagenome assembly OMLO01 (sample SAMN06265003, study PRJEB25207) | coral metagenome | isolation source: Coral host | place: Mexico:La Bocana,Puerto Morelos, Mexico | collected 2008-11-13 | reverse complement strand
AGTTTATCTAAGGACCTTGCCATGGACATGCCTCTGGAGCCTACAAGTGAAGAACTGGAGGCTATTCAGTGCCAGAATCGTGCTGAAGCTCTGGCATTGAGGACTACTACTTTGAACCTTTCTGCCAAGAGTGAGAGGTTGGCAGAAGTTGTGAGAAGTGTCGAAGGCCAACTGCATCAGTTTGATCAGTTGTTGGACTCTTCTGCCATTGTCCGAGGTGATTTGTCGTTGAGAGTGAGTGAAGCTGACAAGGTGATCGTGTTGCTGAAGCAACTGCCACAAGCTGTTCGAATGTTCGTTCAACTGCATGGAAGGTCGCAGACCTTTGATGAGTTGAAGAATTGTGTTTTGGACTACGACACCAACACGAGGTTGTTGAGTGATGTGGCGAGTTTGAGGGTGACACGTGATGATCCTCACAAAGGAAGTAGGCATCGAAGCACGTCACGAGATTCCAAGGGCAGCAAAGGAAGCAAAGGAAAAGGAAAAGGAGCAAACTCTGGTTTGTGTTGGAACTGTGGCAAGGCAGGCCATCGTCAGAAGGATTGTCCAGATCCTCCCAAAGACAAAGGGAAAGGAAAGGGCAAGAAGAAAGATGGTGGTAAAGGAAGTGGTCAAAGGAGCAAGAGCAGTGACAAGGAAACCAAGGAGAAGATCTGCTTTAAGTGCAAGAAGAAGGGGCATTTTGCCGCCAATTGTCCGTTGAACAAGGATAGGAATCGTGCACTGTCTGATACTGAACCGGAACAATCTTCTGTGAGCTGATGGGGGTCTATCAGAGGGTCATCTAATCAGCTTTTCAAACATGAAAAAAATAAAAACAAATAATTTATAATAATTGACTAGATGGAATTTTGAAAGGAAAACCACAATGATGAAGAGTGAATTTGGGGCCATGAGACACATGGAGATAAACATAATGATAAACATGTAGCATGTGTGGTGAGGTGTGATTTCAGCAACATTTGGGCTCAGGGCCCCTTGAATCTCTGGCTTTTGCAGTGGTTTGCATTGCAATGGGTCACAGAAGCAAGAAGTCAAAGAAGGAAAAGAAGGAGAAAAAGCACCATGGCTTATTATGATAAATTTAACTTTTATATCACAAGAAATCCATTGCCATAAAAATATCAGACTGCAGAGAAGAAGTCAGTAGTTGAAAAGCATTCTCACCTCTGCTAAGGCAGGCACCTCCTACTGCTTGGCCTGCTGGATATCCACAATATGGTTATGGGGTTCAACAGCAGCAACAGTAGCTTGGCCATTGACTCATGAACAACTATTCATTCTTGCTGGTTTGAATTCAATCAAACAATGCACCAGATTACCAGAAATTGGTATCAGACACATGAATGAACACATTGTTCCTGATTCAGGTGGCCATCTGGTGTGGCAGCAGCTCCTGGTGGTCAATCTATGCCTGGCCCTGGTGGACACTTGGATTGGATATGATGAGAACTCAAGTCAAAGCCATGATTGCACATTAGTAATATGACTTGCCTAAGACAACAATCAGCTATCAATCAGCAATGAGTATCATTATTGATCTCAGCAAGTGGCCATTAAGGATTGCAGATGGTGCCTGCTGGTGCACCAGCTGTTTCTGTGAGTGTGCCATCTTTGCCTGACTCTGATGAAGATTCTGACTCTGATTCCATGTCATCAAGTGCCTTGGACATGCTCATGGGTAGATTTGATGTAGATTTGGATTTGAGCACATTGGTTTAGTTGCCAAAGCTCTACTTGACAGCTCCTCTTCTAAGGCAGCTCAAGTAGCAGGTGCCTTGGCATGAGAAGTTTGCATATTGGAATTTGCTATGCTGTAATCATGTGTAGATCTTGCATTTTACAGCTAGGTGTGTGATTACCAGTGATATTGGTAAAGGAAACCAAGTGTGCGCTGGCTGCATTAAGGAAAAAAAAGAAGTCCAAGAGCAAGAGACAATCAAAGACCTCCAAGAATGCATCCAACAAAAAGAGAAAAGGCATGGACTTAAAAATGATTGATGGACTCTTGATATGTTTTGAGGTTGAAGTGACAGTGGTGCCATTTGTCTTGCATCCTTTACATGGGTTTCATGCTTTGCTGCTGCAGGCCAGCCTGTTGCAGATCCAGAAAGCTCTGATGCTGCAAGTGCCTGATCTTGATTATGTTTGCTTGTGCTGATAAAGTAAGGCTCTGTTCAATCACCTCTCACCTTCTGAGTTTTTCACTAGTAGCACTATCTCAAGGTGATGAGCTTGACAAGAGACCAGTGCCAGCAGTGCAGCTGGGAAGGTGCAAGAAGAACAGAACAAACATCTTCCCTCGGTATCCTGGCTCATTGTTTGTATAGGTTTACTAGTAAGGCAAGATTGCAGAGCAAGGAACAGAAATAAGGTGTTAATTGCAAACATATCATAGTCATGCAACTAAGACTTCTATGTGGTGCAATGTCTTTGAAAGACTTTACTTTTCTTTTTTCTTTTCCAGTGATTGTTCATCTGAGTCGAGATCAATTGCGCTTTTTAAAAGCTTTGGACAGCACTCTCTTTGCAGATGGTTGTCGGCATCTTGGTCCAAAGAGGCAATGATGATCTTATAGATACAGCAGTATAACACAGGAAACAAGATTTAAATAGAATAGTGCCTGCACAAGGCTAACATGACAATTTACAAATGATTAAAAAGATACTTTCCCAAGATCAGGTGGACATATGTGAGTCTTTCAGCTGAGGAATCTTCTTTCAGAAGAAGAAGTTTCAATGTCACTGTGGTTATGTACTGGGTTTCCACCCCAGATGAAGCTTCGTGATTTAAGAGCTCAGTCTAGGGGGGACCTGATACTTGGAGCAAGGTCATGGCAGTCAGTCTTGTCTTGAGTTGTGGTAACTACAGTGTGTTTTATTTGTTGTTATGAGAAGGAGCCTGATTGTGGTTGTTCAGCTTACCATGTACCAAAAATTATCTAAGGAAGACCAAGTTCCTGGAAGCCAAGCAAAGGCAGGAGTTAAGGCATGGGCAATCCAGGATCCAGTTGGTGGCTCCAGACTATTCCAATTTGGATCCTGGGTTGCATTTAACTTATGCCATGGTCCTCAGCAACATTCCAATAAGAGTCTTTTGACACATGTGGTATACTGACAAATAAATACAAATTTGAGCACATCTTTGTAGTCAGAACTAGTTTTTTAACATTCAACTTAAGATTCTTAAGCTCAGGAAGAGGTGGCAAAGCGCTTTGGCTGGGATGATGTGTGGGTTGGAAAGCCCATTGGTGTGTCTTGGTTAAAGCAGCAATTGATTTGTCTACATTCAAAAATGAAGATATTGACCCTTCAAGAGAGGTAACATAGTAAGCAGGACTTCTGAAATGTAGGATTTGTAGCCAGGAGAGATCTAAGATGAATAGAGCATGCCCATCAATGTCATTTTGTTTGTGCAGGTCTTGCAGATGAATGAGAGGTAATGTCTCTACTTACCATTCACTAAACATCTCTTCCAGATAGCCAAGGCAGCTCAGCAACCAGATGCTACTGCACCACCTGTGGATGCAAGGCCTATGTTTTGGCTGGAAACTTCCAAGAATGGAGACAGCTGGGTTCTTTGCAAGGAAGGTTACTCAGAGAAAAATATTTGTTGCCTAAGTAACAAGATTGATGAAACAAGGCAGCCACAGAGATAAATGCATCCAACCAGATGACCTCTGCCACTAAGGTGGGCCACAAAGATGGGTATGGCCTTCAGGAACACCTGCCACCAAGGTGTATGCAGATGCAAAGCATCAGATCAAAGGGCCACCCCCTGACCATTTCTTGATGGCAATGTCTGAATCTTTGCATGCATTATTATCTTGAAGATATCCTGTGACAAAAGCATGGTTTGATCTGTAGAAACTCATGCCTGTATTCAACAGTCAGGGCAAGTGAGCCTGGTTTTTGCAAAGTGGTCAAGATACTTCCTTTGTTTGCCTTTGTGATCCTGTGCATCATTACTAAGGATGTGTTCCACAATGATGAGTCTTATGGGCTTTGGCTGAAGAAATTGGACCCTTGGCACTCCTCAAGAAACATGTATTCATTCTTTGACAAAGGACTTTAAGTCTGAAATTGGGGCTGCAAAATTTCTGTCATTGCCACTTGTTTGAATTGTGTGAATGCTTAGTATTCTTTGTTTGAAGACAGGAAAATAGGATTCATGATTGAAAAGCAACATCACTAGGTGGAGAGTGAGATATTTGAATATTTGTGTGAATGCTTAGTATTCTTTGTTTGAAGATAGGAAAATAGGATTCATGATTGAAAAGCAACATCACTAGGTAGAGAGTGAGATATTTGAATATCTGTGTGAATGCTTAGTATTCTTTGTTTAAAGATGGGAACATAGGATTCATGATTGAAAAGCACCATCACTAGGTGGAGAGTGAGATATTTGAATATTTGTGTGAATGCTGAGTATTCTTTGTTTAAAGATGGGAACATAGGATTCATGATTGAAAAGCAACATCACTAGGTGGAGAGTGCTGACAAGAATGCTCGGCAATCTTGGGCCCAGCAGGTTCTTTCCATGAATCCAGCTGATGTCAAGCCTTTTGAACCTGTTGTTCAAAAGCAAGTGACTTTCCTGGAGATGTTCAACAAGGCCAGAAACCAGACACAGACTCAGCAGCCTCCTTTAGCATTGCAGGCAGGCACACATACATATGGGCAGCAGGGGCAGCAGCAGGTTCCACAGCAGATGGGTCAACAACAAGCTGCAGCTGGACAACAGATGCAGCAGCAGATGGGCCACCAACAAGCTGCAGCTGGACAACAGGTGCAGCAGCAGGTGCAACAGCAAAGGATTCAACAAGCTGCAGCTGGCCAACAGGTGCAGCAACAGATGCCACAGCAGATGGGTCACCAACAAGCTGCAGCTGGACAACAGGTGCAGCCACATATGCCTCAGCAGATGGGTCAACAACAAGCTGCAGCTGGACAACAGGTGCAGCCACAGATGCCTCAGCAGATGATTCAACAACAAGCTGCAGTTGGACAACAGGTGCAGCCACACATGCCTCAGCAGGTGGGCCAACAACAAGCTGCAGCTGGACAACAGGTGCAGCAACAGATGCCTCAGCAGATGGGCCAACAACAAGCTGCAGTTGGACAACAGGTGCAGCAACAGATGCCTCAGCAGATGGGCCAACAACAAGCTGCAGCTGGGCAACAGATGCAGCAGCAAAGGATTCAACAAGCTGCAGCTGGACAACAGGTGCAGCAGCAGAGGATTCAACAAATGCAGCAAATGCTGCAACAGCAGAGGATTCAACAACAAGCTGCAGCTGGACAACAGGTGCAGCTACAGATGCCTCAGCAGATGGGCCAGCAACAAGCTGCAGCTGGACAACAAATGCAGCAGCAGGTGCCTCAGCAAATGGGTCAACAACAAGCTGCAGCTGGACAACAGGTGCAGCAACAGATGCCTCAACAGGTGGGCCACCAACAAGCTGCAGCTGGACAACAGATGCAGCAGCAGGTGCAACAGCAAAGGATTCAACAAGCTGCAGCTGTTCAACAGGTGCAGCAACAGATGCCTCAGCGGGTGGGCCAACAACAAGCTGCAGCTGGACAACAGGTGCAGCCACATATGCCTCAGCAGATGGGCCAACAACAAGGTGCAGTGGGACAACAGGTGCAGCCACAGATGCCTCAACAGATGGGCCCTCAACAAGCTGTAGCTGGACAACAGATGCAGCAGCAGAGGATTCAACAACAAGCTGCAAATGGTCAACAGATGCAGCAGCAGATGATGCAACAGCAGAGGTATCAACAACAAATGCAACAGCAGGTGGGCCAACAACAAGCTGCAGCTTCACAACAGATGCAGCAACAGATGCCTCAGCAGGTGGGTCACCAACAAGCTGCAGCTGGACAACAGGTGCAGCAACAGATGCCTCAGCAGATGGGTCACCAACAAGTTGCAGTTGGACAACAGGTGCAGCAACAGATGCCTCAGCAGGTGGGCCACCAACAAGCTGCAGCTGGACAACAGGTGCAGCAACAGATGCCTCAGCAGATGGGTCAACAACAAGCTGCAGCTGGACAACAGGTGCATCCAGACATTCCAGCACCACAACAACAGATTGGCATTGGGCAAGGTGGACAGCAACAACAGCAGCCAAATGCTCCATCAGAACAGCAGCAGCCACAGATTCCAGCACCACAACAACAGATTGGCGTTGGGCAAGGTGGACAGCAACAACAGCAGCCAAATGCTCCACCAGAACAACAGCAGCCACAGATTCTAGCACCACAACAACAGATTGGCATTGGGCAAGATGGACAGCAACTACCAGAACAAGAGCAGCCACAGATGGCAGATGCAGAAGCGCAACAAGCTGGACAGCAGGGAATACAACAGGCAGATGCTGCAGCAGCAGAACAGCAGCCAAATGCTCCACCAGAACAGCAGAGTCCAGCACCACAAGAACAGAATGGCATTGGGCAAGATGGACAGCAACCACCAGAACAAGAGCAGCCACAGATTGTAGATGCAGAAGCACAACAAGCTGGACAACAGGCAGGTGCAGCAACTACTCATTGAGTGATGACACTGAGATGTCAAGGAAGAACCTTGGACTACATAATAGAAGTAAACATATGTTTGTGCAGAGAGAATGTAAGATATGATGTGGGGCTAAAGTCTTTAAGTAAGATTCAGTGTTTGTGGTATGTGAGGTAGCAGTAGAAAAACAGGTGATTGCCTAATAAGTGCTTGGCAAACAGTGGATTCAACTGGAAACCAATGACTCTATGAAACTATGAAATCCCTGGGGCTTATGAAAGCATCTTGATGTGCAGAAAGTTATCATAGGTTTGCAGTTTGAAACAAAGAATAAGTTCTTCTTAGAGACAGTTTTCATTAATGATCAAGTTCCATGTCATTTGCAGATGTGCTTGATCAATTGCCAAACAGTGGTGCACATGCTTCTTGCTGAGGAGTGCTGCATGACTATGCGGCTGCGCTATCTTTTTGCTATGATGACAGCTCTTGTTTTGGCAACCAAGCAGCAACGAAGAAGGGTGTGAGAAGCCAGTGGTATTTGTGGCAGTATCTATCCTGGTAAGCATGAATCTAATGAGGCCAAAAAGGATTGCATATGTTCATTGCTAGCATTAGGTATGATAGATGTTGCATGAAATTGTTGGCTTAAGTGTTGTTTCCATGCACACTCCTGAGGACCATTTGGGTGCCAGCATGAGCTTTATACCTTTGCTCTTCTCTTGTCAGCCCTTCTCTTGGCAGCCAAACTGCAATTAGAACTGGGGGTGCCATGGTTGATTGGATAAAAGGTTGGCTCTCAGATTTTGGGCTCAAGAGTTGTGCCAGTAGTCTTTGATCTGAAGAGGTTTGGGCAAGCCATGGACTATCAAACCAATGCTGAACTTGAAAGAACTAATTTGGCTAGTGGCTTGCATCCCCTACAACTGACCCAGTTGGACATGGAGACTCCAAGTGACAACCCACAGACTGTGTTAGACCATGATGGGACACAAATTGGTGGCTATGGTGGGGGTGCTGCGTCAGAAGGTGAAAGTGGACCCATATTACCAGACTCAATCCTGCTTGAACCTTTGCCAAAAAAGCAAAAGTTTGGGCCTATAGATGCACTTGCTATCCCCACCAGCTTTAGAGTGAAGTGGGTTGCAACCACTTCTGACTTAATTCCCTTCTGTATGAATATGGACACCAAGATCATCCATGCTGGAAAGTGCCAAATGCAAGTTGTAACCTCAAGTGGCATTGCAATAGTCAAATGCCTGAAAGGTTGCATTGTAGATTGTCCAGGCAACTGTGCTTGTTTGTGTCACACTCTTCAGCTACACTATAACACCAGGTGAGTTGAGCAGGTTGGGAGATGCAAGAAACCAAGATCATGCAGAGTAAAAAGAATAAATCAGATAGCTGATGCCTGAGGTAAAGAGTGGTAGAGTTCAGGTGGTGAAAAATTGGGTGCAAGATTTCACTGCATGATTTCAGCCAAGGCAAATCCTTTATGCTATGCTCTGGCACCTATAAGATCCTGGGTCTTTGATGTGGAGTTGGGTGCCTTGCATGCACAAAAAAGCCATTGTCATATTCTTAGAAGAGGTAGCAGTGCAGATAGTGAGGAAATTGTGCCATCCTAATATCTCAGGACCCTTGGTGCTTTCCACTGGTGCTTTGAGGAGTGAGTAGGCCAAGAGTGCCAAAGCATTGAAGTCCATATGACAGCAACAAAAGTATGCCTTTGCAGCTGAGCTGAGCCTGAACAAGTAAACCAAACAACAGTAGATGAGTTTATGCAGGCAAGACTTTTACAACTATGGAAACAGGTGTGAGCATAATAACAAAGAAACTTCAAAGTGACAGTGTAAAGCATTAAACATTTGGTGAGCATTGCAAGACTTGAAGACTAAACTCTGGAAATACATGAAGAAAGAATGCATGATAATTAGAATGCATATCATTTCCTGTTGATATGTATCTCTCAAAAGATCAATCAATACTGATGCTGCTTGAATACATACCAGTTTGTAGAGTGTGAAGTGCTCAAGTTCCAACTTTGGGCCTTTGAACTGGGCCCCAGTCCTTTGCAGCCACAGACACTCAGCTGATGTTCAGGTGTCATTTGTTCAAAGTTGGGAAGCCTGCTAAGTTTATATTGGAGAGTAAAAGTACAACAAGTCCCTAACATATAGTATATTTGATTATGGTGAGGCCATATTATTTGAAAGAGTATTTGAAAGCAGAACTCAAGAAGCATACTTACTTTGGGGTGAGTGAATCTGAAATAGCCAATGAACCTCTTGATGTGATGATGTGTGGTGGTTACTTCAAGATTGGAATTAAGGAGCCATGGATGGATCTGATGATGAGCAGCCCATAATGCAAGATCATGAAAGGAGACTCTTGGCTCAAAACTTTTGAAATAGGTATGTGTATTGCAGCCAAAGCAAACTCTTGCAGAAAACACAACATAGGTTGAGCTCAAGGTGGAACTTGTCTTTGAGTGAGGTCCCAGTGGGAAACTGAAACATGTGTATCTACATCAGTTGTTATTAAGATATGATGAAAGCAGTTCTATAAGCATTACAGCCAGCAGAAGAGCCCCAGACATGTCACCCATGAACCATAGGCCTAACCCAGCAGAAGTGTGGCACTAAAGGCCAGGGTATTTATATATAGAGCTCTTTAGAAAATGGGTGAGTACATTTAATTTGTTCAAGTATTTGAGCTTTCCAAACTTGGCATTGTGAACTTAAAGGAGTTTAGTTTTGCCAAAATCAGACAAAATGGGCTTCCAGTAGGTGAGAAAATGAACCCAGAAGCCACCAGATGTATGTGTGCCACTAAGGACCACCAGGCCATGACATTGAATCTGCACCTAGTGAAAGCATGCCAGATGCTGGAATCTTGGCTTTTATTCTCTTAGTTATGATAATGGTCTGCAGAAAGTAAGTGTTTTTATAAGGGGGGGCTGAGCTGTATGATTCTAATTGGTGAGTACACTTGTTCAAGTATTTGAGCTTGCCAAGCCTAGCATTTTGAACAAAGGAGTCTAGATAGGCCAACACCAGACAAAATGCATTTCCAATAAGTGAGACAACTAACCCAGAAGCCACCAGATGTATGTGTGCCACTAAGGACCACCAGGCCATGACGTTGAATCTGCACCTACTGACAACATGGGAGAAGATGCTGGAATCTTGGCTTTTAAGTCAGGTATGTTGTAGTACAAGGGAAAAAAACTGTGCATGGTAGACAAGGTGGGAAGTCAATAGAGGAATGGTGCTTCAGAGTGGTATATGTGATACAGTGAGATGCTGCAAAATATTTCAGATAAGGCAGATTGAATTGTTCCAGCCAATTGAGCATGGTGTTTGTGAATCTCTGTTAGTCATCCACTGGTAGCTGTTTGGTGAGAGGAGGTAGTCAAACCTGAGCATAAACTACATCATTGGCAAGTGCATTCCTAAGGATCTGGCAGTGAGCTTGGACCTGATGAGGAACTTCAGGAAGCTAGTATCTTGGCTTGTACATGTGTGAATGCATCAGTGGGTATAGCTATTTGCTTTGTGTAGGCAATATAACTGGACCTTAGTTCTGTGTTGTAAATCAGTGGGTCTTCAGCCTTGAAGAGTTGAAGCCCCACAGGTGATAGTGATGGAGATGGAGAAGAAGATGAAGAGAGCTCTAGCAGCTTCCATGTGCCAACATCAGAAGATGAGATGACTGTGCAAGACCTTATGTTTAGCAATGGTGCCTTGGAACCCTGTGGACCAATGCCCAAGCATCAAAGGGCTTGTTTCTGGGAATGTGAAAAGAGGGCTAGGTACATCAATGGCTACCTGACACCAATGGAGAGGGTGGAGTTAGAAGCTTTGCAAGTTAATGCCCTTCAAGATGTAAAGGCCAGTGATGTGAACAAAATTGTCAAGCACTTTGGGACTCAGACAGGTTGCAATGCTACTTGTAGGAGACTGATCAGGGCACTTTGCAAGGACAAGGAGTACTTGCCAGGCGATGTGGTATCAATAAATGAGGTGCTGTTCACCTTGATGAAGCACTTGCTGCTTAGTGACAGGAAGAATAGTCCTCCTTTGAATGAAGAAGTTGGGAGATGTGTTGGCTGTTCCTGCTGCAGTAAAACATATTTCATGCCAATGGGGTGTGACTGTAAGCGTGTGAAAATCTACAGTCAGAAATGGCTGCCTGCAACCTTGTGCTCCAAATGCTCAAGATGTATGAGATGCTACAAGTTCCTAGGATGTACATTGGTTTGGAAAGGATCAAAACAAGTATTTCAAACAGTACTGTCACAGAATGAAAAATAAAAGTACATTTTTTGTCACTGTAACATGTCATGCTGTGCAGTTGTAGCTTGTTTTGTTTGTGTTTGTTTTGCCTTTCTTTGCAAATGCTGAAGATATATGCAGCAACTGACTGAGGCTTTGCAGAGTGGCAGTGCTCCTTCATAAAGGTCCAGCAGCTTTCAGACATGGAGTGCTGAAGAATCATCTCTGCTGTTGTCATTCCAGTGCTGGTTTGCTGGGTCAATGGCGACACTACCATCTTGCCACTTACTTTGAAATATGGAAAAGGGAAGAGTGCAGTAGAACACAATGACACAATGGTAGATTGGTATCATAAACAGTTCTGAAGCTATCAGAGGCCAGTCAAGCATTGATAGTCCTTACAACCAAGGCCTAGACTTGAAGCTGAAGCCTGTGGTATGGCTGAGATTGCACAGTGTGACTTGGATTGTACAGGAAGTGGTAGAAGCATGGGATGATACCATAAGACTGTGATCTTGAAATTGCACTGTACCAGAAATGGTTCTAAGGCTGAACTTATTTACAGATCCCAATGGGTTGGCTTATATGCAGTACCTTGGCCAAGAATAATGCATGTATTGACTCAAGATAGACAGGTTCTCTAGATTCAGTTGAAGCTCTTTGAAATGAAATTAATGACAATCAGTGCCATCAACAAGATCAATTTGATTAGCTTTTGATGTACTTACTACTGACAGAAAGATGTATGAACTGTTCAAACTGCACCAAAGCCCTGAAGCTGTTGCCAAACAATTTCAAATCTAATGCCAAGGAGGTTGCTATGCTGGAGACTGCTGCTTTTTAATGAGTGAAACTTGGCACAAATGGGAATAAGATGATGGCTTTGGAAAGCTGTTTAAAAAGTGTTATGAATGTGTTTTTTAATAGTTTGCAAGACACAGCCTGGAGAATAGGTGCTTTCATACAAAAGAGTATGGATCACTAGCAGTTTCTTTGGCTAGCTGGGGCTTACTGTACCTTTAAAAGCATTGGCCTGTCTATCTAAGGAACCTATTGTCCAAAGTGGCACAAGTGAAGCTGAGTTGGCAAGAATATATTGGCAGGGCAAAACTGAATGAGATGCACAGTTGACACTAGGGTGGATTCAAACCTGGATGTATGTTAGTGCAAGTGTCAAGTCAATTTCAGTATTGTGTAACTAACAGTGGTGTGGCAATCCAAGCATGTGTGGTAATTTTGGAATGCATATGTGTTTTTCTGTGACATGGCAATTGCTGCCATTGTAACACCATGCTTGTGATGAGCTTGAATGGGATGTGAGTGTGGTTGTTTGCAGGTTGCAGCTCAAGCATTTAGACTCTAGTGTATGGATACAACTGATCATGTCCCAGTGCACCATGCCAACAAAGGTAGCTGCTCCATCAGTTTCCTGACACCAGTTGTAGTTTTTGTGAGCTTTTATTTTTAGCCTTGTTACAAACCTGAGATGACCTTTCCAACCAAGGCTAAAGAACCAATCAGATGGCCTGCCAGAGACCCTATTATGTGCACTTGGTTTGAGAAAAGAAAGCAGGCTAATCAGACAGAGGTTATGTTATGTAGTATGCATCTTAGTGGGTGGACAAGCTACAAGCCTGCTGCAAGGGCCTTGGCTGAGAGGTATAGCAGAAGGGAGGACTTCCAGAAAATGGCAGTTGAGGAAGGAGTTGCAGTGTTGAATGAGCTGTTTCAAGTGCACAGTGGTGGCAATGAAGTGAAACAAGGTGAAATCCTTAATTTGTGTTATGCTTACACTGACAGAGAGGAGATGTGAAAACATGTTTAAGGTTTGAGGCATAGAGTGGCAACTAAACTTCAACAAAACTGCTTGCATTTAGGTGAGGGTCAGCCAAACAAGAAAAAGCAGAAGACTGGAGCCTACTACTAGACACTTAGACATTATCAATCTAGAGAGCATATAAGAGCAGTTGAACTGGCATTAGTGGTCAGACATGGCAGATATGATCATCTGAGGAATGTGGAGTGTGGCATTGGCTTTTGTGCTGGGCATTATTGTATCCCTTCTTTCAGGCAGAGTGTAACTTGAGCAGCTTGGTCAAAAAATCATTTGACTTTGAAGTAGTTAGTGAGGGGTACACTTTGTAACTGGAGTACTGCTTGGTTGTAATGGCTGCAGAGTGAGATTGTTGCATGTCATTCAAGAACTATCAAATGTAAAACCATGCAAACAGTCAGTCATACTATTAAATTATTATACTTATGCTGTAGTTTCTCACCCACACCAAGGTCATGCACAGAAATGGGCCAATGATTGATGAGCTCAGCCTTGTGGCAACTGGTTGGCAATTGGCAAGCATGACATTGAGGTCTGATTTGAACCAATTGTTGTTTATTACAGGTGTTTGTCTTATTCTTTAATTGTAGGTGTGTAATTTCAAAAAATATTAAATAATTTGCTGTATGTAAATTTATTGGTTTCTGAGCCCAAAAAAGGTGAAGTATTTGTTTTTATTTGCTTTTATGTGTTTGGAAAAACTGAATTATTTTTTTATGTTTTTTTATTTGTTTTTATTCCAATACTAAAATATGTATTGGTGGGCAAAAATTTCAATTATTTTTTTTATTTTTTTTATTTTGTTTTATTTGCTAGTATTCCAATACTAAAATATGTATTGGTGGGAAAAATTTCAATTATTTTTTTTTATTTTTTCTATTTTTTGTTATTTTTGTATTCCAATACTAAAATATGTATTGGTGGGCAAAAATTTCAATTATTTTTTTTTATTTTTTTTATTTTTTTTATTTTTCCTAAACCCTAAACTCAAAAAAAAATTGGGCAGCATTCCCCCTGGCCCCACCGGGCAGGGGGTTGTGGTTTTGAGTTAATGTACCCTGGCCAAAACCACAAAACCAAAGGCACATGTATCATCTCATCTCTGAGAATTGTTTTTTCTCAGGATTTTTTTGGCTTGGCTTGTTTTTGCAGCTGAATTTGATTCTGTTCACAAATTGTTTCACAGTCACACATTTAAATTTACATTCTTTTTTGAATATTTCTTAATTGTTGAGATTTTTTTAAAATGTTACATTTACAAATTTCTTGTATCTGTATCTGTTTAAAATTGTTTTACATATCATATCATGTTTTTAATTAGTTGTTTAAAATATAATTATATTTCCATTATTGAAAAAATATGTTCAATTATTCCTGTTTTTATCAAATGTTCAAAAGGTATTTTATCATCTGGTCTTGCAAGGTCTTAAACTAAACTTAATTTGTTTCTGGTTTCCATACTGGGCTTTTATGTTGATTCTTTCAAATGTTGAAACCTTACAAGGTGCCATCAGCTTTACTAGTCAAGGATCCCACCCTGTAACCACATTATGATGCCTTGTGTTCTTAAAATGTTTGACTTTGGCATATATCTAAATTCTAAACCTTGTTGTTTTTGATAACCATATCAATACATTTTGGTCCACAATGTGAAGTTGCAATTAGTAATTTAGCTGGTTTGTCATTTTGAATAGAAATAGGTGATGATGAGCTAAATCTTCAACATCTTGAAAAGGCAGTTTGTGAAACAAAACTGAGTAATCAGTCACACCCCTCTGTCAACAAAAAGCACATAAATCTACCTATTTTAATCTAAGCAGATCTGGTAGCAAGTTTTGTTTGGACAGGTTTGCATCAGGCTTTGACAATCAAAATTGAATTAAGAATAGAGGCAGTAGTACTCAAGCTCTTACCAAAAACATTGTTTAGTAAGTACCCTGTAATATTTAATTTGCATGCCACCAAGCCATTCCACAATCAACATCTTGTGCCTCTCAGGTAGCTATGTTTGGAAGGCTGACACTGATTGCTTTGGTGTCCTGGTCTCTGACAGCAAAATGGAGCTGCAGCTTGCAATGCTTGCCAATTGATCAATTGAATTTGTGTGTATTTTGTGGTAAAAACTCAGAAGATTTGATTCCTGTGCCAGTATGATCATGTCTATTTGACAAGGGCTGTTTGACATCAGATCAGATCAGATGAATTCAGCAGTATGCCAGTATGCATTTGTCTTTTTCAAAGGCTGTGGACATGAAAGCAGATTTTGTCCTAGTGTGGTGATGTGAGACATGTCTCTGGTTTGTGCCATGATGAGATTGTCATCTTGCAGCTTGTGGTGGTTTAATTGCAACTCAGTGGTGCTGGTGGAGACCATCTTGAAATACACCTGTTGCTTGGCTTGAATTACATATAAAGTTGCATGACCAAATGCACACAGAGCTTCACACCACTAAACTCTCAAGATCATGTCATGTGTGGGTTCAGATCAGGTGGTATGATGCAGAGAACCATGCCAGCTGAGCAAAGGGTGGTCTGGTACCATACTGAGCAAGAGCAGTTGCAGAGGTTGCTCAACAACATTGGCTGGGGATTCATTGCCAATCCATGTGACTTATTCACCCTTGCAACTTACATGTTTGTCTTGTATTACTCATATAGAGATAACTGGCCATGTGATTATGTTGATTTGCTTGTGGAGTAGTGGGTGTCTTTTTAATGAGTTAAGGCTCCAGAGAATGCAGCAAGCCATTGCAGAGCTCACAGGGGGCTTGACTTGCTATGAGATAGATGAGCTGAGGAAGGTATGCAATACTTATGGCCCCCAATTGTGTACAATTAGGCATGAGTTTTTGGAGGCAGACAACTTTTTGAAAGATGAAGAGGGCAAGGAGTTGGAAAGGTGGATTGTCCAAGAAATGAAAGCACCAGCAGTGAGAATTTATTGTGGGAAGTTGATTATTGGTGGATCTCCTCTTTGGTCACTTTTGAAGCTTTATCTTCAACTCCAGAGATACAATTCTGATCCTCTGCTCCCTGCATGCTTTTGTTTGAGAAGTTTGAACTTTTACCCTGCTGGATGCCCCCACCAAGAAGAATCAGAAGTCAGAAAGTTGTTGGATGTGGGCAAGATGGCTATTCTACCATGCAATGAATGCTCTTACTGCCTCAGATGCCATGGGCAGTTAGGCTGCAGTTTTGTGTCCTGTTCATGCTCTGTTAGGAAGATGATTTCAACCATATTTAGATAACAACCAGGTTGTGCTTCATTGCCCCTGCCATCTAAGGTACTGCAAAAGGGTGGCTGGCTATCCTGTGCATTTGTATTGCAACTGCACAGAAAACTTTCTGCACCATGGGATGTATTTTGAGCACTGAGGTTGTGGCAGCATGGTTGCAGTAGTATAGACATGGATTTGAGCCTTGAGTAGTTGTGGCTTTTTGTCAGGTAGCAGCCATCCCCAGGTTGTCTAGGTTTCAGCTGATGCCATGGTAGAAGGTATTTGCCATGTATAGATTGGTGTATCTTTCTAGACTGTTGTAAGGCTTCTACCCCATGCCATAGAACACCACCTTATGATTTTGAAGTGCATACTTACTGTCTGTTTCTGAGGTATGGTGCATATTATGAGCTGCATATGCTTTGGATTTGCAATGTGACTTGGCTTTGATTCCAACATGGTTCTTGAATCAAATAGTGGCTGGAATCAGTACTTATTATACCTTGCTTCACTTAAACCACTTCCAGTTGCAAAGGATATTGTCTCAGGTTCATTGTGCATGCTGAACTCAGGTGACCCCACACTCTATATATGGATATGGTGATCCATGAGACATTGGCGATGACATTGCCACCACAGAGTTAAAACAACAGCTGGGTGAGAGGGGCATGGGCTAGGAATACACACTGGCCAAACTAGTTGTTATCAGAACATCAAAGGAAGTAGAACATTAGATTTGTGTGTGCAGACTGGTTTGGTGTTTGAACCAATTTGGTTGTAGAGGCATTTCTATTTGTTCTAGCAGACTTACAAACATGCTTTACTGTGATTTGCCTGAGATTGGTATTTGCAGACTAGTTTGATTTGACCTAACAGGTTCACAAGGGTAGCTGTTTGAATGTCAATGTGAGCAGCTGTGTAAGGGGTGGCCAAACTTAGAAGCTAGCCCAATTACTTGCCAAAGAGCAGCCCTCACTGGCCTGATCTTGAAGCCCTAGACCCTAAGCTGTGTCTAATTGAGAAGTTCTTTCTATTTGTTTAACAGGAAGCTGGCAGAACATGTATTTTGTGTAAAAGGAAGCTAAGGTAACAGAATATGTAGTTAGATTGGATTGTCCTTCTGGTATTTGCACTAGTAGTTTATCTAAGGACCTTGCCATGGACATGCCTCTGGAGCCTACAAGTGAAGAACTGGAGGCTATTCAGTGCCAGAA
>OMLO01001742.1_pt1 | contig 17066 bp, 9 predicted proteins | sample 1674811 | NCBI WGS metagenome assembly OMLO01 (sample SAMN06265003, study PRJEB25207) | coral metagenome | isolation source: Coral host | place: Mexico:La Bocana,Puerto Morelos, Mexico | collected 2008-11-13 | reverse complement strand
CTCAGCAAAATCTATTATCAAATATAAGAATTAAAACTATTATGATATAAAAGTAAAAACCAGAAACTAAAACTAACCACCTACCTATTCAAATAAAAAACAAAGAAACAAGGTACTGCTTTTCAGGGATGCCGATGCCAACAATCCCAATATATAAGCTTTATGGGTATATGCCGCTGTGAAGGGTATGGTTTGCAAGCTTTTTAGTCTGGGATAGGATACAGAAATGAGACAGTTTTGGCCTACAATAGGTCTACAATGAAATATATTGATTTAGTTAACGATAGTGTTGAAGCTTCTACATGAAAAATAGCAAGTCTAGGATAGTGTAGGGATTTTTGGTGCCTAGTCTAGAATAGGGTTACAAAGTCAAACTATGGTCATGGTCTAGTATAGGATAAAGGGTTCAGTGTCCTGGCGGCACGCACACCCCTACCCAAGGTCTCAAGACTTTTACATGACAACTGTGTGGAAGCGAGTCCTTTTGATAAGTCATTAAGTTATGCCTATGATTTGTTTAATAAGTTTGTTTTGTTACCGGTGCACCGATCACAGGGCTATGCAGCATCTTTTTAAAATTAATTTTTGATAATATTTTCACATCTTCTTGATCACTTGTTACTTTTCCCGCAATCAAGATGACAATGAGTGAGGAACTGAGTTGATAATTGTCGGCTTCTCATAGTTATGCATATTTCTTCTAATTTTGATTGGGCTGTACAAATAGAAGCCAAAGATGTCAAAAATCAACCTATACTTATTTTATGGCGTGAAAACTCGAACTGTTTTATCGATTCCTTGAAACTCTGGTCTAAATCCGTCGTCTTTTTTATTTCTCCAAGCCATTCGTCCGTTCACTTTGCATGGCGTTCGTCTTTCACCTTTGGCAACTTCCAAATACCGATTCCGTTTTTCTGCCACTCGGTCCGCAGCCATATACTGTGCAGTTCTCTCCCGGGTTCCTCCTACTTAAAACTCTAGTTATTAAATTTCAAGACAGGCGCATAGCAGAAAACTTCGGAAATAAACAAAACTACTCACGAGTTGCCATTTTATTGTGTGCGCTCGAGTGTGCCGGGTACTTACGATCACGTCAGCAAGCGAAAACCATAAGAAATACATAGTCTTATGAAGTCCGCCGGCTTTTGTAACCAGTCTCCCCTACTAACTATATTTTAAAGGGCATTAGTACTAACGTCGCGTACAATCCTATTAGATCGTTAAGCTCTGAAAGCAAAGGCCTCTTACTTTGGAGTTAGGTGTTTTTCGTATCGCTACTTTTCGAGGGTCGTTGTTGTGGGGTGGCTGAAAGATGTACTACTGTATGTGGGCGAATCCATCTTTAACATCTGTAATGATAATAAAATATGTTTTAAATGTTTTAATTCAGAGATAAAGGATAGATCTTATTGCAATACGTCTAGTTGTGTTTGAAGTCCAACTTTTGTCCCCAGGGCTTTTGCCTTAGAAAGTGGGAACAGTCCTGGAACGAGGTTGGTTTGTTTTCGCTACGCAGGACTTTCGAACAGCCGTTACTTTCGAGATTTGTTAACTAATTGAAAAATTAGCACTTCTTTCGTAAGGCTTTGGGACCTTCATAAATCTTAATCACCTATACTCGGGTTCGTGATCATGATAATGGAGAAAATGTGAAAAGTCATAGAATACAACTTTTCTCTTTCAGATCTCCAAATTCGTTTGAAGGGTTCGCCATTCTCGTATGCAGGTCGAGTGGAAGTATTTTTGGCGGAAAAATGGGGCGCGATTGACAGATTCACTTGGCAGCTTGAAGATGCTCACGTAGCTTGCAAACAATTGGGTTTTTCCAGCGCCGAACTTGCCCTTCGCGGGGCGACTTTCATTTTAAACAACTCATGGTCAGCAAAAGCGATGGACGCTCAATGGATAGAGAATGTGCGATGTCTTGGCAATGAGTCTTTGCTGATTGAATGTCCACTTGACTTGGTCTTTACACCAGGACGTGTGCTTGAAGCTGGTGTAGTCTGTGCGTCAGACAAGACAGGTAAAGTATCTTCGTAAATACGAGCTAAATGGGCCATCAGGCCGGAGCTTATACCTGGATGGTCCTCGATAGAACTGCTAGTTTACCCACCAGCCTTAAATTCGCTGGTAGCCATTTATACACCTGGGTGTAGAGAGGTTCTGTGATAGTAAAGTGTGATGCCCAAAGACACATATAGTGCGCCCGGCTAGGGCTCGAACCCAGACCGCTCGATCTGGAGTCCAGCGCGCTAACCATGAGACTACCGCGGAGCTCCCGCGGCCCGAAGTGCTGCTGGGACGGAGCGCCATAGGGATCATGGAAAATTAAAGGAAACCTATAAATTCATTTTCTCGTGGTTATTATGGCTAGCGGTATTGCTCGTGGGCGCGCACGCACGACGACGACGACGACGGAGTCACGCAAGATGGCGGCCATAGTGCAGCTAATAGCTAATACAGCCTTGGTTTATAGCGTCCTTCTTTGACACTGGACTAATGTGATGGTCAAATGTCAAAAACAGAGTTTTCGCTGACCAGTATCACGGGATCATATAGCGGGCTCAAGTTTCGAGCTCTTTAAGGCCAAACAATATACAGAAATCCTCATCCTCTACCTTTCTTAATCGGGCTTTGAACAACAAGGCCCAGTAGCTCCGATTTTAGGCTTGGTTAAATCTATATATTAATTTTTTTTTATTTTGTAAACTCTTCTTGTGATAGTCAAGGAAATCAGGCTTGCTGGAAGCAATGCCAGTAATGCTGGCCGCGTGGAAGTTAACATCGCTGGAATCTGGGGCACAATCCGGAATAGGGGCTGGGATATGAACGCCTCAAATGTGGCATGTAGACAGCTTGGTTACCCGGGAGCCGAGGCGGCCATATTGTCCACCGTGGGACCCTATGGAAAAGGGGTGGGTCCTGTCTGGATGTCAGACCTGGATTGCGAGGGACGTGAAGACTCGTTATGGAAATGCTCTTGGCCCAGGATAGCGGGCATCTACTGGGACCACGATAATGATGCTGGCGTGATTTGTAAGATTGCTAACTCAAGTAAGTAAAAACAGTCTAACCTCCATGTTCACTAAGAAATAACCTGATGGTAAAAATATTCTTTCGATTTGCCTTTTTGCCTCCGTGTCAAAACATATGAAAATGTGTCTTGCCTTCAAGTTCATTTTTATGCAAGTCCAACTTATTTTAATATAAAACATTTTGCACGTTTTGAAACAGGGGCGCAAGGTAACTCCAAAATGGCCTATTTCAAGAGTCCATCACTAGGAGAGTTCAAGTAACCCATTTTTCTGTCAAGGCGTTTTCACAGACCGATCCATTTTTAGTTTGAATTTACCGCGTATTCAGACCCCCGCAAGAACCTTAGTGACCAATCACGAACACGAACGTAATTTTTAACTTTATTCATCATTTCACTGGAAGATTAAGTCAACATGTCCACTTAAGGGTCCTGCCTTTTTCTATTTTGTTTCTTTAGGTAGCTCAACAAATGCGCCTACCACCGGAGAAAAAGGTATGAAATATGGCAATTCATTTTGCCGGTATGTTTAATCTGAAGACCGTTCAATGAATCTAAAAGATACCTAGTCCAGAAATTTCAAAGTTAGTATTAGCGCTGTCTTTCTAAATACGGCTTTCGTTTAAAAATTTCAGTCGCACATGTTAGTAACGCCCAGTCTACTAGGGTCGTTATTAAACGCGGATTTCTTTCAGGAGATTGTTCCATTAGTTTTCTGACACATGCTCTATTTTAAGGCATACACCATTACTTTTTTATTATTTTTTTTTTGAGGAGAGAGTGGTTTGGGGAATTTTCCTAATTTTCCAGGAAAATTGCATTTCTGGTATCAAATCCTTTTCTCGCCTTTAGGTTGTGATTAAAATTTTTTTGGTGGGCGATAGCAAAAGTACTTGCTTGATGTTTTCCTCATGACTCGCCTTATACAATTTTTTCCCCGCAATCTTCGCTGTGCAGGAATTTTTTTTAAGGCGGGGATACACCTGAAGGCCGTATTTTGGCTAGGTATTATGGGTTTAACGCAAATATCTCGTTCACGTTTCAAGCAATCAAAAATCTCTATGCTCATACCACATATCTACCTTTCGAGCTGTTTTGTAAATGTTTTGGTGATTTTTGGGCGTATTTGGGTATAAATAGTTTTTCTCAAAGGATAAGTGAAATTTCTGGAAAGAGGAAATTTTGAAGATTTGATGTTGTTCTTAAACGATAATTTGAAGTTAAAAATTGGTAGACGTGCACCAAACAGTTGCCAACCATCCTGGGGGGGGGGCCCTTTCGGGGGCGTCCAACTGTCTGTTGGTGTTCCAAAGCCTTTATTTCCTTTTGACCCTTCTTTAAACTTCGTAAAATTTCACTTTAATTACGTGCACCCCCGCCTTAATTACCTAAACCCACCACCCCCCCCCCAAAAAAAAAATAAATAAATAAATAAATAGATGAATAAATAAATATTTATATATAAATGGACCTTCCCTGCCAATTATTAGCTCGGCTGCATTCATTGAATTCAGTTATATTCGTCATTTCTTTTCTAGCAAATTCAAGCCTGAGCACTGCGCTGAAAATTGGTCTTCCTGTGGCAGGTGCTGTCATACTTCTACTCCTGGTGATGGCATTCTACTTCCGGTGTTACCGGAGGGAGAGAAGAGAAAATAATTCCAGAACAGAATTCGTGAACATGAGTGACATTAGCCTCGTACGTAGTCGCTTTCTTTACGTTATGTTACGTTGCGTTGCGTTACGTTACGTTATGTTATATAACGATTTAGGAACTGTGAGTTGAAAAAACATCCCGTTAAATGCTGCTGTTGGACCTTAGAACCTGTCAAGCAAGGTCTATGATCGGCCCTAAATGAAAATCATCGGGATGTGACCTCAGCTTGAGTTCACAACTGTCTCTTTTAGTGCAGTGAATTGATTGACTCGTAGATCTCAACGTAGTTTTCTTAGTCCACAGAATCCGGGCAAACAAATCCAGGATACCAGAGAGCTGACTCATCTTACCATGTCAAATTAGATTCTGAGGGCAACAGTGAGATAGACTGGTGCGAAATTTCAAGAGAACGGCTTTCACTAGGAGAGAAGATTGAAACCGAGACTGTCGGAGCAACATTTCACGGGAAGCTTTGTTTAGAGAATGGGAACATGGCAAAGTGTATAGTGAAGACAACAAAGGGTAAGTGTTCATGGTATTGTCTTCTGTTGCTTTGTGCAGGGACCTGATACCCAGGGAGGGGTTGTTCCAAAACCGTTAAGGCAAATCCAAATAATTTTACTTGCATAATAATGTTTTTCAATGCTTATGTTTTGTTTGGTTTGAGATTATTCGCACTACAAACTGAAGGACAAAAAATATACTCAGAAAACTTTACAGAAAAGTTACAAAAGTGAAATCAAAATTTTTGCTAATCCGGCGTTAGCTTAGTATGTGGTTTGAAAAACCCAGCCCCAGATTTGGTAGTGATAGAGGCTGGAACAAAGAGAATCGCCCTCAGTTTGTTTGCAACAGGTAAATTTAGTTTTTTTAAAATTGTAATTTGGCTGCGAGGCTTAGGGAAATGACACAAAAGAAAGTGAGGTTGAGGAATAAATAATCAATTAGCCCGAGTGATTATTCTAATTCGTCTTCAACTCCAAGCCGCTTTTAGTCTTGGAGAAAAAACGTCCTTTGAGGAGGTGTGATTGTATCGGCGACCCCAGTGTTCTCCGATTTTAAATCGTTAACATTATCATTATTTTAACAGTTGCCGGTCGCTTCATTATTGTATGATTTTATACTTGCTGGTTAGAGTGACTTTTCTTAACCCGCGCGCAAATCAGCTGCACAAAATAAAATTTATATTCGTTTGTTTTTATTGTTTTTTTTTGTCTACTTAGTACTAAACGTTAGATGCTTTTAGCCAGACAGAAAAACTCTGTCTCGATCGTGAGGCTTTTCCTGTGCAGGATCAAATAAATGTTATTTGACGTTTTTTTCAGAGTTTTATGCGGAGGAAAGTGGATCATTAGATGATGTAAATGACTTGTTAAACGAACTTAAAATCTTAAGTTGTCTGGGAAGTCATCCAAACATACTTAACCTCTTTGGAGCTTGCACTGTTAAAGGTGAGCACGAGAAGGTCTTGTAATAATATTGAGCTGATAATGAACAAGATAACATAGCTCCATGACATTATCTGTTCCGAGATGCGACCAGTTTTCTGAGAGCGTAGCTCGCAACACACGCAATTGTGAAAATGTGGGAAATATTTAGTCACGTGATGCGTTTAGACCAATCGCCCGCGATTGAAAATATTTGATGGATTATAAGCCCCGACATTGTCCTTGGACGTTTCCTGTTCCGCGAAGCACAGGATCAAAAAAACGCTTTTAATTCAAATGCTTTATTTGTAGTCGTTGTTCTTTGGAGCTAACAACATCATATATAACAAAGCAGCTTCAACAACAATATAATGGTTGATTTGCCTTTGCGTCGCTTTACGCTCCAAACGTATGTCCGCACAGCTAACACCGCTAAAATCGCGGTCCGTATCAATTAGCGGAGTAGCTTCGCTTAGGTTTTCAAAACAGCAAGTAGCCTTTTTCGAACTAGCCTCACCCAGACGGTCAGACTAAACGAAAGTTTAAATTTTTTATTAACCTCTGTAACAGGCTAAACATTTGAATCTGTTTGCTCCATCCAGGCCCAACATACCTCATATTTGAAGAAGCAGAACATGGGAATCTTTTGGATTATCTCCAACAACACCAGTCGAATGACAACATAAACATCGCTCAAAAGGTGTGCACCTTATCAAATGTGGAAAAACTGAGAATTGCTCTGGATGTGTCCAAAGGAATGAAACACATAGCAGAAAGGAAGGTTAGCGGAAGCAAGCATAATACAGTGAAGCTAAAAATAGGTTGATCAGTCTGCAATCCTCGTATGAATACGGGTATTTCAAATTTGTTGCGACGCAAGGGGATAATTATCATCTGGTGTAAGTAGCCACGACGGTGACACAGGGACAACGTCAATTAAAAAAACGAATTTATCTTTTACCTACGAATATCTTGACACTTAAGTTATTCAATTTGTTTCTCTTTGCCAAAACAATATTGAAAATGAATATGGAACGCAGTGTAAAATTCGAAAGAGAAATTTTAAACTAAGCCGTTGTGGTTTACGTTTTCCAGACAACGCAGAATTTGGTCATATTACATGTTTTTGTTGTGTACAGCACGGCGAAAAAATGTACCATGAATTATAACTTACGTGCAAAGCCTTTTTATTGCTTATTAAATCTTTTGTATTTCGACGTTTGCGTTGCTGTTGTGTTAATTAGGGAGCTTTAGCAAAGCAAAGGTTTAAGGAGTAGCAAAATTAGTTCTGCAACTGCGTTTGGAATCTTGGTACATTTCTTAGCCGTCGTCTATAAAACATCAACGTTAAATAACCGAGTTCTACGTATTTTAGAGAACGCGAATCGCAAAGGTTGATTTTTCCTTAAAATTGAACACTGTCACGCCCAAGTCTTAAACTCCCATATTCGGGCCTCGTGACCGCCGCTGTGGACTCCTGTAACGTGCTCACTGCTTTTCTGCGTCTAGCTCACGTAACAAGACTTCTATCTAAGAGCGTTTCTTCATTGAAATGTTCTTTCATACACAAAACACTAAACTCAGTTAACACTGTTCTTTTTTTTCTTTTCTCAGTGCATACACAAGGACGTTGCTGCCAGGAACATACGGCTTGGTAACCAAAATGTTGCCAAGGTTACCAACATCGGCTGCTCGCGCGTCACTTATGAAGATATCTCCGCCGTAAGTCTGAAATAATTAAAATCTAGACATTTTCTGAAACAAATAATCACTTTAACAGTGAATGCTCAGTTGAAGCTTTCGACACGTTAAACCAGCGATGTCAAGTGATGGCGTTTCTTCGATGCATGTCCATAAAATTATCAAATAAAATCTTCAACAGCTTTGTTTGTTTTTTCTTTCTATTTTAGATTCAATTAGCCGTTAGTTATACGAACACATCCAGATTTTGTTCTTGCTTTTTTTTAAGGGAAAATTACCCGTGATAAAGTGGATGGCTCCAGAAACTTTAGAATCGATGAATTTCTCTTCTGAGAGTGATATGTAAGTTCTAATACCTTGCAATGTTGGTACTTTTTGTGACGTTGTGTGCTATTTAACCATCATACGTTGAAGTAATTGTGCTTAAGCGTCCGAAATTTTAAGTGTCCACTATATTTACAGTACAGCATAAAACTTTTAAGTATCTCCAAAGCTCTTTGTTTCCTTATGGAGTAAACTCTTGTTGAGGCGCTGTTAAGGCACGTTAGAATTTGTGTTATTTTTTCATTGGTGTATCTGTAAAATCTTCAGGGTACTGTGAACTATCATTTCTACAGCACAATTCGCGTTTTGTAGGCGTAATTACCTTTTTTTTCCGAAATTTGTCCGAAATGAGATAAAACGTCTCCGAGCATTAAACATCATTTTCTAGTTGTATACAACGCCTGAAATGTCCCACTTGCCGCTTATATTTTCCTGGTATGCAAACTCTCCTAAAGGGTTGTGGAAAAGTATCAAGTCTTGTCATCTAATAGTTGATTTATTCCTATCTTAGTTGGTCTTTTGGTATACTGCTATGGGAGATAGAAACTGGAGGTAATTGAGATTATTTTTTTTGTTGATCAACTGACGTTGTTTACATATCAAAAAATGTTAGTCTTACCTTATCTTATTTTACAGGATATTTAGGTAAAAAATAAACGGGACCCGGGATATTTGTGGGAAAAAGTAATGAGATATGGGAAATTTAGATCAGATAAAACAGAATCTAGAGAAGCCGGTAAATCGTTATTTTTATTTAGTTGAAATTAAAGGGGTACGGGATATTTAGAGTAAAAATGAACTGGATGTGGGATATTCAGAGCCCCTAGTAGGGTCGCTTCAATGGCCTGGATAAAAACGCATTAAGTCCCGCCCAATCGTAACATGTCAATACGACATATCACTGACATTGTTGAGTGCGACATGTTGAACCAACTGACCCAACATGACGCAACAGGGTGGCCTCATGCGCGCAACATGTTGCTCCCAACAATGTTGCGTTGACGTGTTGCGATCGTTTGGCCGGGGCTTTATCCTTTCCTCTCATTCATTTCAATTGCATCCTCTGTCACGGTCAGCATGAAAGATTCTCCTTACACAGTTCCACAGAGGTCTATGTCATCCCTATATATTATACCTGGGATTGGTTGTAATTAGCCAGGGCCAAAGCACTTGCCTCAGTAAAATTCTTGAATTTATCTAGTTACTTCATGTTCCCGTAAGAGGCTTTGCCTTAAAAACATAAATCAAAAAAGGAACGTTTTTCTGTTATTGCCTTGGTAAGAATTTAATTCTGGCCACAGAAGTGTTTACACTAGAATTCCAAACCACTAACTTAATATTTTTACGACTTTGAAGCAGTATTTGTTATGTTGCAGGCGATGTTCCTTATTCTGAGATTCAGGCTAAAGATCTTTTACAAAGTGTCAAGTCCGGACACAGAATGGAGAAACCCGTAAAGAGTTCCAGTGTCATGTGAGTTGTATTTGTCCTCTTTGCTCTTCACTTTTAGATCAATTTATATAGTTATAGCCTATCGGAAACCATTCTGTTTTATAAAACGCTGTGATAATTTTTGTTCTTTACCCACAGTTATGAGGTAATGACCAAGTGCTGGCAGTCCTCGCCAAATGACAGACCCAAGTTTAGTGAGCTGTGTATGGTTCTGGAAACCATGGTTACCAGGGAAACTTCTTGTTGAAACAGAAAAACACGTATTCCTAAACTAGGACCATTTAAAACAATACTTTCTTTACTCCTTGTTCGACTTTCTTTCTAGCCTGCAGCGCAGGCGTTATTTTGGAGCGTTATTTTGGACCAAGTTTTAGATGCGCCATTTTGGATTGTAATTGGATGCTTGACCGGTAGAGGGTTGGGGGGGGGGGGTTGTCGTTGGTGGGTTGGGAACCTGGTCAGTTTTTACTTCCCCCCGTCAGCCAATTTTTCCTATCGTGTCTACTCCATCGGCAAATTTTCCCTCGCCCCATACCTCCACAGTAACCAAATTCAACATGGCGGCCTAAAACGAAAATGTGCACTCGCGCGTCAATAATAAGCCTGCAGGCTACTTTCTATCCGTTTGTTCACTTTATATTTTTTCATGTCAGAAATATCCCATTCTCTTTGCATATTTTTACATGTCCTCCAACTGACCATTTTCGTTCTTCTCTTTACCCGGTCTGATTGAAATTCTCTTAATACCGTAAGGAGGATTTGGATTTTGTTCAATTTTGTTCATTTAGAGAATAACGGAAAATAATGGTCAAAGATAAATCATACAACCCCTGAGACTTGGTTTCGTCCACACTAATGCGTTTTTGCAATGTTAACAAATGAAATAGTAGATTTTAAGCGTAGTAAATATAAGAGAAGATATTTTTTCTGTCACTTATGGACATTCCACTCCTAGCATTATGCATCATGTTTGTCATACGAACTTAGTTTATTGACCATAGTTTTCACGAGCCATATTTGTAGCTCAGTAGTAGAGCAGCAGGTCTTAGGTTCGACTTGTACCTGGAGAACTCGGATGGCTATATTAAAGTGATCAAACGCCCACCGTGTTCAGCGCGAACGGAGATATTTGAAAACGGAGTCCTTCGCTTATAATTTGGAGCTTTCCAAGACGGAGGCCCCATTAATTTTGGCCTAAATATCCCGTGTTCTAGGCTCCTAGGCAGAGGCTCTCTGATCTCGTCACGCAGTCATCCTTTCCCTTTGAGAGAGAAGAAGATTGACGATACCAATGATAAATTGGATTTATATGTCAGAATGTTTCCTTAACAAATTTTACAAATCAAATCTAGCAATATGAAAATTCATATCAATCCTCAATTTCGTTTATTTTCCTTGGCTTAAATAATATCTTTTTGTGTAGAAGTTGCCGATAATTAATAAAAAGCTTTATTAGGCAGTTGTGGTTTATCGCACAAATATGACGTGCCATTTGCAGTCAGTCTGTGATGGAGGAAACTAAAAAAGAAATAAAGAAAACTGACGTGAAAAACCCAATATAGAAGAGCTTTTTGTACAACAGCTTGTTTTGTCAAATGCGTGAACTCAATTTTCAATCTCTAGATTTAGTCATTCAACGGCCGCTATTTTGAACTTTCTGGTGGCAAGAGACCATGAGGTACTCACCTCACTTTCTCTTGCTGGTGGAGAGGTGATTGGCCTAATTTATACTAGAGACGAATAGACCATTTTACAGTTGGTAACCTGGCCTTTGTTTGGCTGCAAGGCTGGAGGTGACCTTTGCTTTCAATACAGACCTCTCTGGTTCTCTGCTTCCTAATGTAATGTAAACGCACTTAGTTGGCGTCAGAACCACTTGATTTACGCAACAAAAACAGGGAGGTCTGTATCAAAACAAGGTCACCTCCAGTCTCGCTATCATTCAAGGCAAGGTCACTGAGCAGACAACTGTAAAATGGTCTATTGTCTGTAACCTGCGATCATACCCTCCCTCCCTTCTATTGCGATTGCCTGAAGCTGAATGATTATGTATAGTACGAGAGACAGTGTTTCATCAAAATATCCAAACACCGAGAAGAGAATTGAAAATACGACGCGTAGCGGAGAATTTTGGGGAATTCCAAGTGTTTGGATAGCTGATGAAACACTATCTCAGTTGTTTGATATATCTTCTGAATCTAAACAACTGGAAGGTAAAGTCGTCAAAATCGATGCTAATTAAGACCGGGTATACAAACGTCTATCACGGTTGCGATTTACAGTCGTAACAAGACATCTTCCACGGCTAAGCGGAAGGGTCGCAGACGAGTCGTAGTTTCGCAGACACATAATTATTTGTCCTCAGTACCATTACAAAGAGAGGGTTTTTTTTCGCGGACAGGTTTTAGCTTGAAGGAAAAAACAACGGAGAGAGGCGTATGAAGTCTTATGGAAAAATATAAGGAAAACAATAACTCAAGGACCGTACATTTAACATCACTAGAATAGGATTAGAATATAATTCTTGGGGGAAAAAGTTCTGCTTCTCAACCCTCACCGCCCTTCCCATCCGCACAAATCCGTCGAACAATAAGCTATTTCCGACCTGCTTTTTGCCTCTATGTCAAAACGAGTCTTCGTGCAAAACCATTCATATGGTTTACAAGTATAAATCTCAGTTTTGCACAAGGACTCGTTTTGAAACAGAGGTACGAGGTAGCTCGGAAATGGCCTGATCCGTGACTGATCCGTGACTGATTCGTGACTGATCCGTCACCGGATTTGAATGTTTACCTCGCTGGATCGCGTGAAAACCCACTAAATTCCAAAACATTACCCCCATTTGATTTCGCTATTTACAATAGTTAGCTTTTCAGTTCTTCCGTATTAAGTTCAGTTCTCAATAAAAGTAAAAAATATCAATAACTTGCCCGAAAAAGATACCCAGCTTGATAAGTCAATACTTATTCAAAAATATTTGTCAAATAATAATTCCTATTGAACTGTCTTCGTACATTACCATAGTAACGGGATGAAGGTACTAATATACCCAAGTTCTGGTTGCTGCATGATTCGATCGTCACAGAATATTCTCAACTTTGTTTAGACTTAAGAACAAAGAAGTGAATCCCTAAATGCTGATAGAATGAGCGGCATACAGGTAAGATTATCTGAACTGTGTTTTAAAATGTGGAAATCCTTTGAGACAGTTGCGTCAAAGAAAGTTATTGTTTAGAAGCTTTTAAGCTTAAATTGTCCCTCGGGGGATGACTTTGAGCCAGCTTTGTGGCTAGTTGACTTAATTCTGCATTGTAATGTTTCTAACTTTCTTCCTCTATGAAGGAGAAAGATCAAAACGACGGAGAAGGGCAGGAAGTGGGAGAGGAAGAACCGATAGCTACAGAAGAAGACGATGAAGGCTTTCACGATACACAAGCCGCAACCGGTAATTGATACCTCGTAAAATTTGTAAGGCTTGTTGTCTTTGAAAACTCGCAGTCTGAAACAATTATGAATTGAATGATATACAAGAGCTACAGTATTCGATTCCGCCTGTCTAGATTTTAACTAACACAGCGATTATCATGCACTTAAGCTATGAAATTTCAACAACAACAATATTGCCGATCTGTAATTTTCGTGCGCGATCGAACCGAACTCTCTAATTACGCACAATATTAATTAATGGCATCAAGGTTTGATCAATGACCTACAGTATTAAGTGTACATGCATGAACCTGATATTTAAATTCATGTATTGTGCATGAAAGTTGTACAGCTAACCAAATAGGAATTTAGAAGTACAACAATAATTTTCGGAGTAATTAAACTACTTGTTAGTTAAATTCGCAAATATTGTTTGTTAAATTATTAGATGGCCATATCCGTGCAAAATGCGGCAGTTAACTCTTGAGAATTTTTAATGTATTTTATGCCATAATACTTTTGGGAAAAATATTTAAAGTGAAAAATTAACTTTGCCCTGTTAATGCTGAAATGCAGATGTAATGAACCCAGTCGTAAATGTTTCTTAGTTGACTTAGTTGTATGCTGAATCACCCATTTTGTATTTTTCTAAGGTCTGTTCTAAACGTCATGTTACTGCCGTGGTAACCTATATTCAAGAATGAAATTAAACTAACAACAGCTTTAAACACAACATTTGAAATCACTCAGTTCAACAGGCTGAATTAAGTTGGGTATGACTACTTAGCACTGCAGTAAACCTGCCAACCTTCACGCAGATTGAAACCTTTTATCTCATGTCAGCTCACGCGTTTCGGCCAAATTCTCTCGCCTGATTGAAACATGTGAGTGATTACAGCTTTGCTTGACGCAATTTCCAAAAATATGTAAACTAAAACCACTGTAAGAAATGAAAGCTATGTGTAAATGATGATACTTCCTTATTCAAGTACTGGGAGAGAGGTCATTTTTAGCAATACAAGTCTTGAGACTGGGACTGGGAAATGGATAGCCAGGCTGTTTCTTTTCAGAAGACTTTGGACATCTTTGGAAATTTTCAGCAATCTTCGGGGATCTTCAGCTGTGTTCATGTCAACTTTGAAATCCCTAAAATCCCCAGGATTTAAATATAGTGTATATAACTCAGAAAAAGATGGCAGGTATATGTCAGGTCTTCAGCCATGCTGCACAGGAGAAGTGCAACGTGGCTTCAAACAGCATGCTCTTACCATGCCAAACTAAATTCCTAGCCTGCTGCATCATTGAGCAAAGCAAACTTCTTCCAATCTTTGAAGTGACTGAATTAAACTTGGTGTTTGAAACCACTGTCATTGTTTGGTCATGCCAGTCTGCTAGGTAAAAATTCATTTGAGTTTTCATAGCAGTAGCAATGTTTTGATCAGACCTGTCTTTCAAGCAATTCTTCTTCGAATTGATTTAAACATTGAAATATTTTCATTCAGAGAAAGAAGGAAAAAGCGATACAGAGAAAACACATGGAAAAAACAGAAATGCACATGAATTCGACAAGAGAAGCAAGGAATCCTCTAAGCCTGCTAGCTCCAGGGCTTCCACTCACCTTGACAAAAAGTCACAGCAGATGCTGGCTGAGCTACACCGACTGAAGAGGCAGATGACAGAATTTCAGCTATCAATGTATAGACCACCAGTGTAAGTAGACCTAGTACCCTAGAAAGATTTTGTCCCCCTCCCTCCTTAGATTTCAGCTAGGCTGTTGTAATGTAACATTTCTTAACACTAACAAATAAATAAACATCAGTATATTTTTGCAACTAGATAGATGATTTACTTGTAGGTGTGGTGGAGGGGGGGAGGCACATGACTTTTATTGCTGTACATACATAAACAGGGGCCACTGACCCACTGGTCCCATACCTTTCTCTCTTTGCTATTTCAAACCATAGCAACAGACAACAAATCAATTTTTTCTGTTTCAATTAGCGATAGTGGTATACAGTGCTTTAGTTTTTCCAATGCAGAAGTCTCTGTTTTCAAGGGAAAAAAATTTGTCAAACATATCATCTCAGCTAGTGGAAACCAGGATACGTCTAGCAATGCATGTATAACCATAACAAGCTCACATAATTTTTTTTTTCAATCTGTAAAAAATATGCAAAATAATTCTACTTTATACTTTGATCAACAGGAGGCCATTTACCCCTGATATTTTTAACAGTCTCTCACCTTATTACAACCGGTATTTGGTAAACAGCACAATCCAAGACCTACAGCAGGTAATAATTTTATTTTATTTTTTTCTTTACATCAACAGGACATAATTGAGGCAACATTACTGTTTTTTTTATTGACTTTACAGGTGTCATAATTATTTGACTTTCTCTATTAAAAATTTCATTGCAGTATCATTAGACTTGCAATCTACAAGACTGAGTTCTCATTCAGGTGGTGTATGACATTTGCAGGGCCTAAATAGACCCACTATTAATATTGTTAGCCTCCATATCACTCAGTTTAGCCTATTTATGGTTGGCAATACAATATTAGTTTAAAACGTTTGCAGTCTGCAAATGTCATACACTGCCATAATGAACAGAGAGTCTGCGTTTTCCATATCCTATTTTTTTTTACCTAATATTCTGTATCCCATACCTCTGTTGCTCATATTCCAAAACCCCTTGATAGGGCCTCAAGAAGTTATTTCAAGAGACGTTTTCAGCCCACCTTGCATCTCTTTCATTTAAATTATCAGTGAACTTGGGTGATTATACAAGATTACTCTTATAATGATTTGATGTAGCAGCCTTTTTATAAAAGCATACTATATCATATGGGTCATTATCTTTAGCTTCAGAGAAAATTATGTTTTGTTTTGTTCCTAAACAGGAAGATGTAAGGTATTGTAGAGGATATGGTCACAGACCTACAGCACTTGGTGTAGTAGGTAATGTCTTCCATCTTGTGCAAAGTATTAAGCATTATCAGTTCAATAATTAATGCTGGAATTAAATGTATGAAAACTTTTTCTTTTCTTCTTTCGGTACTATCTACCTATCTTAGAAATCCAAATTATCAAAATGTCCACCTGCCTTATAAGTTTCCTGACCACTTTTTTCACGGTTTCCTCAGCCTCCCTCCACTTCAACGCATAAGTTGCTATAAATAAAACTCACGACAATCTGGACAACTTGTTAAATTATTCATGTATTGTTTCTTGGACAAAATACTTGTTATCAGCAATGCTTATAGCTTGGGGCTCCTTTGCTGATAAAGTTATAGGTAAACCTTTCATAAATAAAATGCACTCCTAAGCTTAATATAGTAGTAACTAGTAGTGTTTCTCCAAGAGTTCTTTGCTGTTGTCAGCTTCTCCAAGGTCTGAGAAAGCTGGACAATAATAATAATTTTTGAGAACAAGCATGTTAACGTTCAGATTTTTTTCTGCTTATAGATCCAGAGATGTCATGGAGACTTGATAAGTAAGTGTTAAGTTCTTCCCTTTTCTTTCCCATTCTTCTCCTTTTTTTTTGTTTTATGTTCCTTTTCTTTCCCTTCTTTTGTTTTCTTTCCTTACTTTTTCTATCTTTTCTTTTTGTTTTTTTTTTCTTTTCTTTTCTTATCTTTTCTTTTTGTTTTTTTCTTTCTTTCTTTCTTTCTTGTCACCAGCAAATTTTTTCAACAGATGTCTTATCAATTTTATTTTGTCTTTTACAGTTTTCCAAACCCAGTCCCACAGTCAAGACTCCCTGGAAGGCTTTTCCGCTCAGGAGAATGGTTTGTTAGTTTCATATTTATAACATAATCTCTGTGGCTCTAAAACACTTGTGACATTGCATACAGAGCAGTTGGTGTGAGCCAACAAACTCAGTACCGCTTTATATTATCTTCTTTGTGTGCGTAGAATCAATCAATCAATCAATCAATCAATTTATTTGCCTTTTTACCTAAATATACAATTAATTTTATATATATTTCTATGGTTGGCGAGGTGACCTCTGGAAACCACCAGGCTTATAGTTGAGGCCAC
>OMLO01001741.1_pt1 | contig 17068 bp, 12 predicted proteins | sample 1674811 | NCBI WGS metagenome assembly OMLO01 (sample SAMN06265003, study PRJEB25207) | coral metagenome | isolation source: Coral host | place: Mexico:La Bocana,Puerto Morelos, Mexico | collected 2008-11-13 | reverse complement strand
CACCTCAGTGTCGGTGAAAGTGGTGGATATTTACCTTGCCGCTTCGCGGCTCGGTAAATATCCACCACTATTCACCTTCACCTCGGTGAATAATTGTTAATTAGTTTGACGATCATGTTAAGCCTGTATTACACTAACTGGGAAGATTGTGGAGAAAGAAATAAAGTTGACGATGGGAGAAGAGACTTTTCTTTTCTATACCTCTCCCCGCACGCCTGGGTCTATATGGTTGATATCTGTAATAATGAAGGTCTATGTTGTCAAGGTTAATCAGCACGTGGTGTACAGATTTTTGGATTTCAGTTTTTCAGAGGAATAAACTTTCCGGGCTTGAACTCAAAATTTAGCAACATGTTAACGTGCTAGTTAAGAATATGAGAAAATGAGCTATTTTTTCCTTTCAGCGACACAGTACAGGCATAGGCGTGAAATGAATCCGAGTTCTCCAGCTGGAGTCGAACCTAAGATAATCTCGTCACTAGTCTTTGTCGATGTTAAGGCCCTTTTTACAAACAGGAAGGGTAATCCTTGTACAAGGATTACCCTAGAACTATCACATTCCTTCCTGTTTTTTGCCAACTTGTTTACAAGTCAAGCAGAGCGGCGAGAAATGAACGACAAGTATCAGTTCCTGAGGCCACCAACTACATTTGTACCAGCTGCAACAAAGACTGCCACTCAAGAATCGGGCTGAGTCACTCAAGAGCCTGTCGACACTGATGCGCTGACCAGTCGCCTCTCCGAGACGAGGATGCCACTAAGATGGGCGTTAGGGATATTTATTGTTTTAGTATCACCCGGCATTAGTCGGACAGAAAAAGCCATATTAAAGTTAGCAAATGCAAGTTGAAGAAAGATTTATTTGGGAAAAAAACGAAAGAATTTCGCCACTCGATGACTATTACTAATAGTCCTCTAGTAGCGTAGCCAATCAAAATGCAGGATTTGCATTAGCTCACTCGTTGGGTGATACTAATTAGGGATCAGTCCTATCTTGGTCGATAGCCCTAGATGGGCGCTAGGGGTATCCTAGCGCCAGGTTACCCTAGCTGCCTTGTAAACGTTCTGCTATAGACAATTCGCCTACTTGGAACAGTTTCTGGTTTTTTTCCCTTTGAATGTTCACGTCGATAGCAAGAATAATGAACACATTCCAATTAATTCTTAACTTTTTCTTTCATTTGCTTTGTAGCATCCTTCTTAGGAAAGTGCCCCAGTAGCGTAATCTGTATGACCAGGTTTCTTCTTAATCTTCTTCGTCTTATCAATTATTTTTTTCACGTGCCACAATCGAGCGAGTGCCGAATTGTATTACAGGGCCGTAATACAAGTGACTTTGCAACTTGTTGTCGTTGTCCACCAAATGAGCGGATAGCATAACAGCATTCCCTGACACCGGAAACAAATGAAAGAAGCAATAACAGGCAGCACTCCTTAGTAAAACCATAACTTGTCCCGGATGGTAGTTACCCAGGGTGGTGGGGTAATCCTACTGTTTTGCTTGTAAACAATTTTGCTTGTAGGCTTATCTTAGAGGAACCATTATTCCTGGTTGTAAACATGGTCGAAGAGAATGTCTAAATAAATTTCATTGATACAAAATGTAGTACTATGCATGGCGCGTGAGAACCTGGACCTTTATGAGGTCGACGTACTGTTCATTGATGCTGTAACTATGAAAAAATGACACGAGAGGGCCCGAGAGAAAGATTTTTTTTTAAATTCCCCCGCCCCCACCCTCCATGTGGGTGTGAAAGCCACGTGCTTAGTACGTGACGTCACGTTGGTGCGGTTACTCGGCCGGCTGTCGACTGACATCTCCGATTTGAACAGAAAAACTCTTTCAGTGCAAAGAGTTCAATTGCCGTTCGCTTTATCCCCAATTTTCATCAATCATTTCAAATATTTCATTCGAAAGCTTGAATCCACTGTTTCTTCCGTTATGAGTCATGTGTCCCCAGCAAACTTTCAAGCTCTAGACCAGCGGGTAAGTTGAAAATTTAGGATCTCGTCGGTGGTTTAATAGACAAAGGCACATGGCAAAAACGCAAATGGCGTCTTCATATTTCCCAAATTTTTCCTAGTTCCGGCGTCCAAAAATTTTACTTTAGAGTTTCCTTTGTTTATATCAGGTACCGTCGATGTTTCAAATGTAACCTATATGTTGTATTTCGTCGTAGTTCGCTGGTCTGGACTTGAATTCGGGCGCCGTAAATCAGCACGGCGTCGATCCAAAGTCTCATCAAGGTAAGCTAAAGTAAAATTTATATTTGCTCTGATACAGGGAACCTAATATGTAATCGAAAAGGAAACAATTTGTGAAAAGTAGTAAATCGTATTGTCCATTCTACGAAGAACAATAGCCATTGGAAGGAAATAGATGTTCTCTAGCTACTTCAGATATTTTTCTGTCGCCACGGCGGCCAGCTTGGATTACTTGTAATGAGTTCTTTTTTTGGCGCTGTAGTCTTTATATTTTAATGAAGGTCATTACTCTATTTTCCAATTTTCCAGAGTGGTTTTCCGATTGACGTTTGACTGTGACAGTAGTTTGGGGTTACGGGTTTCTTTGAACTTGTGAGCCATTTTCCAACCTGTATTACTTAAACGCTTTTCTCCGTTTGATTTGCTTACCTCGTTTTGTCGTACTATTGCTTAAATGCTAAGGAGTGATATATATTTTTGAGGCCGGTTTCGAACTACAGCAGAAAATCTCCCAGTTACGGAATCCAGATCCATTCTTTTTAAAGTACACTACTAACTTGACAAGCTAAAGAGCAAGTCTTTGAGGATACCTGGCCTAAAATTAATGAATTGTCAAAATTTCTTAGTGAATATGATGCAAGTCTTGTTATGTCGGTTGGGCTGGTCGATAACGCCACTTTTCGAAAACAGTTTTAAGCCATGATTTATTCAAATGAAAGCAAAGTGTTGAATAAGTATTGCGCTTTGGAAAAAACAAATGTCAATGAAGGTTTTAAAGAGGACCATTGTAACACAAAAGAATATTAGATTTGCTTCCGTCTGGATGAACTTGGACTATAATAGTCGACTCATGTTAGTTAACAATGGTAATCATTGTTGTCATGTATTACAAATACACAAGAACAAGTTGAACCACCTAGCATTTTCCTAGTGTTTGAATTCTTTGTCCTATTTGCAAGGTATCAGAAAGCAGAGATAAGATTACTGTTGAGATATTATATTCTTTTATTATACTCTTAAATGATTATGGAAACTATCCATTATAACAACCCACTAATCCTGTTAATTTTTGGCTAAAAGAAAAAGATCAGTCATGTTCCCCTTAAGACCACAATTTTGATAGGAAAACAATATCTTAGCCAAGACTGCTTATTCTTTCTCTACCCAAGCAGGTAGTGCTAAAACAATGGGGTGCATTTGTAAAGTAAAGACTTATGCAATGAAACAGTACTCAGACTGTTTGAAATATATGTTCCTAAATGTTAATACATAATCTTCATTGGTCTATTATTTGTTATAACATGATTGTTCTTGGTTTGTAGAACGTTACGTGCCTCCTCACCTTCGCAACAGATCAGGACCTCCTCCAGGCCGAGGAGGCTACCAAGAACAAGTCTTCAACCCAGGACCACGAGACTTCCATCCCAGGGATCCTTCCAGAGGTTTGCTCTCTTTTTTACAATTCAAAAAAAGCCTTTTAAGTATACTTGTCTGATAACAAGTATTGAGGAGACAATAGTGCACATTATCTATAAATTGAGTGAAATTTTGATAGAAGCCAGTTCACAGGTTTGTTTGCTTTGAAAGGAACTAGTTTGTTACATATTGGTACTGAAAGGGTAACTGCCAGACATTATCAGTTTCTGTAGTGTGAACTAACTTAGAGGGTTGGTTTTGCCGATAGTAGAATGTTAGTTCACTGCAGATTACCCTCCCAATACCCTTGTATTCACACTGACCTTGGACCATTAGACCACTGTTCCTCCTGTTGTGTGATAAATTGCTTTGTTTACATGTACTTTACCAGATGGTTTTTACCAACAACAAAACTTCTTTGGAGGGTATCCACCCCGTGGTGGTGGACGTGGTGGATATGGCAACCCTGGAATGTACTATGGCCGTGGGGGAGGAAACTCTTGGCGAGATCGAGGCGATAATAGGGGGCCTTCCAGGGCACCTACTAATGGTAAGTATGGTTTGTATCGTATGTGGCTAAGCCAGACTTTGATTATCAATCTTTTATTGTGTCTGTGAAAACTGATGGGCCTGAGTTTTTAGATGAGATGCTGAAAGGTAAACATCTTCTGATGGCAACAAATTAATATGACAACCTTCAGTTGTATATTTGATGAAACCAACAACAACAACAACAACAAACATTTATTTGTACTGACACACTTATAAAATAATTACAGTAGACATAATTAAATTAGAAGAGAGCACTGCCTGCCCAAAATAACCATAGGGGCTAAAAAAAATGGGCAGACATTGAATTACATAGATTATATAAAAAAAGTTATGGGTCGGTAACACACTTACACACACACACACACAAATATAAAGATACAAACAGAATAGAAACTTACAGCGGAACAAAGTATATCCTTATAAATTAATTAAAATAATTGTAATATTTAATATGAATCAATAAAGTGTATTTTTAATTTCTTCTTTAATTGGAAATCAAGTAATTTTTTGTCAGACTCATCAAAAGAATTCCAAATTCTAGGTCCCTGATATCTAATGTTGAAGATTCCAAAATTAGTTCTGGTTTTGGGCAATGAATAAGGTTGCTTGGAAGCAAGTCTCGTATTATAGGCATGAATTTCATTTATTGTAGTAAAGTAAGGATTACAAGCAGATGGCAATTTTTTTATGATGGAATTTATGCATAAACATTGTAGTATTTAGGACATAAAGATCAGGGAGTTTGATTGTAGTAAGATACTTAACAATTGAACTAGAGTGAGCATCAAATTTAGAGAAGGTTATTATGCGCATGGCTGAAACCACACACGTATTTCTTTTTATCCCCCTTGCCCTTTATTGATCAGCCATATTGCTATAAGTTTTGTTTTTTGTTACTTATTAGATTATGGAAGAAATACACAACCACCACCAGAGGATTGGTCTAAGTTATTGCCAAGGAACGACCGAGTTGAAAAGTAAGAGCATTTGTAACAAGTAAAAAGAAATTTCTGTTTCTGATGAATTTCACATGTTGTTACCTCACTTTGTTTTGCCGGATTACAATGTTTTATTTAATTAATTTGAAGTATTGTGTGAAGCTATATTTGGTTGTTAACATTTGGTTAAATAATTTATTATCATTTACAAACCCTATGTTTTTTAAGAGTGCTGTCCTAAAATAAGCTCAATTAAGTAGATGCAATAACAGGCCAGTTTTTCAAGCTGCAGTAGGATCAATTGAAGTAGTTTTGTGGTAAGGCTTGTGTTGCACTTGCAGAGAGCTTTTTGGCAAGCACAACACTGGAATAAACTTTGATAAGTATGAGGATATTCCTGTTGAAGCTACTGGACACGAGGTTCCCCAAAACATTGAGTTGGTAAGCATCCAGATTTGTTGTTGAAATGGTAAATTGTATCTTTTCATTTCCAGAATTCGTAAATGTGAGGTCTTTATTTTTGATCAAAATGTGTCTGGTTTCTTCTACTATTTCTCTTGCCCAGGCTTATCTAAGGTTTTGAAACTAATTGCTGCAAACATTAGGAAGCAATTCAAATTACATCATACTTCAGAAATAGCTGGTTCATAGTTCTGTTGTGATTTCTACATTACTTGCACATTTGTCATTTGTAAATGTGCATTTAATTCTCTCTCTCTCTTGTTTTTTTATAGTTTTCTGATTGTGACCTTGGTGAAATTTTGTGCAACAATGTTGAGGTGGGTTGATATTTCCACGTCTAGTACATCTGTTTTTTTTTGGTTTAAGTGTGATTGCCCTAAAACTAAAAAAATTTCTGTGAATAAGCAGCATCTGTAGGTAAGCCGCACCCTCAATTTGGATGCCTAGATTTTGGGGGGAAAAATAGAATCAAAGTTTGAAGTTCCAGTACAGTTGTATTGCCATAAACCAACAAGGACAAACAAGCTTTCAAAACACAGACATAGAAGTTGTTGCCATCTTTCACATTTAATTTTTTTAAGTCTAAATAAAGCGAAGTGCAATTTGTCATATCTTCTTTAACTTTAAATCATGTCATATAGTTGAAATTATTTTGCCATTGAAACAAAACAAAGGAGCGCTTAGTAACCAAGCTTTGAATGCCTGGAACAAGACGTGGGCATCATCTGGGCCACAGAAAAGCATGTGCATCAATGCAATCATTTCAGTTTCTACGTCATTAATATTATGACACTAAAGGATGTTCTGAAACTCGGCAATAGGTGAAGAACTTCATGTAGTACAGGAGCTTGATAATACAGGCAACAAATTTGCCATGAAGGTGGTCAAAAACAGTCGACCATTTACTTCACAAGTGCTTAAGTTTTGTGGCATTTTTGTGTACTTGGAGGAAAGATTTGTCTGAAAGTGACTGGCTGTAGACAGACTCCTACCTATATTTAAAGCTTGGCTTCTAAGCTCTCATTCACCTTGTTTCAATTGCAAAGGAATATGGTGTGTGTGGAAGTGATAATCTTGTAAAATCGGATCAATGCTTAAGTTGTGTATGTAACTACATTGATCATCTTTGTCTTCATTGTTGGAGGACTTGGATAAACAATTCAAAATACTAAAAACCCCATTTCACAGGTTCAGAGAATACTACAACACCACATTTCAAGATTAAAATTTCTGAAATACTGCATGAAAAAATAGTAGAATACTGCAATACTGCAAACCCCAGTGTCACACCCTCCCACATGTTTATGCTGAGTTTCCTTCAGTAACTTTGAAGCTCATTCCTTGTGGTAGTATATGACTTCATTTCCTTTTACTGATATCATTTTTTTTCTGCTTTTAATTTTCAATGTAGTTGGCAAACTACTCCAAGCCTACTCCAGTTCAGAAGTATGCTATACCTATTGTGAAGAGCAAGAGAGACTTGATGGCCTGTGCCCAGACTGGTAAAGTCAGCTTCATCTGTACATTACTATCATATGGTGTCATATTGAATTCCAGGGTTCCCCACTGAAGTGATTTCCTTGATCCCTTCTAGCACAAATTTCGTGCATCATTTAACATGCACCATCACATGTGGACTTCTTGACTGTTGAGTGCTTACACCTTCTAAGTTTGCATCCTAATATACAGTAATTAATATCATATCAACTACAGTTCCACTTCAAAGGTGTGTTTGTCATAGTTTGTCATTTAAGGGACAACTACATGTATTCCAAGCAAGAAATAAAGTGTCAGTCTTTGTCCTTGTTAATGAGCTATCATTTTGAAACTGTGAACCTTTTTTGCAGGTTCTGGAAAAACTGCAGCTTTCTTGATTCCTATTCTAAGCAGGATATTTGAGGAGGGTCCTCCACCACTTCCTGATGTAAGAATTTTAATCTGTAGAGCTAGCAATGGTATCAGCTTATGTTCACATTTGAACCTTTATCCTTAGTACTGATTTTCTGACTGTTTAACTTTGTCTTTAGAAACAGAGTTCCTCAGTGGGCTCAATATTTACAATAGCTATCATTCTATCTTGTTTTTTTTTTTTTGCTACCTCCCTACCGTGGGTGCCGTTTTGTAACAAAACAAAATTCAGTGCATTAGAAAAGTTTATTCTTGTCATTTTAGGTTCGGCAGCAGTCTCGCCGAAAGCAGTTCCCAATAAGCCTTGTTTTGGCTCCTACTAGGGAACTGGCCTGTCAAATCTTTGATGAATCCAGAAAGGTAACAGACATAACTTGATATACATTTGTTAAGTCTTCTAGTTTCAAGCTTCGTGATTGGTGCCAAACCCTAAACTCTGTAGCATGAAACAAAATTATTTTAATAAGAAGCAGTATTCTTAATACAAAATGTTACCACCCTGATTCCGCTTTTGTAAAGTCAATGTGTTTTTTCCTCTCTCTTATATCAAGTGTCTCATTTGTTGGTTAACAGTCTTCTCAGGCCAAAGCTGCTTTGCTGAAAATGAAGTAGTTCTCAACATGTGTAAAGAAATAAAAATATTATCTGAATTCAACTGAAAAGCACAAGACTTAACATGACTTATAAGAGAGGGGCCATGTTGACAGATAATGTTCTTGCCTTTACAGTTCTCATACAGGTCATATGTGCGACCTTGTGTGGTGTATGGTGGAGCTGACATTGGTGGCCAGCTGAAGGAGCTGGATCGTGGTTGCCATCTTCTGGTGGCCACGCCTGGTCGTCTTGTTGACATGTTGGACAGGGGACGAGTGGGGCTGGACTCTTGCAAGTGAGAAAAGCTATTGTATTCTGTGTTTAATGATGCTAGTCTCGTTAATCTTGGTAATTTGCATCTGTCGAAATCATTCCACAGTATTTCTTCTCACTTAGACATTTTAAACTTGCATGTAGTAAGTCAATGTTAAAAGAGAAAATATTTTTTTATGATACATGTTTATAGCTAGTCTTATGCAGCACTTTTGTTTTATCCTGGCCAAGGGGCTCTTCAGTAGTGCTGTGTGAGTCTAGCCACAAACAATGTATTATCACAAGTAACTGTCAACGTCAACTTTATTGTCGGAAATTTTTTTCACCAAAGGAGTAGTATTGCTTACCTGTGATTATGATGCATGGTTTTTATAAAAGTGTACATTTAAATAACTACCATGCAGTCAAAAAAGAAAACCTTGACAAAATTAAGTATAATTGTTGATTTTGCTAGATTCCTTGTCTTGGATGAGGCTGACCGCATGTTGGACATGGGATTTGAGCCACAGATACGCCGTATTGTTGACCAAGACACTATGCCTAAAGCTGGTGAACGTCAGACACTAATGTTTAGCGCCACCTTCCCTAAAGAAATCCAGGTAGCATTTAGCTTTCATGTCCCTGGAAACAAAATTTCATCTTGTGACTCTTAGTTTAACCCATTGACTCCCGTGCTGCCCATGCTGCCCGTGCTGCCCATAACCGCCTGAATGAAAACCCACCCCCAATTTCCTGTGCTGCCCGTAACCGCCCAAGAAAAAGCACATGGGGACAATTGCCTTTCCTACCCTCTCTGAAGATGTTTTGGTTCTCCTATTGTTGTATTGGTCTGGGGAAAAATAAACCAGTCAGAGTCAACTAACTGAGCACATTTTTAGAGGACTTTAGGGGTCCTTGAGAGAACATTTGCATATTTTTTGGCCCTTAAAAAGGTTTATTTGCCCCAGCTTGAGTGAAAATTTATATTTAACTTCCTTTCATATTTCCTCCACTTAGTTTCCTGTGCTGGGAAATTTTTGGTTGTAAAAGTGAACAGTGTTTTGCATGCTGGATTTCTGCATATTTCATTTACAGAACGTCTGCAATTTGTCTCTTTAGTTTCTTATTCAGATACTGCAGAACTGCCGAAAAAGAACTGAGTGTTCTTGTATTCAAATTGGTTTTTACATGTGTCTTTCACTTTTATTTTCTGTTCTTTTCTCAAATGTTAGCCGTTATAGTGCAAGAATGAAAATTCTGTTGTATTTGGTTTTAACTTGTCCTCCAAAGTCAATAATTAACTCAATTTCGCATATTATATTTTCTTGGCTTCCGCTGGGCTTGTTGCCAGGCAAAGAAATAAAATAATTTCGTGTTTTCTTATCAGTTTTAAACTTCAAGTTGAGTTCTTTTTTGGAATATTTTGGAATATTTTGGTCCTTCATTTGTTCAACTTAAAATATATGGCTTGAAACAGTCTCCAGCACTTTCCTAGACATACATTTTGAATGGTCATTATAACCACTCTATATTGGTTGATACCAGACTCATGGTATCAAAAATCTGCCCAATCATTGCCGAGTATGTTGCAGTCAATTTTGTGGCACAATAAGGTGCCATAGCAGCCTCCTTAAAATTGTAATTTTTGGAATAATGCAAGCATCTAAACAGGTATTCTTTTTAGTGAATGGCTGCACCATGGCCTAAACATTGGTGGGAATTTTACCATTATAAAGTGCACTTTTTGCATTCCAGATGCTTGCTAGAGACTTTCTGGTGAACTACATCTTCTTAGCTGTGGGTCGCGTGGGTTCCACTAGTGAGAACATCACACAGAAAACTATCTGGGTTGAAGAGTATGACAAGAGGTCATTCCTACTGGATCTGTTGTCTGCTTCAGGTCTGTAGCTTGTCGGTTTGTTTACTTACATTATGCCAGTAGTCTATAAAGGACTGCACAACAAGCTCTCAAGTCAGGCATCAGCGGCAGTAACTTCGTTTGTTGAAGATTATCCTAGTGTTGTTTAATAGAGAGTGGGGGTACCCTCCCCTTTCTAGGAGTATGGTTTGGTATCAGTTTGCCTGACAAATGGACAAAGCATAAATCTTTGGAGAAGGGCTAAGCAATTCCTGCAGAACAAAACCTGCTGAAAAAAAAAAGATTGTGCAGGGGGGAGCCATAGGAAAAAAATTTGAGCAACTGCTCTATACCGTCTGGGTCCTGTGTTTGACTGGAAGAAAAAAGTCTTGCACATGCTGTTGCCTGCTTCCAAAAAAGTCATGCACAAGCTTAAGAAAACATCAGACTCCAGAAAATTGCCCAACAAACCCCCCCACCACTTCTGCCACCTTCAAAAGAAAAAGTCCATTCCTAACTTGTAATGGACTAATATACCAACAACAAAGGGATAAAGAGGTGGTGTAGTTAATGGGTCTGGTTTCACTGCATGTGCTTGTGGAGACCAAATGTAAGTGCTGGCTTTGGACTGGCTAAACTTTTGTCTTTGTATAGAGTACCAGTGTAAGCTTATTGTTCTTAATTCTGTTGTTATGTACTCTTGTAGGTACCACATCTCTGACTCTAGTCTTTGTGGAAACCAAGAAAGGAGCTGATGCATTGGAGGATTACTTGTACCGTGAAGGCTTTGATGCAACCTCTATTCATGGTGATCGCTCTCAGCGTGAGAGAGAAGCAGCTCTTCAGTCATTCAAGTCTGGCCGTACACCAATTTTGGTGGCCACAGCTGTACGTAAATCTCATGACCCAGTAAATGTGATGATCTGTCATGTCGTAAGGTTACTGTAGACCTTCAGGGGTGTCTTCCAAAGAATCATTCATATGCGCGCCGCTTATAATATAACCAAAAGGGTGTGAGGCTTTCTTGATATTCCAATTGCTTGAAGAGAAAATCTATTTTGAAGTTGGTGAGTTGGCGAATTGAATATTTGCTGATCTTCGTCACATGGGAGCGCTCAAAAGAAGAAGTATTTGGAATATCAAAAAGCCACACACCCTTTTCGCATTGATAACCAAGGAACATTTGGGCCAAATTTCACAAAATAGCTATTAATTCGCTTGAAGCAAAGAAATCTACAGAAAAATAAAGCCCAAGTTTTAGACTCCTTAAGTTTTGGAAGCTTATCACTCATCAAAGCGGCTGTCAACTGGGTCAGGCTGCCGACCAATGAAACGCAACCCCCCGGAGCCCATAACAAAAATAGCCCATTGAATTCGCGGGAAAACAATGAGAAAAGATTCTGGAAAAACAGTAAATAGAAAAGCACTACTCGGCGAAAGAGAAGAAAAGTTTTCACGACCTCCAAAGAACCAAACATCCAGTCAACCGAGCACGATCCAAAAAACTGCCATGAATTCGCTCAGGTAGGCTTTGTTTTCAAGTTCCTTCCTCCTGCTTTCATCAAACAAATATTCGCCTCTCCTTTTTCTTTGGCCCAGGGTTCTTACGAAATTTTGTCCAAGGTGTCTTTTCTCGTTTCGATGAATTCATAATGTACGTTTTCATGGATTCTACATTAAAAAAATCACTGATACCAACGGCCTAAACAAGGCGACACAGCACAACTTTGTAATTTAAGTCCTGGATAAAATTTGCTGCGAAAAATCCTTAGGCGCTAGATGTGTTAATGGGATTACAACACCTTTAATTATTTATTGACTATTCTCCAAAATAGTTTTTCCCCAAAATCTTGTGATCCTTGAATGATTTTAAAAAACTTTTTTCAACAAACTTTAAATTGATGTTTTAGCTATATCAGGAGCACAGAAAAAAAAATTGCAAAATTCGGTCTTGGAAGGTCTACAGTGTCATAAATTCACAATCTGTGGGTATAATTATTACAAACTCACAACATGACCAGCTACCAGTTGGGCTTAATAGCTTAACTGGACAACTGCCACAGTGGTGTCATAGAGGTCTTGAGTTTGAATGAGTTTGTATCTCATTCAAACCTTAATGTTTTCAGGCTTTATTTTTGCAGATGTTTAAGTTGACTGTTGAAACTTTTTTCGTGTGTTTCAAATACCTTGGAAGAAAACTTGAGCAAGTCCTTTCTATCTTTTCTTTGCAACCACATGAACTGAGCCATAATTTTTTATTCTCTTGATAGGTTGCTGCTCGTGGATTGGACATTCCCAATGTACGCCATGTAGTAAACTTTGACATGCCAACTGACATTGAGGAGTATGTTCACCGCATTGGCCGTACAGGGCGTGTAGGACATACTGGTAAAACAACTCCAGTTTCTGAAGTCATTCACTTTTTTCAGCAAACCTCGCTTTTGGCATTCATAGTAACTAACATGACTAAATTAAATTCTGTTAGGTCTTGCCACATCATTCTTCAATGACAAGAACCGTAATGTTGCCAAGGACCTTGTTGAGCTGTTGAATGATACAAAGCAAGATGTTCCAAGCTGGTTGGAATCCCTTGCCTTTGAGAGTAGTCAGAACTCAGGGAGGAACCGTGGAAGGAGGTTTGAAATTACTTGATTTTGTCCTTGGTTGTGTGTAATATCACTGTTTCTTTGCACAAACTGAATATTCACTGGAAATCTTTATTATTTCTCCAGCAGGCAATCAGCTGGTAGCTTTGGGTCACGTGACTACAGGCAGCACCATCATCACCATGGGGGTGGGGGTGGCGGGCCCCACTATGGAGGCTACGGTGGAGCCAGTTATTGGAATCATAACCGCTATGGTGGCGGGGCTGGAGCACAGGATTGGTGGAACTAGTGTTGTGATGCTGCCACCAGAAGTTTTTCCATCATGTTTTCTTTGTTTGGTTAATGTTACAGGTGTTAACCACTTTTATTCTCTTTGATGAAATAAGTTAAATTTGGGACTGTTGCATTGGCAATATCTGGCATCAAATATGGCACCTTCAAATTGATTGGTGAAGTGTTGAGGAAAAGCGTGTAAAAAGGTTTTCCGTGGTGGTAGGGTACTCAGTGGATGGACACAGCTTGTGGTCAGATGTAGGATAAAGACCACTTTTGGTTTACACAAAATGTCAGGCTGTAAGGATGACACATACAGAAACCATGTACTTCAGTGTCAAACTCTCTGTTCGTGATTTCTACCGAAGTCCTCAAGAAACAGCAAAATTCAGTTGGCTTGTTCAGTTCTCATTCAAACTGCTGCCTATTAGACAGTGCCACAGCAATCTTCTGCTGTTGTTGTTTTCAAGTTCAGTCAAAAAACGTCTGATATTTTTTTTATGTTTATTTGGTACACAATGAATTGGGCAACTGTGGATCAAGATACACTGACTATTTAATATCTTTGGCGACATTATTTTGAAAGTAAGTGTTGTTAAAATGGTTACATTACCTGTGTTGACACAGATTCGTGTGATCATCATCTCATCGTAGTTGATACTTAAACAAGTTATTAATTTTCTTTGGGACTTTTATGGACATCAGAAAGGGGCTCATTTTGTGAGCGGTCCCATATTTATATTTTGAATCTGGTCCCTGCATGGAAAGTCCATTTTTAAATGTGCTTCCTTCTGTGCTTTTGTACTAATTTTGCTCCCAACTACAGATTATTTTTCATTGGGAGTTCTACAACCTTTGGGAATTTTCCCAAAAAACTCTAGTTGCAACAAGCATTACTTTTATGCAGTCCTAGGAAAAGAGTCCCGTCTTATTTCTCAGAGCTTCACCTTATTACATGATCAGTTACAACCATGTAGTTAAGCGCAACGTTAATATTGCTCTCTGTAAGCGCAGAGATTATGTTTTGAAAATTCAAGAAATTTTCAACTAGCTGTCTAGGTCAGAAAAAATTCTTAGCAAGCCCACCAAGTGGATTAGAACTTAGGAGATTTCTGAACAAGCAGTTTATTGCAATTACAAGATATAAAAAATCAAGTGGATGAATCTTACTATCTTACTATCCAACTACCTTAGTTAGGTCAACTTGTTTTATTATAGATACGCAAGTTATATAGGCAAAATTGTAAAAGTCTTTTGTCTGAGCATGTCTAAAGAGCAGAACAGAAGACATTTTCTGCTGTTTTTAGTGTCAATCCTTTGTGAAAACATTTCATTGATCTCGGTTCTACAGGTGGATAGTACCCTAGTTCAAAAAAGTTTATCTGAAAAATATTTATCATAAAACATGGCCCTTGCGACATTAGATGAAATACAGACATGATATATAGGTACACATTTTCTTCTGATCAAGACTGCCACTAAGAGAAACACTTAGATGTTCAAGAACAGAGATTTAAGCACAAGGGATTAATATATAAGCTTTGTGCTTTAGCTGGATACTGTTTTAAGTGTCTATTGTTTTCCGAGTTTAAGCAGGAAAACTCGGGTTTTAATTTCATGTGGCATTGGGGCCCATAACTAGGAAGATTTTGTAGTCAATTGTAACAAGATAACATTTATTTTGTAACGAATGACATCCACCATAAGATTATTTTGTAATATTGCAGAGCTCTGCTTTAGACTAAGAAAAGTTGTGTCGCCAAAGTATTTATGGATTTAAACTAAAGTACCAGAAGAAAAAATGTTCCCGTTTTCAAAAATCAGAAAGGTTTTAAACATAGTTTCAAAGAATATTTTATTTACAAATTCTTGCATGAAATAAAGAAGACAGTAGTAATTTATGATGACCATTTTGCCTTGGTCTGGAAAGGGCCAAGAAAGTGAAGAATTTCACTTTTTCATGCAGTTAAATTGAAAAGCATTTGTATCAACAAGGATAAACAAGCATCAAAAAGCCCAATTGTAAACCTATTGCATTTAATGAAAGTACTATGTAAATTTAAAATAAGGCATTCAAGACTGATGCACAAGAACATTCGATATTTTTAAGACCCTTATCCATTAAGCCAGAATTATTGATGCTTGTGAAATTGTTTCTACGTAACCGTAAGATGTTTTTCCTGTCAGATGTTTAATTTTCGTTGAGTTGCAAACAAATTGAAAATATGGGAAATGAAAATCAAGTTTTCCTTATGCGGTTGGTTATCCTTCTTATAATTTAAAGTTAAATTAGAATACACTTAAGAAACCTTTCTTATTACAAAGTGCTCTAACTGAATGGAAAATTCATAGTTTACTGTTTATGATCTCTAGAGTATTTATTTGTTCAGAAGACGGGAAATGTTAAGCAGAGGAAGTCACTGTACCCGGATGTGACCAACAAGGTAGCCATTCGAAAATTTATTGTCTACAAACAAAAACTACAGCTGATATTCCACAAATATCAGTGATTTAGATGCTAAGAATTTAACTAAGTTGAACTTGTGGTAAAAGCCAAAGTTTTTTCCAAAGCCGTTTGTCTTCCACCCTGTACATCTGTCCAGGGTATACCCGTGACACACATGATGTAATATATACTCAAAGTAACGACGCACGAGAGATTTTGTGACGACTCGCGGAGGGCACGCCAAAGTGTTACATCCAGCATGAAGTTGAAGGTTGCTTTGGGATAAAATTTCGCTTCTATCAGGGTACTTTTGCTAACAAATCTATAAATTGTGTTCAGATGTAGCACGATACCAGATAGCGTTCTATCAATATATAGTTGCTGTAGCCTTTATTTCAGTCTTCAGTTTTATTCTGTTTATGCAGGTTGTTTTTTGGGGAAGAGTTCACTGCCAAGGCAGTCAAGTTATTTGTATTTGATGTCAGAAGCCAATAAATTATTACCATTATAGTGAAAGATATGTGTCCAGTGTTTGTTCTACGTTCGTTATCGTAACGGCCACCTTCCTGCGGCCACTGTGATTTCGTTGCGGCGGACGGTTCATGCATTCACTCATATTCACCTCACTTCAACGTCCACCTCTCCCCTACGGCTATCAAACTTCTAGTGGCAAGAACTTCATGCTAGCATGCATATAGAGCTCATCTACTTATTCCATATATGGTATATTGCTCCTAATATGGCAAAAACTTCAACACACCTACACTTCCATTCATTTGCATTCACTGGCATTCACCTAAACGCATTCACCTTAACACGTATACACTCATCTTCATTTGTATTCACTCACCGTCACTTGTACGCACTCACCTTCACTTGTACGCATTCACCTTCACTTGTAATCACTCACCTTCACTTGTATTCACTCACCTTCACTTGTAATCACTCACCTTCACTTGTATTCACTCACCTTCACTTGTATTCACTCACCTTCACTTCTATTCACTCACTTTCACTTGTACGCATTTACCTTCACTTTTACGCACTCACCTTCACTTGAATGCACTCGCCTTCACTTCTATTCACTCACTTTCACTTGTACGCATTTACCTTCACTTGTACGCACTCACCTTCACTTGTACGCACTCAAGTGCGTACAAGTGAAAGTGAATGCGTAAAAGTGAAGTTTGGTGCGTACAAGTGAAGGTAAGTGCGTACAAGTGAAAGTGAGTGCACACAAGTGAAGGTGAGTGAATACAAGTGAAGGTGAGTGCATACAAGTGAAGTTGAGTGCATACAAGTGAAGGTGAGTGCGTACAAGTGAAAGTGAGTGCGCACAAGTGAAGGTGAGTGCGTAAAAGTGAAGGTGAGTGAATACAAGTGAAGGTGAGTGAATACAAGTGAAGGTGTGTGCATACAAGTGAAGGTGAATGAATACAAGTCAAAGTGAGTGCGTAAAAGTGAAGGTGAGTGCATACAAGTGAAGGTGAGTGCATACAAGTGAAGGTGAGTGCATACAAGTGAAGGTGAGTGCATACAAGTGAAGGTGAGTGCATAC
>OMLO01001740.1_pt1 | contig 17073 bp, 10 predicted proteins | sample 1674811 | NCBI WGS metagenome assembly OMLO01 (sample SAMN06265003, study PRJEB25207) | coral metagenome | isolation source: Coral host | place: Mexico:La Bocana,Puerto Morelos, Mexico | collected 2008-11-13 | reverse complement strand
TAACGCTCGAAACGTCAGCTTTATAACTCATTACGGTGGCCAATTTACATTTTCAACTTAGTTGATATAACGAAATCACCATATAATTATCTTTTTATCATATAGACACACTGACTGCACAAACAACCAAGAAAAAGGGAGAAATGTCATTATTGATATAGTCATCAAAATGCCCCGCTTGAGGTTTTGGATTTTCTTTTGTATGAATTTTTCTTTCAAGTAAACCTTCATTGTGTATATAATAAAAGGGAATACTTCCATTTAGTTTGCAATAATAGGACGAAGAGTTTTGTAGTTTCTCATGAGCCATATGCTTTTTTGACAACAGATAGCTTGGTGTCTGTGGGCAAGATTTCATTCTCTCTAAAAGATGTACTTGGTCGAGGTTGTGAAGGAACAGTAGTTTACAAGTAAGTTATTCTCAAACTGCGTCTTGCTATCTAGGAAATTTGGATGCCTAGCAAATTCCGCTAGCGTACACTGGAGTTTGAGTCAAGTTATTTAATTTTCTTAGCTTTAGTTTTACCAGACGTGCATTTCGTTTTTTGATGTTATTTTGTTGTTTTCAGGGGAAACTTTGACGGCCGCGATGCAGCAGTGAAACGTATCTTACCAGAATGTTTCAGTTTTGCTGATAGAGAGGTTTGACAATTTTATGCAATTCTTTTGTTGCTATTTTGACCAGGTACATAATTACCTTTACATTAAAAGAAACATGAAAATAGTAGTTTACTAAGATAGAAAAACACCAAAGAGGTAATAATAAACCATAAAGAAACAAGGATGGTCAAGGATGGAGAAGATTGACACGGATTTTGTTACATTTTGTTCCGTTTTAAAATAGGTTTGAGTCAGGTTAAGAAAAAGTTGAGATCATTGCTTGCGGAATTATTGGCGTAGAAGGTTTATTTGGTTATGTTTTTTTTTTTTCAGGTGGATCTTTTACGAGAATCAGACGCACATCCAAATGTCATCAGGTATTTCTGCACGGTGAGTGTTTATCCGCTTAGCAGAGAATCCAGAATCATATTGTCTCTCTGATTGGTTACAAGTTACTTTCGCGCGAAATATCAAAAAGGAACAGCAGCCAATCACAGACTTCTCATGGATCTCTCTGCAGTAAATGGAAAACTTATCTCTCTAACAGAAGAAGAACCTTGAAAATTAGCGAGAAGATTTGAGGGAGGTTCCAAATTAAGGCCCTGTCTAAATGTCGTACACTCAACAATTATAATTTGGGCTTATTTTAACTCAAGGACGTTCTAGCAATTACATTCGACCATTGTGTGGTGATGCGATGGTAAATGAGCTTTTTTATCATTTTAGGAAGAGGATCAGCAGTTTCGGTATATTGCACTGGAATTATGCGAAGCTACTCTTCAAGAGGTACAAAGAAAGCTTTCTAAATTCCCTGATATTTACTGTCAATAAAGTAGTGTGTTCTAATTTGATAATTTTTTTTATTTTCAGTATGTGGAAGATCCAACGTTTGATCGTCATGGACTCACTCCAGTAACTGTACTGAATCAAGCTATGTCCGGGCTGGCCCATCTTCATTCTCTTAATATTGGTAAAATGAACCTTTTCTTTGAGGATTGTGCTAATAAAACTCGTTTTTCTTCACGTAGGAAAATTAAAAAATATATATGCATTGCTAGACTTTTCATGAAATTCATGTCATTCCTATTTTTAACGTATGATTTGTAGGAATCATTTTCGGTCCTGCATGGGGTCCCGATTTTGCACAAGAAAAGCCAGAGAAAAGTTTTAAGCCTTATGATTACAGAGCTGTTAAGATTTATACAGACATATATACGGACTTAATACTCCTCCTTGGTAGCTCTTCCGCCATACATGAAAAGGAACTTAAGCCACTGTGCTCCTTTCATAATTATGAATTTCACTCTTAAAAGTCCAATTTGATTTCAGTTCATCGCGATATCAAGCCCCACAATGTGCTGATTTCAAAGCGAAGTGCAAGCGGCGAAGTGAAAGCAATGATATCGGACTTTGGACTTTGTAAGAAGCTGGCGTACGGACGCAACTCAGTCACGTGTCAAACAGGTGCTATAGGTACTGATGGCTGGATAGCTCCAGAGATGTTCAAGCCAGACAACAAAATGGTAATGCCATGCTTTCTGTTTTTATCGATCTATAAAAAAGAACTACTTTCAATCATTGTTATTTGTATTGAGTTGTTGAACGGAGTATTTCCTCAAGAGAAGTGTATCAGGGACTAGTGTGGACGGTAGGCCGAACGGTTGAGATAAAGCTGCGTTTTTGTGGACAGGGACCCGATGGACTATCGTTTCTTATGAATATTGGGTTTTCTCTCGACTAGTGCTAAGAATGAACTGTCAGAGAGGTTTGTAAACTGTCGTTCTTGCGCACTTTGTTTTTCCTTTTTAAGTTTTTTGTATTTTTTTTTTGCTTCAGAATCGTTCTGTAGATATCTTCTCTTCCGGCTGTGTGTTTTATTACGTGTTGAGTGGAGGACGTCATCCATTTGGCGATCAATACAGACGACAAGCTAACATAATAGCAGGGGAATACAATGTGGACAAGATCATCAATTCTGAATGTATGGAGTTGTACCTGTTTTATGGGTTTATTTGTCATTTTCGGAAGCTACCGTACCCAAATTGGCAATTAGCCACTCAGAAGCCTTGTAAATTTGAAATGTTTTTAGTCTAGAACGAATCAAAACTAGCCAAAACCTGATTTAAAGGGGTAAGTTTTTAAAGGAACTGTGGTGCTGCGCCGGCCTTCGACTAATTTATTCTGTTGTTTTCCACGTTACCATGCACCAACCAATAGCGTAGCTCCATATTTCAGTGTACAAACCACACACAACCCACAATTCCTTGATGCGCTCCAACGAAGGGCTAACGCTCGAAACTATTCACATTATCAACCCAGTTGATAATGATTGAATGAATGAATGAATGAATTGATTGAATGAATGGGTTAGGTTGAGTATGATGAGATCATAAACGAACTGCCTTTGAAAAGCATGGTTTGTGTATGCCGGATTATCCCGGAGCAAAACCAAAGCAAAACGTAGCTTGGTTTGCTGCAATATTTCGTACTTTTTCCCGAGTTCCGTGCGCGGTCTTTGATAACTGTGTCTTATCCAATGCAAGGTATTTTGAATCAAAACTGACTCGTCGCTTAACGGAGGACATTTTGACGAATGTAATTAACATAATGCCTAATTTGCTTTCACAGTAGTTACAGAAGCAAGAGACCTAATAAAAATGATGCTTAATCCTTGTCCTTCAGAAAGGTTAGTTTATAGGTGTCTTGCGTATCGAAGATTGGCGTTGCTAGGCAACATGACATGGCATGACAAGTGGTATCAACTTTCGTTCCGCCAGGGTCGTTTCAGATTGGACAATAATAGTCAGAAATTTTTCAGGCATGTCCATTACTCGATACAAAACGGTTCAACCCGTACAACTCGTGACGGAAACTTTAGAAAGTTTTAGCACTTGTATGATCAATGTGGTACATTTCAGTGAAAATAAATGAGGTACTCAACTTCAAGTACAAGTACAACTACAAGTCGTATAAGAGCTTATAAGTCATGTAACTAGTAACATTAAACACTAAATAACTTACTCTTTCTTTACAGGCCTTCAACAAAAGCAATCCTCAAACATCCGTTCTTTTGGAATAGAGAAAAACAGCTAGCATTTTTTCAGGTAATATTTTAAAGAGGCTTTTTCGGTACGCCCTGTTTTGTTTTAAACGCTTGAAAAGAGCTCAATATCCTGTCGCACTTTCAGGACGTAAGTGACCGCATTGAGAAAGAAGCCGAAGAATCAGACCTGTTAGTATCACTACAGAAAGATTCCATCCCTGTGGTGCGAGGGGACTGGAAAGTACACTTGGGAAGCGAATTACAAGAAGGTGAGTACAGGAAAGAGACTGGAAAATAAGAGTGTATCTCTTGGGGGGTATTTTATGTGCTACTCTTAAATTAATCTCTCTTTAATTTCCTGTTTTACAGATCTTCGCAAATTTAGGACGTACAAAGGTTCTCATGTCAGAGATCTACTACGTGCTATGCGAAACAAGGTAATTATAAGAAGTCGATTCCAGCTCTTTACCGTCTCTCTCCTGTCAGCGGCTGCCTTAGCTACGCTTTTCCCCAGTTTCCTTCTAAGCGCGGCCCACATTTTGACACTGTATTTGACAGGTTACGATCGTATTTATATCATTATTATTCTCATAAAAGGCTGACTGTCCTTTGTAAGAACAAGGAGGAAAAGAATACTCGGACATGGCCCCTCTCGTTTTGTAAATCAGGCTCTGAGTGATCTCAAGTCGCGCTTTCGTTTGGTGCTTAGAAGGCCGACAAGGAAATCCCGTCACGGTGACCCGTCCGAGTCTTTTTTGGGTCGTTAAACTGTGGTTGCTATTGTTAAGAAGTTTTTCAGAAGAGCACGACCGGTATCCGAATTCTAATGTTTCGTAATTTTCGTAATTTTGACAGAAACACCACTATCGTGAACTACCAGATCACGTCAAAGAAGCCCTCGGCTCGGTGCCTGATGGCTATATGCGTTATTTCAGCTCTCGCTATCCTCGTCTTCTCATACACACTTACTACGCCCTGTCGTCTTGTAAAAGCGAGCCAGTCTTTCAGACGTATTACTTTCAAGACTGAAACACTCTTCTGGAAGGTTACACTCAGTCCAGTGTGATTGACACCTAGCAGCAGTCTATGTCTTGGATGCCTCTCTTTGACGGCTGAATTCCACTTCTATGCAGAACTAGTACAAAAAGGGGACTTTAGGAACTGCCAAGAATTGTCCCCTCATGCACAGGGTCAGTGCTTATCGTGTTACAGGAGTGTTCCTCAAAAGATCCACTGTACTGGTCAACTTTTCATGGAGCTAGCGTGACAAGTTACTTCAATTGTACTGAATCCGACGATCCATTTGCCAATATTACAGAAATATTTTCGAAAGAAGAGACTAAATTAGATTTTGAAAAAAATAACGCGAATGTCTTCGTATCTCTCCAAACTAAACAGAGGGAGAAAAAAAATATAATAGATAAGATTATTTATTGCCAGGTGAACTTCACCATTGTACATATTTTAGTGACAGTTGTACAAAACATTTTGTAGTTTTAGAATTTAAAAAAATCCATCCACAGTATAAAATTAATTAAATACGAATAAAGTAAAAACGGTGTTTTGCTAATTGATTAGCCTGCAATGCAGGCGTATTTTGGAGAACGATCGAATGACCAAGCGAGCGCCATCTTGGATTCAAACTCGGAAGAGGCTGGGAGAGACGAGATGGTGTCCTAGGGAGTGGGTGTTGGGCTAAAAGGGGATTTTTCTAAACCAACATGGCGGCGGATCTACTCGATCGCAAGTTTATACCGCTATAATTCGTGAACACATGGAAAACGCCTGCACTCCAGGCTAGATCTCCGACTGAGCTAAGCTGAGCAAATAAAAGGGAATTGTTTAGCCTCGAACAGTATAGTGCTAAATGCATCCCTCTATACTCACCTTTAACGGATACTTATAGTACAAGCATTCTAAACCGGCACTTCTTCGCCGTTACCCTGGTTCCAGAGGCGATTTATGGAGGGAGCGAGGGAGAGGAAAAATCGCCTCTGGTAGAAGAAATCTCACTTCCATGCTAAGCCCAAGTACAGAAATTGAACCTCGACGATGATTGGCTTACATCGATTTCCAACGGTTCTACCAGAGGCGATTTTTCCTCTCCCTCGCTTCGCTCCTCGCTCCCTCCATAAATCGCCTCTGGAACCAGGGTACTTCGCCGTGAAACTCTTAATTAATTTAGTTCATAGCAAGGGCTCGGTTCGGTTAATTACTATCGCTCTCATATTTAAGTGGAACCCCACACCGTCAGATAAGGCTTAGTTTAGTTGTCCGTAGGTGACCGGATTAATGGGGTTGTGCTTAGCTTTGCCGTAGCCTCGAAAATTTGAAATTGGCACATTGCACTTACCGTGGATACGATAACTGGTAAAAGTTGTGATCTCGATTTCTGTTGGGTCGTCAAGGAAACAAAAATCAACACACCATTTTGTCCGTTTTCGGTTGATTACGTTTTGGAGCCGACAACAACTTGTTGACAAAAGATAATTCTAGTATATACTTTACCACTTCTTTTTGGACAAGACAGTTGAACTGTAATTTAAAGGGCAAATAAGCTATGATTGACTTGGCCAAAACACCGTTGATATAAATACACTGAAACCTCGGTATAGCGCCAAGGAACTAGCAGAATATGTTCCCTATAACGAGATTTCATTGTATCTAGGTTGTCATTTAAATGTTTCACTATTACTGGGCGAGGAATATAGTCTGGATTAACAATTATTCACCAAAGTTGAGGTAAATATCCACCACTTTCAGCGACAATGAGGTGAATAATTGTTTTAGTATATACCACACAAGCTGAATAACTAGCGGACCAAAGAGTAACTTTACTTTTTGAAGAGTAACTTTATTTGAAACGGGAAGCCATTTTTTTTCTCAGGCTGCTTGGAGGTGAATAGTACTTGGCTAATAACCTCCATTCACTTGTGTGGTATATACTAACCCATCAAATATTTTCGCTTGCGCGGGATTGCTCTAAACGCGTCACTTGACTGAATATGTTTCAGCTCAAAATGTGCGTGTAGCGAAAAACATTGGAAGGATAATGGCCTCATTTGGCACGAAAATGTGCTCGGATATTTGTCATTGGACTCTGAGCTTCAGGAACTGTTCGCTACTTGGATTAGATATCCGTGGACAAATAACGGAGCATATTTTCGCGCCAAATGGAGACTATTGTTCATTTATACCGAGGACTTCGTTCTATAGAGGTTCCTTAATACAGTGGAAACCATTAATACGGTCACCAACGGGCCACAAAGAACTGGCCCTTATCGAGGGATCCTTTAAATACGAAATGGCAGACTGAACTCTCGTTCAGGCCAGAATTAAGTGGCCGAGATAAGGTGTCCGTAATCAAAGTTCCGATGAGATCTTTTACATTCCATTTACCTCAATTCAACCTCTAATAAGCTACCCATTTCCCCGAGGGTGGCCGTTTAATAGGGCAAATCTACACGACGTTTATTAATCATTACCCGGGCTCTTCCCTTAAAACCCGTCCAGACTTGAACCAGGCCTGAAGCTCGCTTTTTGAGGAACGTTTCTTAAGTCACAACAAGGACACTTGTTTGTATAGCATGGGGAGATTTAATCAATATTGAAACATTGATGGAGAAACACATAAGACCCATTTTCAGGGCGAACTCACGGACATCACAACACACGAAACAAATACACAAGTAAGCGGTAAAACTACAATGCGATAACGCTGCTAAATGATTCTGAGTCCCTTATCACGGTTCCAGTCAGACCGGGTCCCCTCCTCCATTTAGAAGCCCCGGCGGAAGGAACGTGGTCATGGAAGGGCTAACCAGCCCATCCCCAGATCCTGACTGAGGCTCTACGTCACGCGGCACCCCAGCTGGGAAGGACCACATGCTGGGAACCTGAGAAAAATTTCCTCCGAGGGCTGGCTGCTGCGCGGGGCCTGAACCCCACAAGTATGACGGGACCGGCGTTGCTCCCGGAGCACTACCCCAAGGCATGCCGGGGGTTACAGTATTAGACTTGGGACCAGGCTGCTCGCTGCTTTGCGAGCCGGTTCCCCACTGAGGAGTGGTCGGGTTCATTTTGGACTGTTCGCCGTGTGCCAGGCCCTGCGAGGGCAACGCTCCAACAGCAGCACCCCATTGCATTCCAGGAGCTTGGTGATTAATATTTGGTACAGGCTGCTCGGTGGTTGTTACTGGTGGTTGGTTCTTTGCAGTTGGTACTTTAGCTGCAGATTGAATACTGTCACTGGTTGCTGCGGATCCAAGGACATTCTGGAAAGACCACTGATTCCCGTAAGTGTTGCTAGGAAATGGGTTGGCGCTCCAGTCCATGGTTTGCTCAAAGAAACTGCCTATGTCACTGTCTGTAGCAAAGTCCGCCACCACCTGCGTGCCACTAAGCATCAGGCCATTGAGTGCCGCCCTCGCCTTGGCAGCTTCCTCCATGCTGCCGTAACGTATCAAGCTGTTACCATGACGGAGATTCAACTGAAACGTGAGTAGTGGTCCATGCCTCTCACACAGGGGGCGGAGAGTTTTAAGGTCCATCTGAAAATAAAAGATAAATTGATTACACGCTGCTCCATTTTATTCCGTTATATATCAAGACAATATCCTTTATTCTGACAATACAGACGTTATCAAGACAAATATGGAAACTGGCTGCTCCTTAGCATAATGAAACAGGCGTCTCCCACAGCGCGTTCAAGAGCAATGTCCGAGATTGGACAAGAAAAAGTCCACACTGATGAATTTTCGCGCGCAAGGTAATAACCATGATTATATGGCAAGCTCCGTGAGCAAGCAAGATGAACCAAATCCTGTGCTGTGATTGGCTTCCGGATTTGGCAAGATGGCGCAACCGTGCTCGTTAGGGACTACCCGCTGTCCCGCAAGAAAACGTTCCCCTAAAGCCATGTACCAAATTCTTTACTGACCAAGCTTGTTCGGTAAAGATGCTTCATCCTTTTTTTGCGAATTTCTGAACCTCGATTCTGTCTCGGTCCATAAACACACCAAAAAGAACTTGGCCAATATCCAGCCATCTTGACCTCAAGCTTGGTCAATACCCATATATAAGAGGCTGGTATCGTATGAAAAATGACAATGATATGGATTTTGTTTTAGTAAGAATTGAGCGCGAAGATGGACGCTCGCCTCTAGGCCGATTCTCTATCAAGCTTCAAGAAGTTTCACTACAAAAAGCGGTACACTACAAGACGCTAACATCCAGGTAATATTTTTAAAACTTACCCTTGGTGACAGATTGCGGAGAACCAACCACGTTGACATCGAATTGACCGTGTTCCTGGATGGTGCGACACCGCTGGCTGCGGATACAGCAGGAACAGACGCCCCAGGGAGAGTCCCTGGTAACTTTTCTTCAGCACTAGCGATAGGTTGATTTGTAGACCAGATGATTCCCGAATTCTGCATGTTAGGTGGCTCAACAGCACCGACACTTCCACTCCGAACAATCTCACTTGTCGCCATGGACACTGCTGACCCTGAGGATGATAATGTAGGGGCAGGGCCCCCCACAGCAGCCCAAGGCTGAGGGTTAGGTGTCAGGGGACTAAATGGCTGTGGGCTTGCATCTCGCGGGCTCCACGGCGCAGGATTGTTAGCAAAGCCAAAACGACTGAACTGAAATGCAGGTTGGGTTTTGTCTCCAGCAAGGCTGGAGCCGTCTATTAAGCTCTTCAGCCAAGCTGGAGGTTCATCATCAAACAGGGGGGACTCGGGCAGGGACTTTTCAGTTCCTAGACCTGGAGGAGGTCTTAACAGTGACGCAGCACTGGGTGCCAGTTTGGTTGTTCCTTGTGGGGGCTGGGGTGGGACTTTACTTTCGGCTGATTGCCAAGGAGTTGAGCTCCGTCCAAAATCAATCGGACTCGATTCAAATGTACTATTATTGATTGACAGTCCAGAGAAGCCGGAATTAGCAGTTGTGCTGACAGCGTCATCCGCTACTTTTCCAGCGTTCACAGGAGGTACACTGCTAGGCGCAGTAACAGGTTGGTTCCCTGGATTCGACCAACTATCTGTTGGAGAATCACTACTACTGGAGGACGACCGACTTGAAACTTCCACTGTACCGAGAGAAACGTCTCTTCCGTCGTCCCTCTTGTCGTTTCTTGGAGCGGGACGCCACGGGACACCTGGTTTAAACTCAGGTGGGTCTGCAGATAGCTTGGGTCCCGCGTCCACACCCCACCTACTAGAGACGGGATCCGGAATCCTCGTGCGTGGAGAGACATTGTTGCTGCTGGGAGCAGACGGGTCGGAGACATCATTAGTTGAGATGGAAGGAGCTGACACAACACTAGAAAGCATAGAAGAAGTGGACTGTGAAGACGTTGAAACTGTTTGAGGATTAGAGTCCACTGGGGTGGATATGCTACTAGTGACTGAAGGCTGGGTGACAGATGAAGGATCCTGTAATAACGGCTGTTTCCATTGTGTTAATCGAGATTGCGGTACGGGGGAAGGTTGTTTGGTTTGTTCCTCCGTTGTCGCAGTTGGAACGTTAGAAGGTTCATTTGACTGAGATTTAACAGTATCTGTTGTCTTATTCTGTGCAGACTCACTCGTTGGCTTATCATTTGTTGCAGGTTTATTGCCTTTTTGTTGTGCAGTGGGAGATTGCTGCTGTTGTTGCTGGGCTAGTGATTGCTGCTGTTGCTGCTGCACTGCAGTAAACGGCAGAGCAGGATGCCTCCCTGCCAGACTTGGCTGCTGCTGTAGAACCTGTTGCTGCATCTGAGCGATCATGAGCGCGATCTGCTGTTGCTGTTGATACAGCTGTTGTTGAGGAACAACCTGTTGTTTCTGTCCCATGTGTTGCTGGGCAACAGATTGTGCAGCGAGACGCTGCTGAACGAGTTGAAGTTGAGCGATCTGTTGTAACATGGCGAACTGCTGAGGAGTGAAGGGAGGTTGAAGAAGTCCTCCCTGAGCCATCCGTAGCTGCTGAAGATGGAACTGCTGAACGAGCTGAGGGTGAAGTAAAGGATGTGCCAGAGGTGGTCTCAAGGGTCCCTGTACCCCGGGGCCTGGCGCAGGAGGGATTACTGGAGGACCCGCTCTTTTACCGTTTCCCGACACTTGAGCTTGTCCATTAGAGGGCTTCGAAGGCCCAGCTACAGACAAAGGTGGTTTATCACTTTTTGTTGTAGGTGCAGTTGGGTTTGAGTTCGAGTCCTGTGTTTCATCCGTTTTAGATGCATATTGATCTGAAGTTGTATTCTGTTGCTCATTATCTGGTTTGGAAATAACATCGCTGGTTTGAGTCATTGGCTTAGAAACTACGAGATCAGTTTGTCCTTGTTTCAGATCAGTTCTTGACGCAAGAGTGTTTTGTTCAGCTTGTTGCTGCTGTTGTTGTTGAAGTTTTCTTCGTTGTTTCCTGTTTAGTTTACTCTGACTTTGCTGCTGTTGTTGTTGGATTCTTGCTGCCTCTGCTGGGTCAGGTTCCTGTAGTTTTCCTCCTGGTACTGGTACAGTCTGTTCCATGTTTTCACTGATGTTCATAGCAAGGAGGTCCCCTGAAAACCATCAACAGTTACAAGGTTAGAAGCCAAATTCTCCTTACTCCTTTCATTTCAGATTCCTGATTTTCGTGGGAGAATTTTTTTGTCTAATCAATACGTTTTACCCGAGATGGTTAGGCTTAAGGCACATTACACTACACGGTTGCAAAGTTTTAACTACCTGCTCCATTTTGATGGCACTGACAGAGTTTTTGAACTTACCTATTGCACTTTCGATGTTCATATGATTTGCCTTGAGAGCTTTCTCCGCGTCTTCTTGCTGTATACAATGAGAAAACAACCGGCACTTAATATTTCCAAATATAATAAGGAAAGAAGAGTACAGCCTTCTAATTCAAGTTTAGAGAGAATGTTTATTTCCACTCTGACCTAAAGCGATAATAAAGACGGTATTGCAACTATCGTGACAAAGCATTGCACCTATTAAGTGCCTTCTCTAATAGCAAACTCTTGAAAATAAACAAGGCCCCTGACGAAACCTTCTAGAATGCTTGATGCAATAAAGAAGAGAGACACTGGTAATCTTACAGCTTGATCAGTAAAACATTTAACGTCATTAATCATGTTAAGTTACGGATTCCCTTAACCGCAAGCCCCAGTCAAGACGCCCTTTAACAGAGTTATTTCATTTTCCAAACGTGTTGAACAAGCAGGAGGTAACACATACGCTTAACTTGAATCCTCTGTCAAACAGTTGAAAAGGCATTAGCCAAGAGAGCAGTCGCCACTGATTAGTCATTTGGCAGATAGGTTCGCTCACCTTAAAGCCCATGTCTAGTAGTTGTTTAAGAGATCTGTTCATCCAGGCATTTGAATCGTTAGCAGGTTTAGGAGCCTAAAACACACCCAAAGGATTAGCAACAGTGACCCAACATTACCATCACAGTAACGGTATTACTTAATGACTTACACTAAACATATTAAACTTTGAGACCAGAGTAAATATGCATCTTATGAGATTTGCCTGCTTCTAGGAGCTGCAACAATGAAGTGTTTTTTCTTCAAAAGGTGACTGTTATCTGGATCCAAGAAGAATGCCAAACAGTAAAATGGTTTCAAATACCGAGTGGGGCGAAATATAGGCTCGATTACCAGCCGCTGTTCGGGAAAGGAGCCCGGACACGAGATAGCGGCGGAAATGGAGCCTAGACGAAATATTTAACTACATGCAACCGAAAAGGCAGTAAAAAAAACATGTCGAGATGCAAAACACGGTACTCGGCATCTCGCATCTTGCCCTAGTTTGGTGTGATTGCTCCGGCAATGGCTTAGCAAAAACTACTGTATCACTTTATGCATTTCTCTCGAGTTTTGAGAGACGTTTTAAAATAAAAGATAAGATTCTACATATGTTTGCATGCATACGTATCACGAAAAGTGGACTACTAAGTGATTAGTTCAGGTGTGATTTTAACCTTGTATGGTCAATTTTTGACAAAGGCGGATATTCTATGTGAACGTTCTTCACGGAGACTTAATTTTGCAAATCATGGAAAAAAACCGCAAAAATCGCAAAATAGGCCATTTTCGAGTTACGCCGCGCCTCTGTTGCAATAAAATCTTCATGCAAAACCTCGTATATGAAAATGGTACGAAAAAAAACATTGATCCAGGCGAAACAAATTTCCAGTTAATGCGCCACGACTCGTTTAGACACAAAGGCAAAAGACAACTCTGAAATGGTCTTATTAGAACCCGCAAACTTAGAATTTCGTGCCAGATGGTATGAATCAGAAAATAGCAATTGGCAGTCGTTACCCTGTTTCTTTTAGATGCTGTTGTCCAACCATCCAGTGATCCCTCAGATCCTTCCTCGTGTTCCATGTTTTCTTGTCCCCACTCAAAGTCCGCTAATGACATTCCTGTACTTTCTAACCACTGAGAAACTTTGCTGTTACTTGCAGCTTTAAGTTCAGAAGAATCTGATTTCGACATTACACTGTCCCAGCACGCAGCACCTGTTATTTCTGCAGAATTGCCCCAGTTGGATGGATTAGATGCTGGCGCTTCATCCCAGCCGGACGCAGACAATTTAGTGCTAGAGTTCGGTGTTACGCTCGGTTCAGATTTATTTTCCGCAGCAGATTTAGCAATAGAAGTAGAATCCAAAAGTGGCGGTTTATTTGACTTCGAATTTGTCACTCCTTCAGAACTGGAGTTGGGTTCAGTCCATTTAGTATTGGTCTCCGCTGGCGTTCCTCCCCATGATGTTGTAATGTTACTAGTTACAGCAGTTGATGTTGTTGGCAGTTTGGTTTTAAATCCCTTTCCAGGTGTTTTGCTCCAGCTTGGAGCCTCAGATACGCTTGAATTGTTCGCAAGCTCACACTTTCCAGATTCCTGACTATGTACTGATGAAGATGAGTCCTTTAGCTCCCAGTTTGAACTGTTTCCTATAAGCCCTCCCAACCCTCCCTTAGCAACTCCACCCCACCCAGCTGCCAGTCCAGCATTGTCTTTAGCTGTTGCTGCATCAGCAGCATCGATAGCTTGATCGATCGACTCATCAATAACATCCCAGTTCTCAGTGGGGGCTGGATAAGCCCCTTGCCAGTTATTAGACGGTAATGACTTTTTGTCCACATTAGAAGTAACATTTCCTTGAGCGGGGTTATCTGACTTAAGTGCAGCAGACATTGAAGAAACAGAAGTTTTTGGTGAAGAATTGGCAGAATACTGACCCTTTTCAGAGCCAGCCTCACTTGAGGAAGTCTTTAACTTATCGCCTATTGCACCCTTTGATCCAACAGTCGGCCAAGTGTCTTTATCACCCCCTTCAACAACAGGTTTTTCCCATGTCCCTTCCTTATCACCCCACTGTCTGTCCTCAGTGCCCCACTTGTCAGAATCTTCCCAAGTTTCCAGTGAGTTGCCCCAGCCCGAGCCCTTGCCAGGAGCTGATTGTGCCCATCCTGAGTCCTCTACAGGCTCTATTGCATCCGCAAACTCCTTTGGCCCAAAACGATTTGGATCTTTCTTCTTGCCAACTAACAAAAAAAGGTTAGAAAAAAAGTCATCAATTGCCAAAAACTCTTCTGTCTTTAGTGAATATTAGAGCATAATTTGGTAATTTCCAATTGTCTCTACCAAACACGGCTGCTTAACCTTGAAAAATATCAAAACTCTTTAAACAGGACTGTGGTCTGGATGATCTGAAGTGCCATGCGTGACTATCTTGTGCCTTTGGTGACTGGACAAACTTTCTTATTTCATATAAGCCCATTAGGTGTGCTGGGTACCCAGGATTTCATGGTTGTTGGCCCCACAAAAGTTTTCTCACACCTTACACTTGTTAAAGGCAGCTTTTTTAAAATTTATACTCACTAAACATACACTTAATTTATTATTTTGTTTCCTTGCTCAAAACAAGGGCATGAATTTGCTCCAGTCACTGTCTGCTCTACATATCAAACAATCCCCAAGTCACAAATGGATCATCGGCTGCGTCTACAACTCATACCAGTATTTCCAAAGATTAAGATCACCGGAGAGCACTTTGACAGTGATAACAGCAGTTATCAGGGATGCAATAATCTCTATTTTGAAAAAGAATTCAATGTAGTATGATTTGCATCACCTGGAGGAGCTGGCTTTGGTTGAATCTTTGGCTGCTGTGGAAGTGATTGTGGTAGTGGCTGTGCAGGTGCTTGAAACTGTGCCTGTTGTTGCTGTTGCTGTTTCATTTTTCTTTGAAATCTTGGTGGGATTTCCCTAGGATATTGTTGTTGATCTGTGCGCTGCTGTTGCTGCTGTCTCTTCATGTTCTACAAATTGTTAACAGTAGAGAGTAAATTTAATGTCAAATGTGTTATGCTATTGTACATGTGAAATTGTGGGAGGTGTGATGGCCTTGTGGCTAGTTGCGCTTGTCTCCAGATCGGGCGGTGCGAGTTTAAACCCAGGCCGGGGACATTGTATTGTGTTCTTGGGCAAGACTCTTTACTCTCACAGTGCCTCTCTCCACCCAAGTGTATAAATGGGTACTGGTGATATTAATGCTGGGGGTAACCCTGCCATGGACTAGCCTTAGCAGTCAAGTATTAACTGACAAGTCTTGCTTGATATGTGTAGTAGACAAAAATTCTCTTTGATATTGGGATTATGAATTATCTTCTGTGTACGGCAAGATACAGTAGGCAAAGTTTGTCTTTGCAAAGTGTCCTTGTTTAAGTCATGACAAAGAAACTAAGAAACTTGTCAAAAATAACTTGACTAATAGATTAGAAACCTTGTTCGTGTGCATAGCTTACTAGGAAAACTTATCAAAGACTTGCAAAATCTATGATGCTTACAGGAAGAAACATTATCGGTTTGAGAAGAAGTCAAGTCAAGTCAAGCCCCTTGTTACCTAAGGATTTTTCCAAACTCTTTGTTCTGTCCTCATGGATTACAAAACATTGGGGAAACAACCTCTCATTGTTGAATTTCGTTATTCTCATCACTTATCTGCTTAACAATTTCCAGGGGAAGCAACACGTAAGGAGATATTAGCTTTTTGTTGGTATTGATAATAAGATTCATCAGAACTTACCTGATTTTTATTTGCAGCCTTTTCCTTGTCTTCTTTTTCTGCAAAAACAACAACACAGTGACTTAATAACACTTCAATACCATTCATCTAACAATGAAAGTACTGAGTATAAAACATCACTAGTTGGATTACATGTGGCTGGCAATTAAAACTCACCTTTTGCTGCCTGTTGAGCAGCCTGAAAAATACAAACACATGACTGTGATTAACAAGGCTTCACCAAATAATGAATTTTAACATTGCAGGGATGGCCTAGTCAAGTTGTAGGTATCGGAAATGCAAACCTTGCAATTCGGTCATGCATCGATGGCAGATGTACCCCAAGGACCTGACTAGCAGGATACAACCAAGCAATACTAGATTAAGAAGTCAGCTGCTGCCTGACATCAGTATGGAACACATGTATGTATAACCAAATTGAATTGTTTCATGGAACCACAAGCTTAAATAAGTTACAATAATTAGGGAGGAAGCTACATCAGCTAGTATTCATGTGTGTTCTCTATCCTTGTTGAACTAGAATTTGTTTATCCTTGTTGAACCTGGAGGAGACCCTCAGAGCAGGGCTCAACCCATGTAGGGCACCAGGACAGAATAGAATTCAGTCACATTGGTGGGAGGCAAGCGCTGTAATCACAGCACCATCCCTGCTTTCCAATAAGTCACCGACTTACAGTCATTTTTCAAATCAACATACAATGTAACACCATTTGCCCCAATTTAACCTGAACTGCTTTCCTACCATGGCTACCAAACTCCACTGAGGGCTCTATTAATTATAACAATATGCGTGTGCAAACAGCACTTCAAAGCGTTTACCTTCTTTGCAGCTTTCTCTTTGTCAGCCTTTTCCTTTTCAGCTTTCCTTCGTTTTTCTTCCTCTTCTCTCCGCTTTTTCTCCTCTTCCTGTTGACGACGTCTTTTCTCTTCTTTCTCTTGCTCAAGCTTCTGTTGTTTTTCACGTTCTTTTTGTTCTCTATATGAAGAGGTTTTAAAAATAATGGTAAATTGTTTAACATATGAACCATGTTTAACAGGAAACAGGAATTCAGTTGGAAGCTGTGGAGGAATTATGTCAGGCTTTTTTCAAAATTCAGAGTGAAATTGATATCAGTTTTGATAATTTTTCAAACCACATCATGTTTTGGTTCCCCCCACCCTGGGGAAGACTCATGAAAAATCAGGCACATACCTTCAGTAAGACAAATAATATATAGTCTACTGAAAAGTAATCATTTCTTTTAGTCCACAATAACATTTTCAAGCCGATGTTTAGCAGTATAATAATTATTCTCACTTTTCACGCCTTTTCCTCTCTTCATTCTGTGCTTTTATTCTCTCCTC
>OMLO01001739.1_pt1 | contig 17074 bp, 12 predicted proteins | sample 1674811 | NCBI WGS metagenome assembly OMLO01 (sample SAMN06265003, study PRJEB25207) | coral metagenome | isolation source: Coral host | place: Mexico:La Bocana,Puerto Morelos, Mexico | collected 2008-11-13 | reverse complement strand
AAAAGTCCCTCACATAATTTTCAAACACAATGCTGAGTATTAAACTCTTCCTGACATAATCTATCGATTATTTAAATATGTGACACCAATTGCAACTGGGTGTTCAAGTCAACAGGGCGGAAGTGTAAGTTTGATTAAAGCTCTTCTGACTCATGCATTCCCACTCGAGATTGTCTTGCGATTTTATATACTGAAGAGGTCCATGTGAAAGTGTAATAAAAAAAATTCATATTTGCTCTGCCATATTTTTCTTTCGTGTTTATCATCAGAGACCGGCAGAGACAGATCAGTTGTAACCAGCTGATAAATGGATCGAGCTCATTACTTCGTGCTTCTTCTTTTGGTGTTGTTTTATCCTCTGCGTGTCAAGCCTGCGCGCATAAAGAGGGGTGATGTTACCAGCGAGATGACAAGTGACACAGCTGATCCTTTTAACGTGGTGGATATGATTAACTTCTACAGGTGACAAACAAAATCGAAACTGATATAAATGAACGAGGAGGTGCGACTTTTACAACCATTACTGATCACACAAACCGCTTAGACATGTATTGTTTGAATATATAAGAAACTTTTTTACTCAGAGCTTTCAGTAAGTCAGTCATCGGTACCAACTGAACACACCAAAAGAAAGAACGTTAAGCGAAAAAGGGGTTAAAAAAAAACAATCCCAACGATGCTAATTAGACGAAAAACGAAATCTTTCGCTAAAGCAATACGCTCTTTTTTCTTGAGAATATCGTTTTTCTGGCTGATGTTGAATCTTCTTATTTTTCTGTCGATTGGCTGTAAGTATTATTGTGCCGATTCTTAGATTATGGCGTATGGCATGTCTGTTTTCAAATGTATTTGGTGTCTTGCCGCTCAGGTGTTAAAGCAATTTTGGAGCCAGCTGCAGGCATCAAAGCCTGATATCACACTCGTAGAGTCGGAATTGCTATTTTTGCCGTTTAAAGAAAGGACGATTTTTTTTACGGTTTACGATTAAAATTGTATTGTATTTCAGCAAATTTTCAGCAGAAAAATTTCACAAATTTTTAGAGTAAAGGGTTTAAGCGCTCATTCTTTTCCCTGACACGTGTAACAGTGATACTAGTGATGAATAACATTTATTTTCCTTTTAGATCATCAAACGTTCCCGCGAAAAGAAAAATAAAGCCAGGAAAAGCGGACGCTCCGGGACGTTTAGAAGACGAAAGAAGTTGCTCCGAGTCAGGAAGCTCCAACGATGATTATGAAGACTCGGAATACACCGATGATGACAACGATGATGACTCGGGTACCGAACGCTGCTGTACACCACGGGGAAGTCAGGCAGAGTCTGACTAGAAGCTCTTTAGCTATGGCTGATGGTGCTTACTTTTAATTATTGTTACTATAGGGAAGAAAAGTAGCACTAGTTTCTTTGCACTTGCCCTGTCCATCTTAACTGTGTATTCATACAATCCATCACGCCTGGAGCATGTTTTACCGGGGAAGTTTCTATACTAGCAAATACACAAATGATTTTTACGACTAGTTTGAAATGTCACCCGAGGGCTAAGATAGTCGAAAAAAGTAACTGCCAGTTACTTTTTTTCGACTATCTTAGCCCTCGGGAAAAAGTATATACGAGAGTAAATGATTTGTTTAGAAGCGGGAAGTTCGAGAAAACGGTGTTCGAGGTAGATAGGTTTGACAGCTGCATCCTTGTAGCTCATTTCACGGAGCTAGTAGTCTCCACAGTCAGATACAAACGGAGCCGGAAGGCTGACATATCGAGTCAGACATAGTCACTGAACTGGCTTTCATTTTCGACTGTTGAGAAATGGGCAACACTGCGTGTTTCTGGTCTGTAAAGCACTCAGGTCGATAGGTGTTTTTAGATGTCAAAGAAGGCTTTGGCGTTTTAGATACATTCGTGCGCATTTTTGAGAAATATTTTATAAAACAATAAAAAAACCCCAATAAATTCAGTACTTTTCCGTGTATACATAGCATCATCTAAACACTCAGGGGCTGAGGGAATTCTCAAAAGTGATGCAAACCCTCGATTCCGTCGCGCTTTTCCATAATTGTCTCGGCCGGAGGCTAACAAGGAAAACTGAGTGCTCCATTGGTTAGGTGGGACAGCTATATCCTTTTAAAGTAACGGAAAGCGGTAAACGCTCGCTACTTTCTGATTCAACAACCTTTCACCTTTGAGTAGTTTAACACATTGGCCGCTCTTTCGAGACAACATCGTCTTACTAAAGCGCAATTAAAATTGTCCGCCACAATGCCGAAAGGTATATTTTGTCTAGCGGTAGTTTCCTGTTGATCGAAGTTCATCATACGTCAGTGTTTCAAGGTCAGTGATTGAAGTGAAGACTTTAAACTCGTTTTCGTGATTCTCCTCAGTTTCCTTCAGTGCTAAAATATGATCGTAATCGTTCTTAACCAATATTAGAATAAACGTGGTTTGAAAATTCAACCCAATGCGTGGGGAAATTATCGGATTCTTTATCATAAAACAAATAAACTGAAGCCTCGACTGCTGTACTTTGTTCTGTTGTAAAGCACAAGCAGAGCACTCATGAAGTAGGGAAAAACACTCGACTACGTCTCTTGTTTTCAATTCTTTCGTGCTCTACCGCTTCCTGTGTGCTTTACAACAGAACAGAACACAGTCCTGTAAGCTTTTACAGAACAATCTGTCTCAAAAGATTAAGCTGTAAGGTAAATAAATAGAAAAACATACGTTGGAAAAACATACTTAAGACTTTGTTTGGGATGCATTTTAGTAAGGTTTTTAGGTTCCCAATATTTGTATTCAGTAATGTTATACGATCTATATTACTCACGTCAGCCAGTCACGGTGACGTGAAATGATATCGGGAACTTTTCATGTGATGGGCGTTGTAAACATCAGGTACTTAATAAGATTTCATAATTTGCCATTTAAAAATTGTTTGTGGTCGCTACCTAAGTTTTACGCATTCTGTGCGCCGTTTCTAGTCGCGGATTGAACTGTGAACACTTCACGAAACCACATCTTACATCCTTTGGTAACATTGTCGGCGAAACGATAAACGAGTAGCACTGGAGACGAAAACGGATACTGCACAACCCTTCGGCGAGCTCGGATCTAGCGCAAAGCTATAAAACTAAAATGTTGTCGTCCTTTCATAGTCTTTCCGTCGAATGCTCGAACAAACCCCACGCAACTGAATACTGATGTTTCTGTTTCAAAAGGAGAAAGCGGAATATCGAAGCGGTTATAAGTTCGACCCTACCGATTACTCAAAGCAAAGTTTTGTTTCTTTGATAGAAAACGTTAGGAGAAAAAATCCTCTATTTATATATTAGAAAAATCTTTTGCCTAGGTTTTAAACCAATTCCCGATTCCCTAGGTAAAGGTGGTGCAGAAAATCGGGATTCCACTAGGTGTTGTCGTACAGGAAGCTGATCCCCATTACTGCAAATCTCTGCTGAAAAGAGAAATAAAATAAAAATATCGTACGTTAAAAAACCGTTTGGGATGCCTATGGAAACAACTCAACGTACTAGCTATAGATAGGTTTGTTCACTTCTCTGCAAGACTGATTCGATTTCCTTTAATCAGGTAATCTACTCATAATGGTGTGGAGGTTTTCGTAGAGGTTAAGTAAGTGTGTACATCAGTTTGGGCTGTCCATTTTAGATGAACCCGGCTGAGATATTTGAAACCATGAGCAATGACGTTAAACGAATAACTTTACTGTTATAACCTTGGGAATAAGGCCAATATTGGGGAAATTCTTTGGTTTCATTGCCAATATTCATGTGGCGCGAAAGAAAACTGCCAGAAAAAAATTGCCATGTTTTCCCTCCAGATCCCTCGGACGGACTAAGCGAAGGAGGGACTACTCGTAGTGTGCCGACTAAACCAGTTGTTTGTTGGCCCAGCTAGTTTTATTGTTGTTGTCAGCAACAACCTCGCACGCTGGTTTTACGATGGGTGAGTTTGTGGCCGAGAGTTTTTAGATCTGACTTGTGGGTTTTTTGCTTTCGAAATACGCGGTTTTTCCATTGTAGTATCTAATGCGGTTTTTATTATCGGTTTTTTTAGCATCCGACTTTCTGAAGTAATTTTTGGGTTTTGGTTAATGTTCTTTTTTTCTTTTGTTGGGTCGGGTTTCATCTCGGTCAACCGTGTAATTTCACGTGGTATGCCATATTACATGTAAGGTCGGAAATTTTGCACCAGAGACCACTTCTTGATACTTGACTCCGAGCGAGTCCTCCTTTGTATAGGGTATAACGAAACGTGATCCAGATGTGTTCTACGTACACGAATCACAAAACTTTTTCGATTTGGACTGATTTGAACCATCTTCTCTACATGTATGTCCGCATACCTCGAAGTGGAAGGGAATGTTAGTTTGCATTCTCAAATGAAGGCTTTGCCTGGAAATAAGCCTTTGTCCCAGATAATTTTTTAAATACAGTCTAGTTTCCGCTTCGCAAGTAGGCCCCAGCCCTTCCCTCCTTCTTATTCATGTCTTTTCGATGACCCAAATTCTTGATCAGCTACAGAATACAGCGATCTTCAGTAACATGCGAAATCCGTTACTTTGTACGCCTTCATATCAATCAGAGAAGAAAATCAACCGAAACTATGAAGCCGCCCTGTCGGTGCTGAAGCAGATCACGGAGCAAAGATTTGTTTTTCCCTTCAACGTATTCCTCTGATCTAGCCTATTTGGTGATCTTAAAACTCTGTTTGACGTCCTCCATGACCAAACAGCATGGCATTGACTCAGCGGTATGCTTCGCTTGTAAGACTAATCCGATTAACCAGAATCTGCACGGAGCAAAAATGTCTAGGTAGCCGGACTCTAAAGAAGCGGGCCAAATAAACAGAATTGCTCTTAGGATTCACACCTGATAACCAACAACAACAATGGGAACCTTCTGACTTGTCAAATAATATATAACAGACAGTGAAATCGACAGCAGGAAGGTCAACACGATGCAGTGCAGAACGTGATATGTGTATTTGTTTTACGGCTTCGGGAAGCTGCAGGCTTGGGAAATTTACTTACTAAAAGAGTAAATTGACTGTTTCACTATGTCTAAGAGACTCTTTATTTCAACAGAACACTCTGAGCCAATAACAGCAGTTCTCCAAATTCATATCAGCTTAAAGACTGCCTTGAATTTAAAAAATTCTGGATAAAAATGCGATAATTATCACTGATCTAGAACCTGTTGCGACATTTAATGAGCTTTCCGAAAAAATAAACAGACTAAAATTGATGACAGACTGGGTCGAGTAAACCGTCGTTGTTTGTGTCTTACAAAGCGCGCTGTGAGCGCACTGTGATTGGCTAACGCATCATGAGCGTCAATCAACCAAATTCAAACTTTGAAATGAGATCCCTGTTGAAAGCTAAGCAGTTTCTCAGACGGTTCACGGGAACTTCCAGAAGAAGATTTTAGCTTTACGGTTACAAATTCGCGAGCAATTTTATCGTTGACGCTTCAGTTTTCTGGATTTGCACCTAAAGAGTCGACTAGCATATCGGTTTAGTACAAAACGTAGCGCGTGGTTTGCGTTTGGATATTGAGTGGACCGTCTTAAATCGTTCGATCAAGTTCCTTTCCGTTCGATTTCCTTCCAAGATGCCTACGGCCGCTTTCCCTCCTCAAATAACCAAGCTTTATGAATTGAAGCAAACCATTGGAAGTGGTAAGTACTTTGGTTATTAAATTTGAGATAAAAGACTATTCAAAACTTGGAATTCGATGGATATCGCACTACACGCGGCTCAAAGGAGTCACAAAGTCCATTCATCTCAGTAAACTGATTCTGTAACTTGCTGTGTGACTGAGCTTCGCCGTTAAGCTTGCATTCCTTCCCCGCTACGTTTATTCCCAGTGTTTTGAAGTGTTTCCTTAAACGTTTACAGGAATCTTTTCTTTTGCTTAGAGCTTTGTTAATCTAACAACTTTAATAGTGCATAACTTATATTGCTCACTCGTTTCACTCAAGTTTTCTTCTCACGCTCGGTTATAGCCGTTCGTTAATAATTGGCCTACGTAGTGCAGTTTTATAAAAATACCTCTCTCGTTATAGCTTCTTCCTGAGTACTGGCGTGTAAGAAAACTGAATTTTTATCTTCGAGGAAGTTATCAAGTGTAGGACGTTGCTGTTTTGCTAGTCATCAACATAGTTTTCTCACATCTTTGTCAGATAAACGAGCGTTTGTTTTTGGTAAGCCAATACCGAAAAATAATATTTTTCACAGAAGGCTAACGTGGGCGAGTCGAAAATAAGTTAAATAACATTAGTTAAAGGTTCTTCTTAATTTTATTTGCCGTGGTAAGTAGGTAAAAATAAAAACTCCCACTCCGAATGAGAAAACGAGCGATTTATTTACTTGGCGATCTTCCGGTTCATGTTGTGTCACTTGCGAGGCACACCAGAATACGAAAATTCGGGCGAACCATGAAATAATTAGTAACTACATATTGTATGAATATCATATTTCTTGTTGTTGCCAAAGCGGTGTTATCAGTTCCAAAGCTAGCCGGTTGTCAGTGAGTTTGTACATGTTGATGAAAAGAATTCATTTGTTTTCAAATTGTAGGCGTGTTTTGTTTGATAAAAGACCAGCCTATCACGTAGTGATTTATTGTAATAAGTTCTTATATGCAAACTGACAGTACTTCCGTAATTTGCAAATGATGTTTCGGAAGTCGAGAGTTATCTTGCAAGCTGACAACACGTCGACACGTCTACATTTTTTATGTAATTAGTCATCCCTGTAGAAACAAACGTAAGAGAACTGCAGAAAATAAAGAAAAAAAGCCAAGCAGTGAACTAAAGAAAAACCGTTGGAACATTTCGGGTTTTGTTTGGCTTACTACAAAATATGATCGTAAATATATGTTCATAATTAATAAAATTTTATTCATGTAAATGTCCTGTACTTCCTCAATATTCGGCCTGGGGTACAACTTTATGACTTCCTCCAAACTGGGAATCAAACAGCTGATGCCATACCTTTGTTGTTGTCTTTCTATTATGAAATGTGAAATAAGAAAATTCTGAAACGGGTTTTGGAAGATTGATGTCTGCTTAATATGAAGTAGATATCCAAAAACTACCTGCATTCTGTAAATCTAGTGTCATAAATTGATCACCACATATAATATAATTATAAGCTGCAAGACCCTTAATTGAATGCCGTTTTCATTATACATGCATTTGTTGTTTTTTGGCTTTGAACAAATTTTCCAAAATCAACCATCACATGTAGATTTTTTATTATTTTTATCTTCTGTTTGTAACCCTAAAGCAAAAGAAAATAGAACTTAACTAAAAATGAAATATTAGTAGGGGCCGGCATTAATACATACACTCTAAGATAAATGTGGCAACATAAAAAGGGGATTTTAGAAGACCGGAGATGTCATGATTGGGGAAAAATATTTGTCTGGCTTGATTTCAAGCTCAGGCTGTAGGGTAAAGCTAATTGCATTTTTATCTTGTAATCAATAGATTGAAATTGCATTGCAGCTTGTGATTAATTAAACTCAATTAATTTCAGGGGCTATATTTGCTTTCTTTGCTTTTTGGCCCTTTGTTGAATTTAATTTGTTTACTCATACAATAATATTGTTTAAATTTGGTCTTATCAGCTGGTGGTGTACTGTGATTTGGATCAGTTACAAAAATGGTATTGTGCCAAGTAAAAAAAGAGGAAAAAACAAAAAAAATTCAAGGTGCAGGACATAACATTGCACATTCCTGAATTCTCATAAAATCGAATGAAGCTAATGCTCTCTTTTTGATAATGTACTAATGACTTTTCTGTATTTTGTCATGGTCAAATAATTATATTGGAACACTTGTGATCAGCAAATATATCTGCATGGTCTGATATGCAAATTAAATATTATTAAGATTGAATAATGTTTATAAAAAGAAGTTTGAAAATAACTTTAAGACGGGTTGATCCTATTCAGTGCATATGTTGAAGGTTAAAATTATGGAATTCAGGTCAGATTGAACCTAGTTTGATTCTCAACTTTCCTCCTCGTCTAACCCTGATTATTCATGAGCCATTATTTAACCTGGATTTCAGTTTGACCCACAACATACACGTGAATGTTGTTATGAACTTAAACAAACATACCTAGTTTGTACACAGGCATTTTAAGATGATTAGAAGGACGTATACATAATCATACACATCATACAATGTTTATATGGATCAAATTGAACAAAAGACTTGTGCTTGAACAATAAACCATTCTGCATTGTACTTAGGTGTATACAAATAATGGTACTAGAGCAAGGTTGGGTGTACATTTTCATACGTTTGCTATATTTTTGTCCACCCTGACCTTGATTCAGTGCATGCTATTGTTTGTTGGAGTGAGGAAAAGGCCTATTTATTTACAAATTTATACATGTATGTATATGTTGTGGTTTGAATTTATCATTAGTTTAAAATTTTTTAAACCAGTTTGATTTTGATTTCCCTTTGTTTCAGATTATGATAATGAAGATGAGACAATGAAAAATCAAAATCAAACTGGTTTGAAAAATTTTAAACCAAAGATAAATTTAAACCACAACATATATATCAGAATCGTGGAATTCTTTGTAGGCTGCTAATAGACAATTATTGGATGAGGTTTTTGTGGTATCCAGGAAAACCAAGATCGTGGGATGGGTTATCAGCTGAAGTTGGAGGCTGGGGCTAGCAACCCTTTCCCGACCTTGATCATTCTGGATATTACTGAAACCAAATCTAATATTAACTGTTTTATTGCACATTGAATGAAAAAAAAATGGAAGTCCTGTTTTTGCTTCTTCACTGACTGAAAGCAGCACAAAGAGCACAAACTTGACTTGATTACCCTTAGAAATCATGCCCTGTGTGTTCATGTAGTAATGTAGCTGTTGTTGCCATGTCAATTGTATAAATACAGGCTTGCACTGCCATTACTACATTGTTAAACATTATCTCTTGTATCCTTACTAAGGTGGTTTTGCAAAAGTCAAGCTTGCTATCCATCAGCTGACAGGAGAGAAGGTACAAAAATCTAATCCCCTTAATTAATGTTTCATGTATGTTTGGAATATGTACAACATTTATGTAATGCTGCACTCGGCCCTGTCAAGATGTTCTGACAGCTGGCAATTTTGCTGCCTACAGTAAATTATTTACTGCCTTGTTCACCAATTCGTCTTAATAAGTTAATTCTGGTTCCCTGGACTAAAATTTCCTGCTTACTGCTTCTATTTCTTCTCGTACAATGTTTAAATGTATCAAATTGAACAAAAGACTTGTGCTTGAACAATAAACCATTCTGCATTGTACTTAGGTGTATACAAATAATGGTACTAGAGCAAGGTTGGGTGTACATTTTCATATGTTTGCTATATTTTTCTTCTCTATTTTCTTGCCTGTTTTGAACAAGAAAATATTTGGACAGAACTATTGCCTAAATGTACCCTTCTGCGTACAATATGAGAAGTATGTTGTTCGTGGCTGACAAAATATATTTTTATATCCACACTACCTGTAGATGTAGAAAAGTATTCAACTTTTTTAACTTTGAGCAAAGGACCAGTCAGTCTTCTAAACAATTACTTTAGGTACTACAGTGTACATGTGTGTGTACCCGGCTGTTTAAATTGTGCCATTTTTCAATATTCCCTTATTGTACGTTGTATGTCTGTGATTTGTCTTTTTGTCTTATTGAAGGTTGCAATAAAAGTCATGAACAAGAAAGAACTTGGTGTAAGTACAAGTAGTTTACAAATTATACACAATCATCCACTCCCAACAGTCTACTGAGAAGAGTCGAGACAATATGTGGATCATGTACTGTATGTCACAAGAAGGACCCACTGTCCCACTTTACTTAATACATAAGGGGATATTTGGTTTTTGACAGAAAGAGACTGGAGCCAAGACTGTTTTCCAAGAGTGTTGTTATGTAGGAAGACAGAATTTTTCCCACCGTAGATTACACTGACATTGATAAAGTTTAATATCATTTCCTTCTGCCTCCTTCAGTCAGATCTACCACGAGTGCAACGGGAAATAGATGCAATGAAAAATCTAACCCAACAACATGTTTGCCAGCTTTATCATGTCATCCAGACAGATGAATACATTTTCATGGTCATGGAGGTATTGCTATGTTGCTCTGTTAAATTGTAAATTGTTTGTACTGCACATCAGGGGTTTTATTATGGTCCTGGCACCAGGCAAATCGACCAGCTGTGATGATGATTTTGCCGTCCTGGTGTGACCATCTACATTGTAAAGTATTTCTTATAAAGAAATCTGGTTCAAAATGCTTTGCCCACCTGTAAAAAGTTGTTATTAGTACATTTTTGATCAGTCTGTTGTTAGTCAAATTAAGTTAGTCTGTTTGAGGTCCATTTGTCAGTTTTCTCTATGTTGCTAATAGGTTGTTTGTAAGGTGTCAGTGTAGGGTTTGTACGGGTCATGGAAGAGCTGGAAAGTCATGGAATTTAAATGAAGGCCATGGAAAGTCATGAAAAAGTAAAATGCTTTCAGAAAACAAAGATAAAAAGAAAATTAGTCAGCAACAACCTGGAATGGTCATGGAAAGCCATGCAATTTTAGAAGCAGTAGTTGCTGACATGTGTTAAGAAGTGTTTGTTCTAAGTTAGTGTACCAGCAGGTAAATTGGTTCATTTACAAACAGACCTCAGACAGTACGATTGTAACTTGTGCAAATGGACATGAATGTAAATTTTGATTTTTTTTTCTTTTAGTATGCACCAGGTGGAGAACTGTTTGATTACATTGTGGCTAAGGACAAACTGAAGGTGAGACTTACAAGTACATGTAAATGTACAAGTACTGTAGTGGAGTGAAAACATGAACACTCAATGAAAGATGAATGTGATTATTTTAATTTGTGATCAGCAATTTGTCACCAATTATTTTGATCATTTATCACTAATTGTTTCTTTCTTGCTTTCATTCACGGTAGGAGGAAGAAGCTAGAGTTTTCTTCAGACAAATAGTTTCTGCCGTGGCTTATATTCATGATAGAGGATATGCTCATCGAGATCTTAAACCAGTGAGCTTTGCATATGATGCTTGTTTTCTGTCTTGTAGTGGTCTGATACTCAGTGGTCATGTGTCTTAAATGATATGACATTATTTTTAGTAATAGTCAAACCTCTCTGTACAGACACCTAATACAGACAGTTTCTACGTACAGAAAAAAATTCTTGTACATTTCCTTAAAAAAATACTTAAAATAATATACTTTTCAACATTACTGTTAAACTCCCCTAATAGTACATCATTAATTTATACAGGAACCACTATGCTATTCTTTAACTTTAATTTTAACTTTATTGAATTCACTGCATGTTCATACAAAACCAAAGTGATCAATATTACCCTTTATATAATATGGAGACCAAAATGTAGTACTTTGCTGTCTCTCTTATGGCAGTTCACCTGCATACAGTTTATATGTTTTAAAACTATTATTCATTGTAACAATAATTGTAAAAAGTTAAATTATATCCTTAACTCCTTTTTTTCTCTTGCCCAATCAGGAAAATCTACTTCTTGATGAAGATCAGGTAAGAAAGAGTGTTTTATTACAAAATGTAAAATAAGTTAGAAAGCTTTGTATTCAACCAGCTGTGACTTCTATACTACTTTGCTCTGTATTTAAAAAAAGTAGATATCAGTTCCTTGCTTCAGCCAAATCTGCATCATGGTTACATTGTTTTGCAGTTTAAAATTTTCATTTAGTTTCAAGACATTAGCCTTCTCAAATGGATAGTTCAGATACATGTACATCGCATCAAAATTATTGTAAACATTTTTTTTATACATTTTGTAACATGTACTTCAGTTAATTATGGTCCTAGCCATGTTGTCTTGGTGTGATGTTCACACTCCCACTTTTTGAGACAGAAATCTTGTAGACATACTGATTGTAAAATAATTATGTTTCAACTAATTTCCTTCATTTGTACATGTACTTTGTTTATCTTGAGTGTTTTATTGCTCCTGAGTTTTTTTTTGAAATCTCCTAAAATTTAGGGTGTGGCCAATTGTGGTAGACATTTTTTCTTCATTCTGTTTTTAATGGGTGTTTTGTTTTGGTTATACAGAATATCAAACTGATTGACTTTGGGTTGGTAGCCAAACCAAGAGGTGGAATGACTGATCATTTAGACACTTGCTGTGGATCACCTGCTTATGCAGCTCCAGGTGAGTGTGCACAGCTGAATAATGGTTCTCTGTTACAATTACAATTTTTTTTTTACAAGTTTTTGAAAGAAGACATGAAGGTCATTCTCTTTCTGTATCCATTATTGTAATCTGACTGACCAAAATATTCGTGTTTTATTATGATATGAAGAATATTTAAGGACAGCAGTTAAAACATTGTTTTGCATGTATTTACTACTGTGCATTTCACATATCCTTGACAATTGATTTCTGAACTTTGTTAACTTTGAAAGATTTTTTTGGTTTAAATTACATATGTTGTTTTAAAATCAAAACTGGATGAAAAGCTGCTAGAAAGTATTTTCTTCATATTCATGAGAATATGCATGTGCATGTAGTGGAGAAACATGATTGACTGACTGAATTTTGTCAATCTATCTCTTCTAACTAATTTAACATTTCAATGTATTTTTTTCCCCTCTAGAACTTATATCTGGCTTTCCTTATCATGGAAATGAGGTGAGCTTTTATAAATTTGCTCCATCAGTACATGTATGTCTGGAGTGGACAGTAAGTCTGACTATTAACGTACATGTATGTGCATGCACTGATTAAGTCTGGATCATTGGATAATGCAATTAGAGAGTTTTCATTGGCTTAGCCATCCTGGATTATGAACCATTATACCATGCTCTACAAAATAACTATGGCAAAGCCTGGTTCCCACTTGTGAGATAAGTGTAACACTAGGCTGGTGAAATGAGTGTAAGCGAAAGCACAAGAAAGATGAATGCTTGTGTTTATTTCACTAGTGTTATGCTTATCCTATTGGTGTGAACCAGGCTATAGCAGCTGTGTGATTTTTTTTTTAGCGTGTTTGTTTTTATTTTAGTCTGGTTTACTAATATTTTCACCTGGGTTTTTTTAAAACAGCTATTCCACTCACAGTTGTTGGATATGAGATGGTTATGGCCAACTCATATTCAACGCACACTCCTGGAATAACTGTTTATTTATTAATAATTTATGCATTTTAGAATTATATGTATTCCAGACATACATGTGACACAAGTCCAGTAGTGTAGTCCGGTGTTTATTTCTTACTTTTCTAAGGATCATTTATGATTTACTCTTCGAAGGTGGATCTGTGGAGTATGGGAGTATTACTGTATGCCCTTCTGTGTGGATTTCTACCATTTGATGACGACAACACCTTCAAGTTGTATAAACTAATTCAGGTTTGTAAAATGCTCATGAATTTGGATTTTCCTTAGAACTTAATGGTATGCACTATCATAAATTTAATAATATTAATTTACGTTGTGTTATACATGTATCTGCTGTAGTTAATAGTTTAAGATAGCTAGTGATAGTTAAATTAAATTATATATCCCTGTACATTGACAGAGGTAATTGTTATAAAATGTAGGCCTGTTTATTTTAATTGTTTATTGACTACAGCTGTGTATTAAATTTATTTAATTTTTGCCTTTTTTTGTCTAGAAAGGAGAGTATGAGGTTCCAGAATGGCTTTCACCAGGTACAGCATGTACATGTAGTTTGGCTACTACGAAATCACTTTAAATCTTAATTGGCCTGTTGGTAGCTCTTTCATTGTTCACTTTTGTTATTGACTCATTGTTTAGTTTTGGTGCTTTTGTCTGTAGAGTCATGTTCATAGTTTGAGCATTTTCATATGATGCCTTTTGTAGTGACCATGTTGTTTCGTAGTACACTGTAACAAATTGGAAGTGTATCCTCTGGAAAATTTTTTTTTTTTTGAAAAAAAATGTATACATGTACATGTACGAAAATTTCTTATTGTTTGGAACGCCTAAATTGTAATGGCAATGGTGGCATCCTATACATGTTTATTCTTCATCACTAGCATTTCTGACTCTTATTGATTTAAATTGAGCTTGTGATGTGATAGTGTTCATAAGCAGACAGACACTACATGTACATCCATAGAGCAAATGCACAGTTGGCTCATACTCATCTGTGAAAATGTTTCTGTAAACTAGCAGGTTTAGAAAAAAGAAAGTGAAAGACACAATTGATTTGTCTGTTTTTTTTGTTGAAATATTACATGACTTTCATCTATAAAAACTACATGTAAAAATAGCTCTGGCTCTGGTGTGTGTTTTTTTTTTTCTTATTTCTTTATATGGACCTGCATACTAAGAAGTGCACTATCTTAATTTACAGGAAGTGCTAAAATTTTAAGCCAGTTGTTACAGGTAGGCTTGTTACTTGTAACTATTTGTTGCACACTGTAGAGTTTCAGATCTCGTATCTCCATGTACAATACATGTATCTTCGTAGGGTGTTCCCATAATGATGTTACATGTATCGTGATAACTTTCTTCGCAGGTAAATCCTAAGAAGAGAGTTACGATCAAACAGCTGTTGAACCATGAATGGATGATGAAGGGTTATGCAGCTTCGGTGAGATGGACAAGTCGAATAAAGGTAGGTATTCAAAATGATTACCTCTGATTTGACATTTATATGATGTTATTATGTTGGCATCAGTTAATACCATGCAGTTGTCAATTTTAAATTTGGTCCTTTTTTTTTATTTTAGACAGGCATTTAACTTGTTAGTATTCTGCCGAGTAGTTGTGTGTGAATTGTTTCACTGATTTATTCAAAATCTTATCCAATTGGATATAAAATAGTTTGCACATGTGCATTTGTTTAGGGCCTATGCCTAGTTTTCTACTTTTATTATAACTCATTTTTAATCATCGTAATTTGTTTACAAACAGAAAGATAAGCCTGATCCTGATGTTCTTCTGGAGCTTGCATCATATTATGACCTGACAATGGAGGCCATGATGAAGAAAGTGCTAGAGGTTAGACTCCATTTGTTTTTTCACTTCTTTACTTGTTGGTATTAGGAGAGGATGGTGCATATTATATAATTATATATAGTTATGTTCTACGTAAAATTATAATTTTGTGGGCTTTGTTGCATTATAAATTATGCCTGTAACAGTAACGTTTTTGCATGCATACATGTATGGTGTCCATGTAGAACATTGTATAAAAGTGGATGTGTTTGAGTGATAAAGAACCATTCAACTTTCTTGAATTTGGAAGGTGGTCATGGCCCGTTGAATTTCAACAAATATACTTGTACATGTATATCTCAAGAGCATTGTAACGTTCTTTTTTTTGGCTTTTTGCGTGATGAGTACTGCACTTCTAGTACAGTATGAAACTAGTAAGTAATAAAATGCCAAGTTGTAGCTTCTGTTGATTTTATCACTTGGATTATACAGTATTAACGCTCTGGTTCTAATATTGAGCACTCTATCACCAGACGTGCACACCGAATGGTATATTCATTTATATGCATTCCACTTAAATTCGTTTTGCTTTTTTCAGTGGAAGTATGATGAAGTGACAGCTATGTATTTCCTTCTCTGCAAAAAGAAGAGCAAGGGACAGCTGCCTGAGCTTTTGCCAAGATATTCCAAGTGAGTCTCTCTCTGGTGTTTATCAGCAACTAATGTCCGCCGTTTTTGGTGTTACACAAGTTTTAAAACGCAGTTGTGACACATTGTATTATTTAATCTCTAAACCTTTATTCACAGGTCACGAACAAGGAAGCGACTGGAAAGCAAAGAAAATGAGGTACATTTTACAGTTTTAATCTTAGGAAAAAGGCAAAAACAAAAATGAAAAAAAGACTAAGGCAAATTTGTCATCATCATTGTCACCATTTCTGTTTACGTCAAAGGGTGCTCAAGGCCCTCGCAATCTGCTTCCATTCCACCCTTTCTCTGACTACCACTCTCGCAGTGTTCCAGTTTTTTCATCCCACCTACCATCTCTCCTCTTCTCCTCCAGGTATTTTCAGGTCACGAATTCTACATGTACTGCTGTTTTCCCTCTGGGCTGCACCCCAAAGCAATCAAGCAATCCCTTAATCTCTCCACGCGGCGTTGTATTAGACATGTGGCGTGACGCCACTTTTCTAATACAATTCCACTCTGTCTCTTCATCACATCTCTGATTCTGTTGTTATGTTGTGTCGCTTATTCTCTTGTTTCTTTCTCTTACAAGCCATTTAATACTTAAAATCATTCTCAAATATTCAAACTAAAATGCCTTACATGTATTTCTGTTACCTGTTAAAAGGTACTTTCCCACTGAAAATTTCATTTCACCCAATGCGTCTAAACCACGTCTGGTTTCACCTGAAGCAAAGCAACCTCATTACCCTGTGACATGTGCAAGTTCATTTAAATTCATGGCTAGTCTACCTCACTGCAACGGCTTACTTGTTTAAAGCAACAAGTTAAATATTGTAATTTTGGCCGTTTCTTTCAGCATCCCAATGTTCCCAACTCGGAAAACGCAGATTACATTCTTCGTCCACCTAAGCCCATGCCTTACTCTGAGCATCAGGCAAGAAAGGCCATGATAAACAAGGAGGACAATATGGAACCCCCTCTAAGGAAGCCTAGAGCAGGGACCCTTCCTTCCAGTGTGCCCTCGACACCTACTAAAAAGGGACCCACTGAGATGCCACCACCATTAGCCCCAGTCACACCACGAACTAGGAAAACGCCTGCGAGAGGTAAGGACTTGTAGCAATAGTGTAACTGTTAGGTGCTATATGCCAGAGCTTTTGCACTGCTTTCATCAGTATGTCTGTCAACTGGTCCGTTAGTCAGACAGAGAGTGAGTCAGACAGTCAGTCAGTCAGAGAGTCAATCAGTCCTTCAGTCAGTAAGTCATCAGTTAGACAGTCATTATAGTTGTGAATTAAAATGGCTTCAGAAAGTGGTATCATATTATTTGTTTCTTTCTTTCTCTTTTCGTTGTATTTTTCGTTTCTACTTTTTAATCCTCGAACCACC
>OMLO01001738.1_pt1 | contig 17076 bp, 11 predicted proteins | sample 1674811 | NCBI WGS metagenome assembly OMLO01 (sample SAMN06265003, study PRJEB25207) | coral metagenome | isolation source: Coral host | place: Mexico:La Bocana,Puerto Morelos, Mexico | collected 2008-11-13 | reverse complement strand
GGATAAGGACGATAAACCGTAGGCCCCGTCTCCTGCATCTTCATTGTTCTGGTTAGCAGGGGACGTTAAAGAACCCAACCCACGCAAAGAGTAGGGCGTGTAGTTCCCGGTGTTGTGGTCTGGTCTTTATCGATTGTGCTGTGTAATAGTTGCGCATTTGTAACATGAGCCCCTGGCTCGGGCAACCACTCCCTACGTTAGCGACTTTAAATATATACCATACCATAGCATGATGAACCTTTATGTTTTTACATTCGACTTGTATTTAGGTCAATCAGACAAGGCACTACTTCCACTGAACAGCATTGAATGGGTTCAACAGTGAGAACTTCAAGCTAAAAAACATACACTGTCGACCATGCAGGAATGATCCACGCATAAGAAACATGACCACTGAAACAAATACTTGGTTAACAAGTCTTTTTGACTTGGGCACAACCAATGTTATACTGTGTTATATACTGGTCAGCAGGGTTACTAAAAAGTTAGAAGGAATTGGTAAAAGTAGGTGAAGGAGTAAAAGTCAACATTCTTACCTATACTTTAAAAACAATATTTTAGGATTAAAAATACATGTACACATCTTGAGCACTTAGTCTTGTGCGAGATATATAACATGTAACATGCCTCGAATTTTTTATTCTTGCTTATCGTAGTCTTCGGATTTTGTTGTAGAGGATCACGATGTGGAGGCTGTCGAAGAGTGCATGATTCTGAACGTCAGCATGCCTTTCAGGTACTGTTTTACTTTGCTTTCCTTAGGTATATTAGTGCACCCTTTAGAGAGGACCCTTTACTATGTCTAGAAAGTCAGCATTATCAATCAAACAATGCAGTTGATTTTAGCTTCCACTTTTTTGTCTTAGATTGTAGCTGAGGATGGATCACCATTAATTCTTCTTGCTGCCTTTAGTGAGGATGATGCTACTGATTGGATTTTTAGACTTTGCCAGGCTGTTGCTGAACTGGTGGGGACAAATAGCAAATATCTCTTTTTTTTTCTGTAAATCCACTAGGGTGTGTTTTTCCCATCTGTGCAATTACCCATTCATACCCACAAAATAAAACAAATGCAGTATCAGATGTCTGCATCTGAGTGGCAGAAATGACAAAAGATGTATTGTAAATCATTACACCAAATATCTTTGTACTGCAAAACTGTTTTTTTGTCATAATTATGCTGATACATCTAGAATGAATTTCTTAGCAGGAGATGATGGCGTCCAGGGAACCTTGTTACTGATTGCCTTTAGTTTATGAACTAACTGAAAAATGTAACCCTACTGTTTTTCTAGTAGGCCTTAATTTAAAGCACAAGTCCATTCAACTATCAAAATATCCTATAATAATGAACTGGATACATTTTATTGGGGTTTTTATTGGGACTATTGACTTCCGTTTGAGGGGACTATGACTCTTGGGCTAAATGACCAGATACCATTAATACTCATTGTTTAATTGCTTCCTTTATTTCAATAATCGAAGGGCGTGGCACACAACCATGCTAAGTGGCGGTCTTATATGAAAGTGCTTGAATTTGTTGCTTGTGGTGTTTAATGTAATAGAAAAACATTTTCCTGTACTTTTGTGCTGGGTTTTGCTTCATTTTTGAGACGTGTGCAAAAAAACTTGTTTTTCCCTGGCAGCATCTTTAAGTGTTTACTGTGTGTTGGTTTTACTTCAACTTGTAACCACAAAGATGTTGTGTCTTGGTTTTACTTCAACTTCAACTTGTGACCACAAAGATGTTTATTTCACTTCAAAATAGTGAAATTATGATTTCATAAGAATGTGTTAGCTCAAAAAGTTGATTTCACTTCGAAAACTGCGGAATAAACATGGACTTGCTAAAACACTCTTATTTGCTATGGCATGGTTAGACAGCTGTAAAGATTGTGCAAGAAATCCCACACCCATGTATGGCACAATGAACAGGAAAGTTGAGTTGTTGCAGCTAAAACATGTAAGGCCCACCCAACCAATGCTTCGATTCGTCACCAGTGGTGGGCCTGAGTTTTGTTTGTACAAATATTTCTCTGAATTTTGACATGAAAGGCTGCCACGCCTGACAGGTCAAGGGCGGTTTTCATCCACTGGCTCCAATATTTTCTGTCCAAACCAAACACGCTCTGAGACCCTGGCCCTTCCTTGGAAAAGATTTAGTTGCTCACATTGTCTTTTGCCTCAACATTAGCTTGTGCGACGAATTGGCTTTTGAAGTTTCCCCCACGCATCTTTCTGGGCATCTGCGATTTCGGTTTTCCCCTTGGGCGATTGCATCTATTTTATATTGATCTGTTTTAAATGGTGTTATATTTCTACAGTATATCTTCAAACAAAAAATGGTTATGCTTACAATTGTCATGCAAAAGGACATGGAAACTGTGTAGTTTGACGAGCTGATCCTAAAAACAAACTATGTCAGGCTTTTGAGTTGTTCTTCTAATAAGCTTAGTTCCAGGCCATTACATCCTCAAACATTTGGCAAAAATAATAGGAAACAGATTAAAAAAAACCACCACAATGCCGATATAAAAATAGAAACAAACAGTTCTTCTAATGCAATGGTCATGTACAACCTCAAAAGCAAAGGTATTGATCTTAATGCCCCCTTGCTTTTCTTCTGGGAATAGAGGATAAATCTAAATTTGTGATGTTTGTGGAAGAACTTAATTCATCCTCTACCTTCTTCATTCATTGCAATCTATAGACACAATGGAAAACCTTTTTTTGGAATGGTAAGAAGTCAAGCCTTCAAGCCAAGGTTCACATCGGAGGAAAGCCTTATGAAAAAGTCAGCTATACAGTGGACACTTTGTAAAATCTTTTCTGCGACACTTCTACGCTTCTTTTAATAGCGTCCCGCTAATTGTTAAAGACAAAAATGGTGCCCCCTTTGATTTTTGAAAGTTCCAGCTTTTGAATTAGAAATAGCTCAAAAACTCTCTATACACAATGTCCTCAGCGTGTGCGCCTCTTGAACCTTCGCCTCTCAACCCCCAACTTGACTTTGGACTGAGAAGTCAAACACTGTTGACACATAGTAAAAAAATAAAAACGGGTAAAGAAGGCAGTTGATTGGAGCGCTGGTGGTTGTGGCACACTTTCAAATGCATTTTCAAGCACCAGTTTGGGCACTGCTTTGTCTGTTGTCAGTTTGCCAGGTTCTATCCCATTAGGTGTTCTTGTTGGGTTCCTTGCTCTCGTTTCTCTATGTTTGATTGTCAGCAGCAGGAGTCAAAAATGAAAAACATAAAGAGATGATCACACTCACCATTGCCAAGTGTGACACAGTCAACAGGCTTTTGTCCAAAGCTTAGAATAACAACGTGTCTTCCCACCAGTTTAAGCAGTACAATCTCCTGAAGCAGCTAGTCCCTACCAATGTCTTTTTTTACCACCCATTTTTCGTACCACCTAGATACATATTCGTACCACATCGTATTCATGTTTATACCACATAAACATACATTCCAAATACCACAGATTTAGAGTATCTGATAGAGATTTTAGATGTATAGCATGGTTTTGGTGTGATTTCTTTACGTAAAGGATATCACAGAAGAAGTTCAGGAGAATAATTATCCACCGAATAACACTCTTATCTTCACGTGAGCGAGTTATTGTGTGACAGCAACAGTGTGAAGACTTGTATCAATCGGTCAGATTTCTTGAGAAACTTGTTTCTTTGCTAAAGATCTTGTCTTGAAAGCCAACTTTCTCAAAAAAATCTGACCGATTGACATGAGTCCACACACTGTTGTTGTCACACAATAACTTGCTCGCATCTTCAAAGTTTTTCAGTCATTGGCAATGTTTACCAAACTTTATTCGCCTTGAGATCCCCTAAAACTTTGCAAGGAATAAAAAGAATTGTTTCTTGCTAAAGGTCTTGTCTTGAAAGTCGAGTTTCTCAAAAAAGATCTAACCGTTTGACACAAGTCTTCACATTGTTGTTGTCACACAATAACTAGCTTTACCTTACTTTATCTGCCTTGAAATCCCCTAAAACTTTGCTAGGAATAAAAAGAATTGTTTCTTGCTAAAGATCTTTTATGCTATTTCAAATGTATGTTAATGTGGTACAAAGATGTATACGATGTGGTACGAACGTGTATCGAGGTGGTATGAAAAACCTGGTATTCGTTTTGAGCCAGGCTCTTCAATTGCAAAATAAATAATAGTAACTCTTGGTTAATTGCCCGGGGAGGGGTACTCCGTGATATCAGTCTTAATTGCATACTTCAAAATCGGTGTGAAAATTTGTAACTGCAATGCTATAATTTATTTGTTACAACTTGTGGCAGATTTGTTAACAATGTAATGACTTTCTAAAGCCATGTCTGAAAATGGATGTATGTTTTCAAGGTCAGGTCTGAAACTGGTGTGGAAAATGGTATTTTTTGGTCTGAAATTGGTTCTGGATTTGGAGAAGCGAGCGGCACACCCGCACCAAAAAATACAAGGAGTACCCCCCACCCCCCGCCGGGTTAATTCCTGTAATCCAAAGTTGGGCCTTTGAGTAGGTATGACTGTTACAGGTGATTTCTTTTAGAGAATGGGTAGCTTTCAAACTAAACTGTGAGCGCTGGGTTGTTGGAACAGCAACAAGAAGATTTAGTCCAAAAATAAGCAGTTTCCACGAAGTAAAACTCCACGCAGCAGTTAACTCGATAATCTTACACGGCCTCTGCCAATTTGAATAAACTCTGCTTCCATCACACTTGAATAAACACGACTAATGTCAACTCTCTTCACTTGTGAAAAACTATTCAAATCTTCACTTGGACTCACCTACTTATATACTTTCACAATAAGATTCTAGAACATTCTACATAAATTATAGAAACATTACAAAACAAACCATTTTAGAAATGCTTACATAATAAACCTAAAATAAAGAAACCATGAACTCTTGCAAAGCTTCTAGAAAGTCACGCTAGTCACACAATACAATTTTTGGTAACATAAACCCTTTCAGAAGAAATTTCTTAGATTTCTCCTAAACAAGAAAAATTGCTAAATGAAGGGAAGTTCAATGTCACTGAACTTATTCCTCAGCTCGGCCAAGTAATCTGCTCAAACACTGTCTGAGCCTTTAATGGCTTTAACTCTGAATGTATAACATTGCAAAAACATAGCCCAACACATAAGACATCCATTTCCAAACTTAGCACTGTTCATATTCTTGAAGGTTTCATGATCTGTCTGCAGAAGAAAGGGAACTCCATACAAATAAAGGTGAAATCTCTTAATACCCCAGACTGCTAGGCATTCTTTCTCAATTGTAGACTAGTTCCTTTCTGCACTGGACAATTTCTTGCTTACGTAGCAAACTGGGAACAGCTTCTCATTATGCTTCTGCATTAATACTGCACCAATTCCAGTGTTTGATGCATCTGTTTGTAAGTATTACATTTTCGCTGGATCTGGAAGACGAAGAATTGGCTCATTCGTCAGATGAAACTTGATGGTCTGGTATGCCTTGTCTTGTGATTCACCCCACTTGACTCTATCTGGTTGACCCTTGTGTATCAGGTCTGATAATGGAGCTGCAATAGCTGCAAAGTTAGGGATAAAGTCTTTGTAATAACCGGCCAAACCAACAAACTTGCTTCTTTGTACCGGGCTTTGGTGCATTATTAATCTTTCCAATAGTCTCCTCATGTAGACCCAGCCAGACCCAATTTATGATGTTAGCCATCCTCTGTAAGGTCATATCTGTTCATCAAAGCTGACTTGGCCTGCTTTCTCTGATAATCACGAATAAACCTCTAGAGCAAGTCCAGACAAAAAAGCACTAAGCTTCAAGGCCCATCCTGGCTTCTCCCATTTAGCTGTAGCTGCAAATCACTTATATCTTTGTAGGTAAGCATCCAAATCGTCCTCCTTTCCTCCTTCTTTCTTCTTCTAACTTTGGTTGCTTTCCTATGAACTCAAGTAGCTGTTCTCCCTTCCATCCAAATTCTTTTCCCATCTGCAGGAGCTTTTCCATTTCCACAGGAGTAGTTCACAGCAAACACACAATAATATACTTCCTTGTAACAATCCTTTTTACTTACGCTGTAACTCCTTGTTCCTGAACTGTCCTTTTCTGGTTACTGTAGTCGGCAAACAATTCATTGAATTCCTCTCCCGGACAGGCCCCCAATGTTACAGGTGATTTCTTTTAGAGGATGGTTAGCTTGCAAACTAAACTGAACGCAGGGTTGTTGGAACAGCAAGAAGAAGATTTATTCCAAAAATGAACAGAGTTTCCACAAAGTAAAACTCCACACAGCACTTAATTCAATAAACTTACACGGCCTCTGCGTACTTGAATAAACTCTGCTTCTGTCACACTTGACTTAACACAACTTACGCCAACTCTCTTCGCTTGTGAAAAACTAGTTAAATCTTTGCTTGGACGCGCCTACTTTCACAATAAGATTCTAGGACATTCTAAATAGTCTAATTATAGCACCATTACAAAACAAACCATTTTAAAAATGCTTACATAATGAACCTAAGATAAACAAACCATGAACTCTCACGAAGCTTCTAGAAAGTCACGTTAGTCACACAATACTATTTTTCATAACAATGACTAATGGTGTTAATTGTTCTCAGTGTCACAGTGAAGACAAAATGAGTTGCACAGCAATGAATTGCATTCCCTGTTGTCTTATCCTCACTAATGTCAAGGTATGTAATTACCTCCTGTGTCTGGTGTGACAGTGCAGCCCCCAGATTAATAATACCTACCTGCATATTCATATCTACTTTATATTATAACTACATATTTTAAAGGTCAAATGCAACGAAATTTGGACAATTTTTCTTTTGTCAAAAAACCTTTATAGAAAAGTCATTTGTACCAACATAAAAGAGAATCAACTCTTAGAAATTAGTTTTGTGTGAACTGTGGCGCTCAACACACTAAAATCTGACGATTTCTGAGAGCTTCACAAAAGCGAACCAGAAATGGCCTCGCTTGGAGTGGAAATGAATTATAGGTAATTGTGACATCACAATTGGCAAGCTTACCTTCGCTGCCATATAATTTCCTTAAAATCATTGAGTTTGTTTCAAAGATTTTCTGGTGTTTTTTAACTAGCCAATGAACAAAATAGGTCAAGACCTCGAGTTCTGACTTGGAAATATCCAAAACAGCCATCTAAGTTCGAACCACTGGAATCAGGTAACGATTCAGTTGATATAAACTTGAGTGGGTCAGACTTGTTGAGTGCACAAGTTGGCATCATGATATCAGCAAGCAATGAATCAATCACATGGATTGGTGAGCCTTTCTGAATACATTGAAAACTGCTGTTCAAAGATCAGTAATAAATTAGTGAATAAAATTCACCTTCGAGTCTTTGCCTTAATTACTTTTCCGTTGTGTTATTTTTACCGGGTCTTTACAATATTTCCTTCAAGTCAGTAGGAAAAGCTGATAGGCTCACCCATAATTAGTTAACTATGGCTCACCTGATACTGATAACTGTTTTGGGTGATATTAAGCTAATCTTGTTTTTGACATTTTACATGCCATGTAGGTGCTTCTCACGTCAGAATGCTACGGGTTGCAGGGTTTTCATAGGTCAGAAAATCGTTTGGGAAAAAGCTTATCAAGGTTAGGAAATTTTATTTTGTGACAGGAAAATAATTAACATTGACATTTTGAAGGGAAATCAGATAAAATTAAAATATAGCCTGGCAGGAAGAAAGATTCCAGGTCTCTGCAGTGATCTCAAAGATTTTTTAAATAAAAAAGTAAATTTGTTGAAAAACAATGGGTGGAAAGAATGGCTGTTTGTAGTTGGACCGGGACAAGATTCAAGGCAACGCAGTAAAACAACTCAGCTTCCACCTTTAATAAAATGTGTTCTCTTATTCCACCGGTTTTGACCGGTTTTTAAGACTATGCAGTATGTTACATAATTGTCAGCAAGTGTCCCACTACAGTCCACCCCTTCTTGGGTTTTAAGTTTATAACTGGAACAACAGAAACGATTGAACCGTGTAATAATTTAAACGAAAGAAAACTTAAAAGTTTGCTCATGAGTCTACCATTTTTGGAGGGTTTATTTGTTCAGTTCAGAAAAAGCTTGCATTGACATCTAAAACAAGGAGGTAAGTACCCCCATGAGTTCCACCTTTCAGTGATAAGAAAGGGCATTTGTTAACAAGTCCTTTCAGTTTGCCGTGTCAGTTAAGAATGTCTCTACCATCTGGTAATCGTTGGTAAATGGCTTTACAATGTACATGCCTCGGAAGCATAACACTGAGGTTTTGACAATAAACTGAGATATTGTCCAAGTGTAAGTGCGACTTTGTTTAAATCTGGACTTAATGTATTAGACCGAGGTTGAACTACAGTATGTTCTGCTCCAAGGTGCTTGCCTGTTGTTAATTTCTATATAGCAAAACTATAGCAAATCCTGACGTCCATGGACATGACCAACAACTAGGAAAGGTCCATCATATCTTCTGATAAAGCGGGTAGGGACTCCTTTTTCTGTTGAACTCGGAGGAGAAAGGCGAACATAAACTCGTTTTCCATCAGGTACATGGAGATCTCGAGAGTTGGTGTCATAATACTCTTGCTGGGTTCTTTTTAGATCTGCTTTGATCCTATCAAAGGATTTACATGCTTCATTTGATCATTTGACAAGTGTCTTTGCATATGAAGACTGGTAGGGAGGTGCAGTTGGCATGTCAAATGAGAGAACCTCTGGAGAAGGAGCATGTCTTCCAATCATCAGGAAGAAAGGAGTTATATGATCTGTTCCAGGTATTGGGGAAGTGTCATGAACATAGGTTGCAGGTTGCAAGAAATCTTCCCATAGCTGTTGATTTTTCTCACAATAAATGCCTAATGCAGAGTTTAGCTATTGGTGTACACGCTCAGTAGAACCATTAAGACAAGGGCGGTAACTTGTGGTAAAAACATGTTCTATGGATAGTAACATAGTCAGTTCTTGGAGCACTGTATTTGTCCATTCACCACCTTGGCCACTTTGAAGTACATGTACAGCAGGAAATCCAAATTTCAAGAATACATGATCATACAAGGCACGGGCGGCTGTGGTAGCATGTTTATCAGTAACAGGTATAGCTTGGAGAAAATTTGAGTAGGGACAAACTGCTGTTAAAATCCACTTGTTTCCATTCAGTGAGATGGGAAGTTCGCCCACATAATCGATTGCCAGGGTGTGAAATGGATAGTCATAGAGATGAATCTGCATGGGACCATGATGCTGATCATTAGTTTTAAAGCGAATGCAGTCTAGACGTCTACGAATCCAATTGTGTAAATACTTGGACATGTTCCTCCAGTAAAAGTAAGTAGCTTCTCTGCCCCTATGCATAGCCAAAGGAGAGTCATGATAGGCTCGCAACAAATGTCAGCGTAACTGGATGTCATCTGGTACGACGTAGCAATAGAGATCTGGATTATCCATGAGCTTGTCACGATACATAAGGACGCCATCGACTACAGCTGCGTGTTTTGAGATATGTTGAGCCCACTGTAGATTTTTCTGTGGTATCCTGGACAAGTGTGCTTTGTCACCTCCTGAGGATAGGAATTTAAATGCAAGGCTACACCAGTAATCGTTTTGTTGTTGTTTAACAATTGAGAACGACAAAGGTTAAGTCCAGGTAGGGCTTCCTAATAGTCGCTCTTGGAACTGGTCTTGATCCTTTGTGGTCTCTGATTCAACTAGCTTTGGTGCTGTAGGATGAACTGTGGTGTGGGTTAGAAGGCAGACATGATGTAAATACGCAACAGTTCCATTTAAGGTCTCAGATACATGTACCAGAGAAGGAGTATGATGTGGAACATCTGCAGACAATGCGAGTATGAGAAAAGAGGTAACACCCTCTTCAGGTGAGCAGGAGTCTTCAACAATAGGTAAGTCTGACATAGGCTGGTGACTTAAGGCATCTGGAACAACATTGGTTATGCCACGATGGTGCTCAATGAAGAAATCAAATTCTGCCATTGACATACCCCAACGTGCCAGTTTAGCTTGCTGAGGTGCCAGGGAGGTAAGCCATTTGAGATTTGTGTGATCAGTGATGACTTTGATTCATCTGCCAACAATGTAAGGACGAAAGGCTCTGAAGTGTGTGCCATCGGGATTCTGCAGGACTAAAGGCTCTTGATGCAAATCTGACCGTTGAAGCTGATTATCTTTACACTGTGAAGGCATAGCTCCACAACCTAGTTTACTGGCATCAACATAGAGTTGAAATGGAGAATTCCAGTCGGGATGAGACAGCATAACATTTGGGCTAGCACCTTTGAAGTCCTAAAATTCCTTGGTGTGACTAGTTGTCCACTGAAAGGGCGTGTCCTTTTTCAATTACTGACGAAGGTACTGGGTGCGAGAGAGCATGTTTGGAATGTAGTCGCAAAAGAAGTTACAAAGACCCAAGAACCTCTTAATGCTAGTGGTATTTGAAGGTTGTTCCATGCTGGTAATAATTATTGCTTCAACACCCTTTGAATTTGGTTTTCTACCATGTTCGGTGATGGTGTGTCCTAGGACTTGGAGTGCCTTGGCAAAGAAGATGCTTTTTGTAGGCTTGAACTGTATGCCCACTTTTACAGCTCGAGCAAACAGCAGTTCATAGCACCGGAGAGCATCATGTTGTGTTTGTGCCCACATGATGATGTCATCAACATACACTGTTAACCACTGATGCAAATAATCTGCGAGCACAGTATTTAGAATCCTTTGGAAAGTGTTAGAGGCTGTTTTCAGTCCAAATGGTAACCGAAAAGTCCAATGTGAGTACAAAAGGCACTTTTGTGGAGATGTTGGGAGCAAAGCAGAATTTGCCAATATCCACTAGCAAGATCACATTGACCAAAGACTTTACCCATGGAAATTCAATCAAGAATGCTAGCAATCGAAGGAATAGGGTAGCCATGACCCTTAGTAACACTGTTCAGACCTCTATAGTCAAGAGGTTTACGGACAAGGATGCAGGGTGCGCCCCATTCAGATTTACTTGGCTGAATTATTTTCATCTTGAGCATGCACTTTAGTTCATTCTTGATAGCAGAAGCTCTTTTGGACTTTTGCGGTAGGGATGCTTGTAGACTGGTAGAGCATCCTCAGTTTCAATGTGATGTTCAAAGCCATGTATCTCACCCAGGGGAAAGCCAGAAAGTAGAAATGCTGTTGGATACTTGCGCAGAAGTTGTTTAAACTCATGAAGATTACCGTGATCCACATGCGCATACTTTGGAGAATCAAGTGCCAATGCCTTAATAAGGGTCTCATGATATTCCTCGAAAAGGGCTTGAGAGGTGTGGTTGTGAAGGGAACAGATTCATTGTCATGTTCATTAAACTCTGACAAGTTCTCAGTGAAGGGAGACAGGACTGAGTAGTCAAGCCCCACTGCTGCTAATTCTTTTTTTTTTTTGCTCTGATAACTTGTATGTTTGGCTTGAAGATATGGATGTGGCTGTAGGATGTGGTACAGCAGTAGGTGATAAGGCTACCTGTTCGTTAGCCAAGCACATCCAGCTTTCGGAAAGAATGTTTGCAGTATTCTCTGCTGCATCTTCGTAAACTTGCAGGTCTTCTTCCTGAATTGGTTGAAGATGTCCAAGAATAACATTCTGTGGGATATCTGTTTGTTTACATTTGCACTCAACTGCTGGGGTAGTGGTAAATGGGGACTGAAAGTCAGAGATGATATGTTTACTAATGGTTTCAGATGAACTTGATGTGAGATCACAGACTGATGCATAGCAGGAAACATCTGGAATAAGTTGATCAGTGGCAGCTGTCAGGTGAAATGGACCACTTAAAACTCTGACACCAGGCTGAATTTCCTCACCATGAACCCATAAATCTGAGTGTGAGAGTGTGAGTCTGAGAGTGAGAGTGACAGCAGCGACTTACCCAAGGTGAGGTAAACAGATACAAAGTTCAGTCCACGATTTAGTTTTGAAGGTCCTACTGAATGGCCTGGGATTGGTGCTCCTGTGAGTAGACAGGTGACACCTGCATGGGTGTTGCTACCATGATGAGATGTTTCTGGAAGAGGATTCTGAAGAGAACAGACAATTTTGAAGGACATGCTAGGATGTTGAAAGTGGATGCAATGGTCAGCATGAACCACCAAGGCCTGTGTAGAGGGCAAATGGTTCTCCCCGAAAAGGGCCAATAAAAACCAGGAACTACTAGCATCTGAAATGTTGTTTCTTTGCCATTGTTCCACTGTATGGGAATTTCCATTGTGCCAACAGCTTGCAGCCGAGCCTTTGCATCAGCAAAAGAGACAGCAACTGGTTTTTCAAATGACTGATACTTCAACTGAGGGCACTTAGAGGCAACAAGGTCAGCGTGGGAATGGCTAACAAGAGACACTCAACAGTAACTGTCAAGAGGTAAAGGAAGCTTCTCTCCAGCAGAGACTACAGGAGTCCAGAGGATATGCCGCTCTTTGAGTGTACCACCCGGGTTGACAACAGCATATTTCTGGCGGGTTTCTTATTCTTCTTAGGTTGACGTCAAGGACAATCATGAGCTAAGTGTTGTGAGACCACAGAGCCAACAAGGTCATTAGTCCCGAGAAGGACAATTGTCGCCACGAACTGCTCAGAAGTGCTGACAAGGGCTGTATGCTGTGGGATTTCGTGAGAAACTGTTGATGTTGATGAAGAATCTTGTTGGGGAGGTGTAGGCGACTCACTAGTAATGGATGCTCGATGAGTCGTGCAACTTCGATGGCTTTTTCGAGCTGAGCTACATTGTGCGCTTGAAGAACCAGAGGACAAGCGATATGTGGTTGTAGCTTGGAAGTAAACTGCGAAGTTACATATGTTGGACAGGATTTATTGAGACTTTCGCAAGTTGGTGAGGGTGTTCTTGTATTTGAAGGCAAATTCATCGACAGATTCCAAAGGATCTTGTTTCATGGCGCTCAATTCAGGAGCCAGGCAGCGGCATTTCGAGTCAGCGGGTTCTTGAAATTCTTTGCGTAAACTCATAACGAAACACTCCAACTGCTCCTATGGGGTTTTCTCTGCGAATCCTTCGGTGCTACAACAAAACGATAGCACTGAACGTGGCCACTCACCAATACATTGCTGCTCAAGGAGCGACAGGCAAACAGTGACAGGAAGTTGAGCTGTCTGTTCTTGAAAACGATCAAGAAAATCGGCAATATCATCCTGAACTTTTGTATCGTGACGGAACGTAGTTAACTAGAGTGTTGGTAGGCGAAGGCTGACTATACCTGTAGAAGGAACAGCAGGATTTTCAGGCAGTGTAGCGTGTAACCCGGTTGTTTGTGCAGTGTGAACGGCTTGAATGACGCCAACTAATCCCTTGGCAACTTCCCTTAAACCGGCAACGACACCTTGAATTTCCTCGATAGTATCAGGCATATTTGAAACTGGCTCTCCACCACTTGTAGTTGGACCAGGACGAGATTCAAGGCAACACGGTTAAACCACTCAGCTTCCACCTTCAATAACATGTGTTCTCTTATTCCACCGGTTTTGACCGGTTTTTAAGACTATACAGTATGTTACATAATTGTCACTAAGTGTCCCACTACATGTTTAGGGGGGGGGTGGGCTGGAGGCTCCTACTGCATCTGACATTATAATTTGTGATTATTTAGTCAGTGAATGAAAAGTCAGAGAATTTTGAAACCTGATAACTGCATGTGGCATGACTTGTGGCAAACACTCTAATGACCAGTGCCGTTGGATTATATAGGTAAATTATGTATATTCTTCCTTTATTCATGCTATTCCCTGAATTTATAAGTGCTTTAATACCTGCTCATTCAGATTCAGACTTTCTATTCAGACCACATCAGCTAAACATCAGTTAAACTTTTAAATATGACACATAGTACATGTACTGAATGAAAAGGTCTTGGGTAGCAGGATGACACATGAGAGATATACAAAAAAAATATTCTGACAGAACAGATCTCAATCAGTTGACCCATTGGCACCTGAGGGTCATGGCACACCAAGCCCAGCATGTATCCTACAAAGAGGATTGTGGTATTATCATTAATTTTGTCTATCAATAGTCACCAGAGATGTAGATCGCAACATGTGAACTGCCCACTCCTAGTCTTCATCAGGCAGTACCATTTATATCACAAAGAGGCTTGTGATTGGTGTGTCATGGTTTTGTACAATTTCGTTAGGAAATAATGTGTTGTTAAGATTGACATTTCTTAAGGCGTGTCACCTTCATGTGTTATTCATTAAGCATTACAATGGAAATAGGTTTATGTTACACAAGAAAAGTAATCAATAGAGACAAAAGGTAAAAGCAAACTGAGAGAGGTTTTGTTGTTCCAATTAAATCAGTTTTTGACAGGTGCATTCAATCCTTTTTTCCAGCAAAAAGTTGATTTATCAGCACCCTGATGAACAATACTGATGAAAACCTCACACAATAACAGTTAAGCATTACTTACAGGGCCATGGCCATTTTAACTGAGGCACAGTAAAATTCTTTTCCTACATATATGGCAGTGTTCACCTTCCCTCTTCATAAAAGAAAGAACAGAGACTAAAAAAAATAGCTGAGGCAAGTGCCTTGGTTTGCCTTATACTAGCCACAGTCCTGACTAAGGGTATCCCGGGTGAAATGCATTGTCATCACTAGACAAAGGATTACTTAGGTTGCAAGTGAAAAATAGGAAATACAGTTGTATTGTGTTTTTCGTTTAGACTGATCAGGTATGAAATCCTAGATAAAAGTATTGGTTATCATTTATAGCATTAATTTGAATGTTACTTTTGAGATGGCATTTTCAAGTTATCAGTTAAAGCTTGATCACACTTGCTTTAGTCTCCTTTAAGAGTCTGACTCCACTTTGCAGGCTGCAGTGCCCCCACCCCTCTCAACACGGGAGTCCCCTCCGCATGCAAACCAACATGTTTATTTATATTTTGTTTGACTAATAACAATGCTAGAGTAGATTTAGAGAGTAGAGAGTAGAGTATTTTATTTAGGCATATTTAAAGAATGCAGTCTTAAGGTTATTTTCCAATCACGATGTTATTGTTATTAAACCTCCAACTGCTAAATGACAAAAATGACACTTTTCTATTTCCTTTTATTATTTCAATTAGACTTTTAGAGTTTAGAAAATGAGATCGTGAATATGAATAGTTAAACTTAATAATAAAACATAGCAATACATTTTACATACAGTCACTTTACACCAGGCTTTACCTGGCTTAATGCTCCTCATAATATTGCTTCTGGACAAATGCATTCCGTATTGGTAGAGCATTTGCTCCTAGGATGTACGTTGTCAATGCTTGGCCTTAAAGTTATCAAAGGTTTTTGGGCTTGAACTCGAAACCCAGCTTAGCCGTTACGAAAAATACTACTTCTGAAGTTTGATGGAACTACGAAGATGAGATGGGGCCACATGAAACAGTCTCTTAAAATCCCTTCTTATATCAATGTTTTCCTCCTTTTATCAAAATGATCTATACCCTGCATGTCTTCTCATCCTTTAAATTGATGTAACAAACAAGGCTCATACCACAGAAGGCTCATACCACCGTAGCTCGCCAAATATGATGTCACAAAATCCAGTTCTGGCAATTTTCCGAAGTTTGCACAAACTGTTCCGTGTATAACATGATCAAAAATACCTGTTTTCAAGGTCAAATATCTCGGCGGTGTTTTGACAGCATCATGTAAAACTTTGGATTATGATTATTTGGATTAGAATCTTTTATTTTAACTTAAAATCAAACTAGGCCTAATTTTGTTGCATTTGGCCTTTAAGGTGTGCTACAGTATTCCTTTTTCAGGTGAAGTGACATGTATTATTGAGTGAAACTTCAGACAGTTAACCATTTCAGAAAAGATCTTGTTGTATAGTAATCAGCCTTTTATTTTGTCTAGCAATGTTGTCATAAATTCTTGTTTTTTAACCGCTTGAGAAATGGTTAAGTTGATCTCCTCTTATGTCCAAAAGATTGTGGCTTGTCTTCCCAACCCAGCTACTGAGAAAACATTTCAGCTCCTGAGTGAATGCTCTGTGGAAAGTGTGACTAGACTGTTTCTGGACAATGAAGTCAGGAACTATTGCATTGTGGTAATTTGTTTTTAATTAATCCATAAGTATTGTAATGCCATGTTAACTGTTTAGTGAGAAACATTGATCAATCTTTTAACATACAATAAATGCAGATACTTTGCAATTCAGGTAGTATTCAGGACTAAGAAAAATATGAGCATCGAGCATCATCTTGCATCATCCAAAAGTGGTACTGATTACAATGAGGTGTGTGTGAATAACGAAGACAAAATACAAAGCTGCAGCGATACATACTCATATTTTTCTCGTTCTTGTTAAGTAATATGGTAAAATGGCACAATGTAGGATGATAATAAATTTATTTTGTCAGTAGATAGTTAGCTGTCTTCTGTCTAGGAAATGCATAAGGAAAAAAATTTGTAAGGTTGCCCCTTTTCGTTTCTACCTCTTCTGTAGCTCCGGGCCAGAGAGTACATGGGGTGATACTGATAAAGTTGACAATTTGTTACCAAATATGACAATATGTTACCAAACTTTCACAACCCATGAAGGAAAAACAGAGAAACTATCACAAACACAAATACACGCCCATACAAGATAGAATATTTGTGTTTGTGATATGTCTAACATTAACATTAAACCAGTATTTTACATATTGTGGTACATTGGGCCTTCCCTCAAAATGTGTTGATAAATTTGGTAGAAGTATAGGAAATATTCTTTATTAATTGATACAAGGTCAAAACAACTGTTTTCTTTACCATCACTCTAGTATAGCTCTGTTTTACTAAATTCATGTGTGGTTTTGTCCTTTAAGGGGTTTGAACGTGATGAATTAGCACACACAGAATCATCTTGGTTTGTTTGGTTTAAAACAGAATACGAACTTGCAAAGTTTGAACGTGGTCTATTTCAAGCTTGGCACGAACTATTTCAGGTTTGTAGTGTTACTAAGAATATTCTTATAAGATTAAATTTGGAAATACAGTTAACGATAAAAATTAGCGAAAAAACTGAGCAACGACGTTTCGGT